>Ga0265780_10004293_pt1 | contig 18414 bp, 16 predicted proteins | sample P1T30metagenome_FD_192432 | JGI IMG/M metagenome (GOLD analysis project Ga0265780, IMG submission 192432) | Plant litter microbial communities from East Loma Ridge, Irvine, California - P1 T30 | ecosystem: Environmental > Terrestrial > Plant litter > Unclassified | place: USA: California...
GGACACGCGACGAGCCATGGTCTCGCTGATTGACTCGACCCGACAATACATTCTCGCTGAAGCCACCCGCACTGTTTCTCTCTTCTCCGCCGCTGCCGAATGCCCAGGCGACGAGGTCTGGCTCGGTAATGCCATCCTGAACAAGTTTGACGCCGTGTGCCATCATACCTTCTCCTCAAGGTACGCTGCAAACGAGGTGGATGGCGGCACGTATGAGGCAGAGTGCATGGTCATACCAGACTGCCGTCTAGATACCCGCTTCGCAGACAGGGACTATGTCAAGGACGAACCCGGTGTTCGCTTCTACGCCGGCGTGCCCATCATCACCAAAGCCGGACATCGCATCGGCGTATATGCCGTCTCGGACGAGAAGCCACGCCATGGCATCAGCGCTGCTGAGGTGCGCTTCATGCAAGATGTAGCCGCCGCCGTCATGGAGCATCTCGAGCTTGCAAAAGACTCAGACGACCGCGTCAAGGGCGAGCGCATGGTCAAGGGCCTCACCCAGTTCATCGAGCGTTCGACTGCACTGGACATGCGCGAAGATTCCAACATCAGGTCGTCTACTATGGATAGACAGACAGAGAACGCACGCCTCCAGACACTCGATGAAGAGGACGACGCTGCTCCCGCCCCACCTGCACACACAGTCAAGCAAGCAGCCCAGCGCAAGCACAATGGCGAATCAGACACGGCGCGCATCTTTCAACGAGCAGCGCGAATCGTTCGCGAAAGCACAGACACTGATGGTGTCGTCTTTTTCGATACTTCGGCAGCTGGCATCACAGGCCAGCTTCATAATTTCGACCGACAGGTGAATAGTAGTGACGAAAGTGCAACACATAACACAACCGACTTCGACACTGGTGACTCTACGACATCTCGTAGGCGGAGAAGGCAGAATGTCATTTTTCACGAAAGATCCGCTGATGTTGCACTTGCACAAAGCAAAGCATGTCCAGTCGCGGGTCTTTCTCTGCGTAACGGTAATGCATCTTTAGTCCATGCCGACTTCGCCTTTACTGAATCCACCATGGAGCGCTATATCCATCGTTATCCATTTGGGAAATTCTTCAACTACAATGAAGAGGGAATTGGTTTTAACAGCTCTGATGAGAAGAGCCAAACTTCAGAAACTGACCAATCAGACCGCACTCAGACAGAAGCATCCAACGTGCCGATTAAAAGTCGGAAGAGAAGAGAGCGATTCATCCCGACCGAGTTTTTGAAAGTTCTGCCCAATGTACGAACCCTCATCTTCCTCCCTCTCTGGGACCCGGCTTCCGAGCGCTGGGTGGCTGGTGGTTTTATTTGGACTACACAGGCTGGACGACTGATGAGCCCTGAAAACGAGCTACCTTATCTTCAAGCATTTGGAAACAGCATCACTAGCGAAGTCGCGCGCTTGACAGCTCAGAAGGCCGACAAAGCCAAGACTACATTCATTGCCTCCATATCCCACGAGCTGAGGTCGCCCTTGCATGGAATTCTAGGGTCAGTCGAGTTCCTTCGCGATACCGTATCATCGGCATACCAGGAGTCTCTCGTCTCCTCCATAGAAACTTGTGGTAAAACACTACTCGACACCATCGACCATGTCCTCGACTACGCAAAGATCAATAAACTACGAAGCACAAACTCTCAGCGAAAGCAACGCAACGACAAGCGCCAGAAGAGAGCCCCGGCTGACAACTCAATCCTTGGCGTGACTGCTGACTTTGATCTCGCTCAGCTGGTGGAAGAAGTCTGTGACACAGTCTGCGCAGGTCACACGTTCCGCAAGACACAGAGTGCCAATGGCGGTGCCATTTATGACCAAGCAGAGAACAACATCACAAATGCCAGGGATAGAGCTGGTGGAGTCAATGTATCCCTTATCGTTGCGCCTCATGTGAGCTGGAGCGTCCGTTCGCAACCGGGCGCGCTGAGACGCATCGTGATGAACCTTCTTGGAAACGCCCTCAAGTATACTGACTCAGGCTTCATCGCAATAAGATTGGAGCAGACAACAAGCAGCGATAAGGCCATTGACTTGGCTCTTACCATTGAAGACTCTGGTCGTGGAATGTCTTCCGACTACCAGCGGACTAAGCTGTTTGCTCCCTTTAGCCAGGAAGATCCGTTTTCGAGCGGCACTGGGCTTGGCCTCAGTATAGTAAAGCAAATTATTGAATCTCTCAAGGGAGAAATTGAGGTTAAAAGCACACTCAATGTAGGGACGCAGATAGTGGTCGCTATTCGACTGCCGAGTACGCAAAGCAACTCTGCGGATCAGGACCATGCACTTCGCGCTTCGAAAGAACTGAATGGACTGTCTGCAAGTGTCGTCACGGTGGCTGATACCCTCAAAGATGAGCGTGGGGTTCATCTGAAAGAGTCCATGCAAAAAGCCTGTCAGACGTACGATATGCACATATCGGGGGTTGGCCAAGCTTCAAGCGCCGAAACTGCACTCTTGCTATGCGACTCCCCGTCGTTTACTGAGCTACTTGAGAAGCCGGGCGTAGGGCGAGCTCATCAATCGCCACTCTCTGTCGTCTGCATCTGTACAGACACGGCTGAAAAGACAGTCGTAGACGCACATCTCGCACAAAAGATGGATGCATTGGGCTGGGTCGTAGAAGTCGTCACTCAACCGTAAGTCCATACTCACCCCGACAATGACAAAGCATGCATCTAACCATACCCCAGCTGCGGCCCCCGCAAACTCACCCGGGCCCTCCTCGCCTGCCGTTCTCGCGCCTCCAACCAAGGCACAAACCGGCACTCTCTTGTCCGCTCGACAACGGTCCTCAACGTCCCTACCACCAATACGCACACCCACCTCGCCCCGCCCGCCGCCCTCGCCCACCGCTCCCTCAGCGAGGTCTATCCCCACGAAAAGCCCTCGCCCCCCAATGAACCCGGCATGCCCTCTCCACCCATCTCCCAGCCCATGCCTACCACAATCACCCCGCTGAGTCCCGGCCAAGAAGCGAGCACCGAGTACTTCAGCCCCCGCGTGCTGCTCGTCGACGACAACGCCATCAACCTCAAACTCCTCGTCGTCTTCGCCCAGCGCCAGAAACTGCGCTACAGCGAAGCCATGAACGGCCTCGAGGCGCTGGATACTTTCAAGCGCGAAGCTAATATTACGGATTCCGCGCCCGTTCGCCCGTTTGACTTTGTGCTCATGGATCTCAGCATGCCCGTCATGGATGGGCTGACGTCCACACGCCAGATTAGGTTGTTTGAGAAGAAGATGGGGTTGCAGCAGAGTACGATTGTGGCGCTTACGGGGTTGGCGAGTGCGCAGGATCAGCAGGATGCGAGCGATGCCGGGGTGGATATGTATTTGGTCAAGCCGGTCAAGTTTGCGGATATTAAGCGTATTTTTGGGGCGAAGTAGAGAGGGATGGAGGTGATGGTGGTGGTAATTTTTGCTTGGGCTTGGGTGTTCTAGGAGGGTTTTTGGCATGCGTACAGGAAGCGAGGCGAATTGGATAAGGGCATAGGTTACATCTTACGCAGACAAGAGTGATATGAGCAATGAATACTTCACTACGATTTCAGAAAATCTTCAAATTTCCTTCAACGTTACTTGGACGATTCTTCAGCTCGGCGTAGAAGCATGACAGCTACAGCCTCGCTGCAAGTCAACCCAAATACCCATTTGCCGCCAACCACTCCCTCACCACCGCCTCATCTCTCTTCGCATACTTGGCATACGAGCGGATCGTATCATCGATAACCTCCAGGCCCTTGTCATACCCGCGGGTATCCTTACCCTTGAAGAACGCCTTGATATCATCCGCCACCTTCTCGTCCGCAAACTTGTTCAGGCCAAAGCGCAAGAAGCGCTCCAGCACGACCAGATTCCCACTAAGCGTCGGGTGTACCTTGCTGTCCCAGTTGTCGCGGATGAAGTTCCACACCTCAGCGCGCACCTTGCTATTATTCGCGAGCGCAATAGTACCCGAATGTTTGTCCTGCATGGCGACCTTGTCCGAGAAGATGAAGTTGAGGTACTCCTTTGCGAGTGCGGGGTCCTGGACGCGGCCCATGGACTGGAGGCAAATTTCCTTGCCGTCGATGGAGGTGGTGGACAGGTATTCCTGCTGGATGGTGCGGAAGGCGGATTCGCCGCGCTGGCGCATGGCGGTGGCGAAGATAGCGCGGCGGAGAGAGGGGTGGATGGCGGATTTGTCGCCGGCGACGTAGGCGTCGAAGCGCTTGAGAGACTCGTCGACGGTGGCCTGGTGGCCGACTACACCGGCAGATAGGAGGAGGCTGGCGCGCAGTTGGCCGGTGAGGAAGCTCTCGCCGGACTTGAACTCCCAGCCGACTTCCTCGACTGCCGGGGTGATGAGCTTGAGGTGGTATTTCCTCAGGCCCTCGCTGACGTCCTCGCTGTTGGAGAGGACACTGCGGACGTTGCCAATGTTGGTGAGGATCTGGGACCAGACCAGGTAGTCGGACTCGTCTGAGAAACGCTCTACCAGGGCGAGCAGGCCTGCTGTTGATCCGAAGCCAGCAACTGAGTTCGCATAAGCGTCACCAACGAGGCCAATCTTGTCCTCCACTGTCAACTGTGAGCGAGCCTCTCCGAGCTTCTTGAGGCGATCAGCAGGGTAGTTAGTCCTGTAGAAGCCAGTGAGGTTCTTGTTGATTTGGTAGAATCCGTCGTCAACGTTCCTGATGGTCTCCTCCTTCTGAGTCAGGGCTGTGGTCTTGTGCAACGACGCAGACGAAATAGAAGGACCAGTGTGCAAGCCAAGTGGGATCCACCATGTGGTCTGATCCTCTTCAGGCTTCACGTCGCCAGAGAGAAGGAAGCGCTCTTGGCGCAGGCCAATCTGGCCGGGCTCCTCGGCGACAGTCACAACAGGGAAACCAATCTTGCGCACCCACAAGTCCATGAAGCTGTTCACATCCTGACCAGAAGCCTTGCTAAGCGCCGACCACAAGTCATTGGTGGTAGCGTTCGAGTACTGGTGAGCCTTGAGGTAGTCGGCAACACCTTGCAGGAAGACCTTCTCTCCCAAGTGGGCGCTCAACATGCGGATCACGGAGCTGCCCTTGAGGTAGCTGATGTGGTCGAAGATCTGATCGACCTCGAGGCCATCGTACACGGGTACTTCGATGGGGTGAGATGTCCGGAGAGCATCGAGTGCGAAGGCTTGTTGAACGGAATCAGTCTACACGCAAGTCAGTGAGTGATCAGAGATTGAATACCTCTAGATTTGTGACGTACGACAAACTGTCCCCAGACGTTCCAGTCTGTAGATCATGTTAGTGGTGAATTTTTGACATCTCATGAACTTTCATACCAGGGTATAAGTGGTCAATGGCGAGCCATCCAACCCAAGTGGCAAAGCCCTCGTTAAGCCACAACTCGCTCCACCAATCCATGGTGACAAGGTTACCAAACCATTGATGGGCCAGCTCGTGAGCAACGACGTATGCTACCCTGTTGCGGTAGCTGTCCGCAGATGTAGCTGGATCGAAGAGCACTGCAGTTGTACTAAAAGGCATGTGAGCAGAATTCTCTACCAAGGTCGCGCTCGCACTGACCGGTAGGTGATGAGACCCCAATTCTCCATAGCGCCGTGTGACTAGAAAGCAACGGTCAGTTTGCATAACTTCAGAGCGGAGGAATATACGTATAGCGCCCTAACGAATCAGCCTAAGGCTGCGGTCTGGGGTGGTGGAGCTTACAAATTCATGCACAGCCAGCAGATCAACCTTGGGAAGCGGGTAATCGATCTGGAAGACTTCTGAGAAGTAATCGACGATCTTGTGGCAGTTTTCCAAGGCAAATCGACCCTGTTCCTTCAAGCCCTTTGTGGTATACACACGAACTGGTATGTTCTTGCCATTGTACTTGCGCTCGGTGAAGGCCTCGACGTACTCAAAGTCACCAATGGCCCATGCCAAAAGGTATGTCGACATGATAGGTGTGCGCTCAAAGGCGACAGTGTGGAAGCCGTCGCGCTTGCTTGCCTTGATTTCCTTCTCCGGCATGTTGCTGAGAGCAGTCTGGTCTTTTGGTACCTCAATCTCGACATCGAAGGTTGCCTTTAGGTTTGGCTCGTCGAAACAAGGGAAAGCGCGGCGTGCATCGCAAGACTCGAATTGCGTGCTGAACATGTAGTGAAAATCGCCATGTTTCGCGACTGATGCTGGAACTTCGCCCTTGGGTGTGTACTTGGAACGGTAGAAGCCTGACATAACCTTCACGAGCTGTTAGTATTTCCTCTCCAGAGTCGCAGGGTAGGGTTCAACGTACATTGTTGACGGTACCCTCGAACTTGATTTCCAGGGTAGCCTCTCCAGAGTAGTTGATTTTCTCTCCAAAGTCCAGTGTAACGCGCTGGCGCTTCTCGTCGTATGAGATGTCCTTTGCCGACTTGGTAGCATCGCCAGCCTTCAACTCGGCGCTGTGGACCTTCAACTGGTGGGCGTTGAGAACGAGGTCACTGAAGCCATCGTTCTTGTCAATCTTGGTGGTGACTGTGAGTGTGCCTCTGTAGCCAAACTTTCCGCCAAACTCGATGTCGTGGAGGGAGAGTGCGTAGTGTGTAGGCTTAGCCCTGAGAAGACGGTGTCAGCCCATGGTCCAGTGAAGCATTGTATCGTGTGTGTAGGACTTGCTAAGGGCGAACACACCAAGCTGGGAGGATATCTCTGTCGGACGCCATGTTTGCAAAGCTACTGGTAACTTCGCTCTGACAGAATCTCCTCTGAACCGCGAATGTGTCTGACCTGACAGCTGCAAATCTAGTTCGCAGTTCCAATTGCGTACGCGACGAGCCGACACGCCTTGTAGAGAAGCTTCTAGAGCTCTGAGTGGGGGGAGTGGAGCTTGCGAGGCGAAGTGGTGTATAGCTTGCTGGTGAATACAGAAGGCGCGGAGTGATGCCAAGTTTGGTCCAGAGCCGAGGTCGAGAGCAGAGTCTCAATGATACAGAGAGGGTAGCCAGCTTTGAGGGAGAGACGAGTCAAGGAGATGACCTATATCGGAGCTCAATGGCGTGAGTAATTGCGTAACGTGCAGACATGTCCAGAGGGGAAGGTGCGCGTGCAAGCTCTTGCCCCACCACGGGCTGATCCCTGTCACGTATGTAGGCGCGGGGTCCAAATGATGCATCATTGAGTGAAGATTTTGGACGCATTGGATTGAGAATTGTGAGCTGCCTCTTCGGTCAGCGTCTATGGACATGGCTATTCGATTTTGTCAATCACCGCATTTCGGGCCACATTCTAGGCCGAGAAGACCAAGGCTAGATTTGTTACACCACGCACGACTGAAGAACGCTCTCTGGTCCTGTCTCCATGTCGTATCAGCAGATATGCGGTGGCATTGGACCATGCATGGACAAGAACAAGCAGAATGATATCATAGGTCTGATCCAGAGCCTAAATAGTTGTGATTCCAGCGTGTAGAGCCACACCGCTAGCAAAGTGGTATTCCAAAGACGCCATGCAAATGCTTCCAATCCACGCGCCTGACATGCAAGATACCCTATCCAGTCCCATTCCCCTGCCCATGGGTGCCTCGCTTCCATAGTGTTGAATTCATAGAGCAAAGACTTCCCCGTTGTCATTGATTCGCATCTTCATATCCGAATAAGCACATCCAAACACTGCATCTTGAACTCCTTTTTGCCCAACAGCCCCTTCACCCACTCGTACTCCTTGCCGCCATTCCCTTGCCCCATCTTACTCTTGACCCCATCGAACGCGTTCTTCACCAGCGCTTGCGCCGTGTGGTTCGCCGCCTGTGCCAGCACGCCCGCCGTCTCGACCATGGTGCCGTTCAGCGCCAGCTCGGCAGTGTCGGGCGCAAGCGGCGGGTCGAACCACGGCGTGTGGAAGTCAAACAGCGCGACAACAAGGATGAATAGGAGAAGCGAGCAGTATACACACGGCCGGTTTAAGAAGTATGTCGCGGAGATGAAGAGGATTAGGTAGACGGGCGATGCCTGAGTTCGTAATCTGCATGCACGATCAGTACTGCGGAACGCCTCGGAAGGTCGGCATCGTTCCCGCAACTCACAAGAAGAATAGCACAGGTATCCAGCTCCGTAGGCAGAACATGTTTCCTTGTGTTGTGGGATTCCGGGAACCTCGCGTGCGCAGTTGCGGTCCAAGAGTAGTGCGGCGGGGAAACACTGAACGGCGCGGGTATCGTCAGAAAAGAGGAGCGAGTGAATGGTATTAATAAGGTGAATACAGGGAAAAGATGGGTGTGGTGACAAGTCGATGCGCGGGTCTGTTGGCCATCGTCACAGGGCTGATTGGCAAGCACGACCGATCGTCCGCGGTGGCGCCGTGCGGAGGAGGAGCCCGGGCCGTCAGCCTCACCAATGCGGTCAATCTCCTTACCCTGTTCATTCTATCGTCTTAGTACATGTTCATTGTTTGACACAACAATACGACTTCGACTCTATTAACATGCTGTGAAGAGCAAATCAGTTCTCACTTCAATTTCCACCGCTACTTCAGACGTCAACTACGACCTGCAGTACATCTGAAGTTATACGCAGTGTCGTCAAACCTCCATCACCATGGCAAAGCCCTCTGAATAGCCTCAAGCACCTTGGTCGCTTCCCACCGTATTTGACAGCACGTACGCAATTGGGACAAGGCGCGCGCAAGGTTCTAAATCATAGCTCTATTCGCGCTGCATACAGCACCTGGGTCTAGCATCTAGGCTATTTAGTCCGTAGTATCATTTTACAGAAAGTATGCCCCTGTCTTCTACATGGTAGGGAGGACATGCGAGCACAACGTTCAGCGTAATGGGCGTTGCCCCAGATTTGCCAATCACCTCGGCCTCCAAACGCCAGCAAGAGTGCTCAAACCCTACTTATTTATTGTACACGAAGCATGCAAACGTCGATAGATGCCGCCCGAACAGTAGTCGCAAACTTTTCGAATTGCGTAGATCACACGGGAAGGTTGAACTTCTTGCCTTGGACGACCCTAGAAATTGTCAGCATACTTGATACAGCATCCTAAACCAGATATACGCACTTGGTGTAGTAGATGTAGAAAAAGTCCGAGTAGAGTACTGTCTGGATGATACCGGCGATCACCGCGATTGGGTCGTAGAATCGCGGCACATCGAAGAAGTAGCGGTAGATCCAATTGGGAATGTACAAGGCTCTGTAGGCGCCGAGCGCGAAGAGGTAGTGCGTTGTAATCGTCTCCGCTTCACCTGTTCTTTGGAGCATGAAGAGCTGAGGGAGGATAGCAACCGATTCAAGCCAGATGGAGAATGCCCAGAGAATCTATCCCTGGTATTAGCAATTGTGTGACCGCATCGCTATCAATGACCTACCTCGGAGAATGTGTATTTGTATGGGAACAGTATCGCCAGTACTGCGCTTGCACCCAGCAGGTATTGCACCTTGAACGTGTCCAGATTGGGGTCGTGGGTCGGTTTGAAGTCGTTAAGCATAAGGTAGACAGTATACGCCGAAGTGCTTATGAAGACGATTTTGAACACGGTGTTGTAGAGAGACTTGGGCTCGTAGAAGGTCCATAGTAGATCGATGTATCGCGTGAGGTAGACGATGAGGTAAAGGAATTGCGACTTGAACGAGATACCCGACGCGCTCTAGGTGATTGTCAGGAACGGCGCATTCATCGTGGGACTTCATTGACGTACGCTAGACATTTTCATCTTATGCAGAAGAATCAGGATGGAGAACAGATGGGATAAATCCCCTGCACATAGCTGTTAGCCTTCTTGCGACCAAATCTCACAATCTCATCCCTCGACACTTCCGCAACGGCTCCGCAAGAAATGGTCTAGCAACTCACCCAGCAGTCTGAAGAGATTCATAATGGCAGCAAAGCGTGTCTTGCCAGTGTGTGGATCGCGTACGTGGGTTCGACAACGGTGCAGGCTTTGAAGGAGTGCGCAAAGACTGTTTGATGTTGTCGAGAAATGACACGTTTAGACGGAGCAGCTGCAAGGCGTTGAGCCCTTGCAGGTTGCCAAGGCCAACCCTGCGGCGTTCGAACGTCACTCCCGCTGCCCGCTTACCATGCATCAGAGCTGCCCGCATCATCCAACACCAGACGGGTTGGTTTAATGCTAGAAACACGAATCAATTTTCTTCGGTCTGATCAACCGTCGTCCTGTCTGCACTTCACTCACCTCCGCAGTGATTTGAACAGTCTATCGCATACTTTCTAGCTCAAGCGCGTCAGTGCGAAAGCGTCACCATCAAGATGAGACTCTATTAATCTTTGACTTGTTAAAAAAACAATGGCGACACTTCTAGGCTGGAAAGATATCCTGCGACCTATCAGAGATGGGTATCGCCATCTGTTTCCAACGCCAGATACTGGTCCCACTCCAGAAGAGCGCCAGTTACAGCGTCAACGAGATCGATTGAAGGGTTTCGCGTATTTCGATACTTTCGACCAGCTCGAAGCTTGGGAAGAGACCGATTCAGATCCAATACAGCTATCGAACACTCCATTACTACCTCGGGTTGTTGACACTGCAGCAAGAGACGAGGCCAAAGCGCGCGTCTTATTAGTTCATGACTACGCGGGCAACTATCACGAATACGAGAGCGCGCAAGGCGCAGAACTCGCGGAAGAGATGTATGCATGTGAATACCTTCAGTACGTCGACGCGTTTGTGTACTTCTCCCACAAGCTAGTCTGTGTACCTCCACCAACTTGGACCAATACACTCCATCGCAATGGCGTTATAGCTCTCGGGACCATCCTTGTCGAGCCGCAGACCAAGGAGACAGAGAGGCTCTTGCAGCATGCAAGCAGTGATGGCAACATGGTATTCGGCCTCGCCACAAAGCTGGCCAGCATAGCGAAGCACTATGGTTTCGATGGCTATCTAGTCAATATTGAGGTACCTTTCCCAAGAGAAGCCTGGAATCCAAGCATACTTCAAGCATTCCTCGTGCAGTTGAGAGACGAGCTGGGTGATAGCAGGCAATTGGTATGGTGAGTGAAATTACCTACTGTGAGCTGCCATAGGGCCAGGAAGCTGATAGTATTTTGTAGGTATGATGCCCTTACAACGTCAAACAGAATAAACTATCAGAACGCTCTAAATGCCTCTAATATTCTCTTTGCCCAAGCTTGTGGCAGCATCTTGACCAACTATTGCTGGGGCGAGTCTGAGGCAAGCAGATCGAAGATGACTGCTTTGCAGTCGGACTTTCCACTTGAACAGATCTTCTTTGGCGTCGATGTATGGGCGCAAAACAATACAGGAGCACACCAGTATAGATCTACGTACCCCAAGAAAGGTGGTGGAGGAACCAACACCGGTGTAGCTGTGACAAAACTCGCAGAACTCGGCCTGTCTGCCGGTGTTTTTGCACCTGCCTGGTCGTTTGAGCACTTTCCTGGACGGGGCAGATCAATCGAGCGGACAATATGGTACGGTGACGATTTACCAGACGATGTCGACTGTTCTTGCGGAAATGCAGCAACTCGGCATCAACAGACACAAGGATGCTGTATCTCAAAATCGGCCAGACTCTTCCCGGCTGGATCGGGAACATTCTTCTTCACTGATTTCAGCCGCAGTTTCACCCAACACGCCACTGATGGGTTATTGCACACACAGCTCAGCGCGCAAGCTCCGCTCCCTCTGGCTAAACAACGCACCAAACAATGCAGCCAAGCTCGTATTGCACACAGGTTGGCTGACGGTCCTCGAAGTAAGCTGGTAATCGAAGCCCAGGACTGCCTGCAAACAGATACGTCCAGCTACTATATACCTCTCTACAGCTTGAACATGCCTGTGGCCGATGGCCTGGAATTGGAAGTTACCTATCGCAATCTGGTCATTGATACGGACGCAGTACCAAGCTTGTCTCTTAAGCTCAGCAATCACGATCAGCCCCGGTTGCTACCGGTAGAAAACGCAGGAGTCTCCACGATGCGCGCAAAGATTGGTCCGCAAGCATATACAGACGAGGGCGGTGACCTGCAAGAGTTGGGAATCCATTTGACTGGCTTTAGTGGTGAAGGGACCTTCCCTATCCTTGAGATCTACTCAATTTCAATCACGCCCTTCCACTGCGATAAAGTTCCGCCTGTACACAGGATTTCCGATGTACATTTGCAGCATCAAGGCGAAGGAGAAAACAAGCACGTGCGACTATGCTGGAAGTTCACAGATTCCACTGAGGATAGGATGACTGGCATACCATACAGCCAGCTCACTGGGCCTTTCTCATACTTTCTTGTGAATGTCAACGGAACACAACTTGGAAGAATGTATACTCTTCAGAAAATCGTGACTGAGGAGATGGAGAAAACGTTCGCTGAAAAGGAGGTGGAAGTCGAAATAATCGGCGTTGGGTTCGTTGGGCAGAGTCTAGCTCGCCATGTCACAACACTGCGGCTGCGCAATGAGATGATCTGATTGCTCCTCCCATTACGTTAGTGTATTACTATGGTATCAGGCAAAAGTATTGTACATGGTCCCTGCACGGCAGGGGTCTTAGCCGCGCTGAAAAATCGACTTTCACCCACCACCACCACCGTATTTAATTTTAAATATCTTAGCAGCAAAGTAGAGACTCTGAAGAAAGCCGATTTTATAGCATATTTAAAAAAAAAATTCTACGATTCCGTGCTGGCTCACGGCCACCTGGTAGCAGCCCCTGTCGTGCAGGGACCATGTACAATACTTTTGCCTGATACCATAGTAGGCACAGCTGTCCACCCCTGGCGATTGTTGATGCCACGCCCAATGATCGACAAAACCAAGATTTGATGCTTGATTCCCCACAGCCGTCGCGTGCAGACCTGCATGCCACTCCATGTGGCTGTAAATGAGGCTTTGTTTGTCTGTGTCCGTCTTGGACATGGCCAAGGTGTCCGTATATGGAGAAAGCTGGAAGCGGATAAACGGATTACTTCAAAATATGCACAAGGTGCAGCCGTCCACCTCGTGCACAACTTGTATGGATTAGAGGGTCGCTCTGGTGGATGAGTGGGTCGGGCAAGTCGCGCGTTTAGGAAGGGTATATCCCGGTTGGATGTCGTCTACTGTTACATCAGAATCTGTGGGGAAGGATCCCGTGTAACGAGAATGCGCATGGAGACAGCAGGTGTTTGTCTACTATAGAATATGGCTAAATCAAAGTTGATATCGCGAAGTGAGCGGTAAGAAAAAAGTGAAGCATGTGACCATGGGAATAGCCGGACGTTCAACAATGGAGAGGCCTTGCCGCAGACGCGATATGCGAGTATCAAGCATGGGACCGTGCCTTCCAGAAACAAGGTCCCACGTTCCGTCCAAACTCTGAGGCTTCGATATCCTTGTCCGGCCCGCAGTGTGGAAGCGACACCCACTTGTATGCATCTGCAGCGCTCCACTGCAGGATGACCGGTGGCTTCCACCTCTGATGATTTGTCTATATTGTTCACTGCAAAGCTGACGAAGAAAGTATCACGAGCAAGAGCTGTATGCGAGTGTCTATATATGCACTTGAAGTTGGGCGATCGGCGCGGGCGGAAAGAAATAAGACATAGCCAACGGGTCATGGGTGGAGTCGGAGATTGAGGATTGATGAAGCAGGCAATATGCAGCGCGTGGCTTTTGGCGTGAACAAGCGGGCGCCCCGCAAGGAACAGCAGCCAAGTCCACCACACTCTGCAGTCTCGAGGCGCTGCTGCTGAGTGATGTCTGATTAATAGGGTCCTGGCCTCGACCGACTAGCCCGCCCATGTGGGGAAAGTCTGCATGGACGCCTACCTAGGTGCACTGGCCAATTCACGTGCTTTCGAGCGAGGTTAATCGGACTCGAGCGGGAAGACAGCCTGCGCCAGCTGCGAATCCTGTCGGCACGATTACATCCATGTGAACCCAGCCATGCAGCAACAACGCCTTCCAGGAATTACCCTGGTCTGTCGATATTTGCTGCTCGTAACTGGCCTGGCTACTCTGCAACGGCCCGTCAGCGTCATTCGCGTCCCTCGAGCGTCCGGCGTCCGAGCTGTCTCCGCGACTGTCTGCTGATGTTGGGCCTTTTCGTCTCGTCTCTTGTCAATCCGCTTACGAATTGTCTCTCCCCCCCACATACAGCGATTGATCTTTGCGGTTAGCGCCCCCACTGCGTAAACTTTGGCTGGTGGAGAAAGTCGGAGCTCTACACTAAGCCCGCGCATTCCTCGCTTCTGTGCGCCTCCGAGCCGCCTAGCACACGACGTTTCTTTGACAGTTGAATTCTGGTCTGGCAATGTGTATTTTGGATCTCCGAGGGTGCCAGTTGTAGCGTCTTTGGAGCCTTCTCCTCCGAACCCGATGTGAGCGCGAACGGCCTCTGCATTCGTGAGGCACAGAAACGCGCAAGCCAGGCATGACCGATTCCGGCGCATCTGCAACTTCCATGGCCACGCCGTCGCACGCACGCTTTGACGATGACTCTCTCATGCTGAATGAGTACGGCCTACCGGAACTTCGCTCGTCGCCCAACGCTTCTGGAATTAGCCCCAACAACATAATGGGCTCGTTCGGCGACTTTGACGTAGCGTATGCGCAGGCCCAGGGCTTTGGGACTGGCTTCGATGGCATCAAGATCGAGTCGGGCTACCAAGATCACCGTGGCAGTCTAAGTCACATGAGCGAGGACAATGCCAGTGCAGGAGGTAGCGCGCAGCAGCACAGGCTGAGCATTGGAGGCAGCCCGCGGAACATGCTGGATGGGAATCATACAAGCCCCGAAAGCGCGGCTGCGCTGGGCATGCTGGTTATTGGAGAGAACTTGAACGATGCTTCAGCACTCGGCATCAGACTGAGTGGAAACGACGGCACAGATCACTCGACCACATCACGGAGAAGCAAGGACGACCCGCAGGATCCACCGCTCTGGAGCGAGATGAAGACCAAAGCTGGGAAGGAAAGGAAGAGGCTGCCACTGGCATGTATTGCATGTCGCAGGAAGAAGATTCGCTGCTCGGGCGAGAAGCCAGCATGCAAGCACTGTTTGCGGAGCAGAATACCGTGCGTGTACAAGGTCACAACGAGGAAGGCTGCGCCGAGGACAGACTACATGGCTATGCTGGATAAGCGGTTGAAGCGCATGGAAGACCGTGTCGTGAAGCTGATACCAAAAGATAGCCTACCATCGGTCGCGAACGTTGGAAGGTCGGTGGTCAAACCACCCATACTAGGAGCTCCACCGAAACCCCCCACGACCAAGAAGCGCGTCGCAGAAGAAGCGTTCGGAGACGATTTGGATGACTGGTCAAAAGCAAAAGGGTCGGATCCGGCTGTGACCGGCATCGCACCACAATCGAAGGAGTCGGACGATACCAAGCTGCTCACAGAAGGCGCGGAGAGTCTCCCTTCGAAAGAAATCCAAGACCATTTGGCCGAAGTGTACTTCGACTTCGTGTATGGGCAAAGTTACCCCCTTCTGCACAAGCCGAGCTTTATGCGAAGACTAGCTGCTGGAAAAGTGCCCCCTGTTCTAATCCTGGCAATGTGTGCCATATCAGCTCGATTTTCCACACATCCCCAACTACGAACCGAGCCATGTTTTCTGCGAGGCGACAATTGGGCTGAACGAGCGCGCGAAATCGCGTTGAAACGATACGATGCACCGAATATCACGATCCTGATTGTGTACCTTTTACTTGGTCTGCATGAATTTGGCACATGTCAGGGAGGACGGAGTTGGATGTTTGGCGGCATGGCGCAACGTATGGCATACGCGTTGCAGTTACACAAGGAGAACGAGTTCGATCCTCTTGTGAATGAACCAGATCGAAAGCCACTCTCCGCTACAGATCGCGAGATCCGACGAAGAACGATGTGGTCCTGCTTTCTGATGGATCGATTCAACTCGTCTGGCACCGATCGCCCGCTCTTTGTACACGAGCAGTACATCGATGTACAGTTACCGGTCAAAGAACACCTCTACCTGCATGAGATACATGCGCCGACGGAGAACTTAGAAGGCAACGTGCCGAACCCTGTCCCGCCTGACAGTGGCCAGTTAGCGAACCCGCGCGATAACATGGGCGTATCGGCGTACACGATCCGACTAGTGTGCATTTGGGGCAAGTTGATCAAATACATGAACCTGGGTGGGAAAGAGCGCGAATCGGATACGATGTGGTCGCCACAGTCGACATTCAATGTGATGAAGACAGAGGCCAAGGAGTTCAAAGAATCGCTACCCGAGATGCTCGTTTACACGCCAGAGAATCTCAAGAGTCATGCGATAGGCAAGACCGCAAATTCGTTCTTGTACCTGCATATTCTGTGGCAACAGATTATGCTTTTCATGCATCGCTTCGCTCTTCCATCGACAGCAGGCAGCCGACCACCCAAGGATATGCCACATGATTTCCTCACCGAATCGGCTCGGTCAGCTTTGGACGCTGCGAACCAGATCTCAATACTCATTAACGAGTCCATGGACCATAATGTCGTTGCACCTTTCGCCGGATACTCTGCGTTCTTCGCGTCAACCGTCCACGTACATGGGGTCTTTTCTAAGAATCCAAAGCTGGAAGCTCAATCAAAGAAGTATCTGGCATACAACGTCAAGTACCTAACGAAGATGAAGAAGTACTGGGGCATGTTCCATTACATTGCAGAGAACCTGAAGGATCTCTATCGACAGCATGCAGATGCTCAATTAAAGGGACCAGCATCCACAGGTGACAAGAAAAAGGGCAGTATATTCCAGTATGGAGACTGGTTTGATAGATATCCACACGGCGTTTCGAAAACCGACTACGAAGACGCCGCTGAATCGCTCGCGAACGAACCAGGCACCGATGCTGTCCTCGGAACTAAGAGCGACCTGCAAAGCGTCGAAGAATTCTTCGCTTCTCTCTCCCCACCATCGCGATCCGATCCGCAACGTAAACAGGCCCGCAAAGCCAAGTCAAAATCAAAAGCGGACGGCCCACCAAACCTGTCACCCCAGTCCCAACGCCACAACTCAATATCCCAACAGCAACAACAAGCCCGCCTCCAACAACACCTTCTCTCCCAAATGAACCTCGCCTCCCAACAAGAAGCCCTTGACTACGACCCAACCACATACTTCACCACACCCTCTCAACACCAACAAACCCCCTCCCAACAATTCATCGCCGAATTCGCCGGTCACCACCCCCAACACCACGCTCACGCTCACGCCCAACTCCCCATGCTCAACACCTCGTCCAACCTCATCCACCCCTCGCAGCAACTCGACATGTCGCCCTTCCCCGACCTCTCCGCCGACTTCAACGCCCACCCCGCCGCGTTCTGGAACCTCGACATGGGCGCGGGGAACCAGTTCTTCGATCCCATGAGCAGTTACTTTGTCCCGTTTAATGTCGAGCCGCCGGGCATGGGGGACGATGGCGTGTTCTCGGCGCAGGGGAATGAGGGGTTTGGATTCGGGCTGGGCATGGGGACGGGGCCTGTTGATTTGGATATGTTGAATGGGGTGGGGCAGAGGGGCAGGGGGATGCCGAGACGGGGGACGATGGAGTGAGTGAGTGAGGAGGGAAGAGGTGTAGCATTTTCGGGAGTTTTGTATATGCGACAAGGGGGGTTAGGGCGTTTGGTGGGGATAGCGAGATGGAAAAGGCCTCTTATGTTGTTTGTACATTCATCATGTTTGTTTTGCATAATGTTAGCGATTCCTCCTTTCTCGTTGGGATCTTTTCAAGCACGTTTTGAGTCTTTCCTGGGGCGGCGCTTGAGTTGATTGAGGTGTGTAACAAATAACATGTGTGAAACTTGGAGTCAACCGCATCGTCGTTGAAGTGCTCTTGCAAACAATGGAATGGCTCGTTATAATTACATCGCTTCGTGTATCATGATCTATCCCTCGTTGCCCACACCCAATACCTACCTAACCAACAACCCACTCTTATAAGTCCCACTCTCCTCATCCCACCCATCACTCCTCCTGTGCCTCCTCTTCCTTTCCCCATCACGCTCATGCCTCGCTTCCTCCTTCCCCTCATAGTATGCATCCCGATGCTTGTGCCCATGTCCATGTCCATCATATCTCGCCTCCTCCTTCCCCTCACGATACGCATCCCGATGCCTATGCCCATCCTCCGACCTCGAGCGCCTAGCATACTTGCGTCCGCCCAGCCCACCCAGTAAAATCCCCGCCGCTGTCCCCAAGCCCGGGAATATCACATCGCCGACGAGCGCACCTGCACCCGCGCCGAGGAAGGTATCTCGGTCTTTGTGTTCGCGGCGTTGGGCGTGCGTGAGGTCTCGGCTGCTGCTGTGGTGGTGGCGATGCCCCGAGTCCAGGTCGCGCCTGCTGTGGTGTCGATGTCGGCGCCGCGGCGAGGACGATGAGCTGGAGCTGTCTGAATACGAGTCTGAGAGCGAGCGGTCTGAGCCTTGGTCTGCGAAGTGGACGCGCGGAGGTTGGGAGCGGCTTCGGTGGGGGTGTAAGG
>Ga0265780_10004295_pt1 | contig 18411 bp, 22 predicted proteins | sample P1T30metagenome_FD_192432 | JGI IMG/M metagenome (GOLD analysis project Ga0265780, IMG submission 192432) | Plant litter microbial communities from East Loma Ridge, Irvine, California - P1 T30 | ecosystem: Environmental > Terrestrial > Plant litter > Unclassified | place: USA: California...
CGCCTCGATCACATCGGCGGGGATCTTCCCAGGAATCAGTTCTTCTGATGCGGGAGATTTGGTATTTTGGGGTAAAGCCGTGGTATTGGGGTTATACAGTTGTGAAGAATTGGGTGGACGGCGAGGGAAATCTTCATCGCTAATCTTCGCCTTGTCCCCGTTGGCACTTCTCGGCTTGGTCTCTTTCACAGTGGTCTGAGTAGGAGGTATGATAGGAGCTTGAGGAGTGGTTGTATCGACTGGCGAAGCGATTGCCGCAAGCGCTTCCTTTGAGATAGTAGGTGTGCTAGGGCCCGGAACTGTTGATATTGGAGCAGAGATCGATGTCCTAGGTGAAATGACCGCATGATCAGAGATAGGCGAAGTCACAGCGAGCTTGCCATTCCAAGCAGAGGCAGTACCGTTCAAAGGCCTCATTTTAGCTCGTTCAACTTGCATAGGTTCCGCTTGGGTTCCTCCACCTTGGCGTAAAGGTGGGAAATCAGTAGGACTCTGTCCGGGGATATGCCCATTACTGTGCGCATGTTGTGGGACGGGCGAAGGGTGGTATTGAATGTTGTTTGCTGCCCAATCTGGACGCTGTGGAAGGGGATGCTGCGATGGTGGGATGAGAGTGATAGATTCTGGCCGGCGGGATGAATGAGATGAGCCGTCATTTGAGCCTGATGCCTTGATGGTCAGTGTCGCTCAAAGTGAAAGAAAGGAAGGAGACTTACAGGACTATGATCTCTAGTCTGCCGATCTGATCCTTCTCCTATAGGAGCATTGATCCCGTTGACACCATGATGTTTTCTCCTAGTTTGTCGATATGTCCCACCTTGATTGGCGGGATATAGATTTCCAAATCGTACACTACTAGTCGCACTCATGTTACTTGTAGTACTTCCCCTCGAATGAGGCCGCGATGCATCATGGTAGGAATGATACGATCTTGACGATATCGAGGAAGAAGCGGATGAATGAGGGTGAGGCGGGGGACGCATAGGTACGGGTTGAACTAGGAAACCGTAATTCTGCTGTTGTTGATGATGAGGTTGAGGTTGCTGTAAGGGGTATCCATATGCCGGGTACTGCATTCCTTGTGGAATCATTGGCATGGGTTGATGTATCATTTGAGCGTTGTTGTTGGAATGCGGGATCCATTGGGAATTTTGCATACCGTTCATAGGCATTTGATAATTCTGTGGAACCTGTACCCATTGACCACCGGCATATGGGTTATTTTGCGAAGAAGCTTGATGTCCATACATTGGCATATAAGATGGTCCAGCCATATATTGTTGCTGTTGTTGATGTTGTCCGTGATTCGAATATTGCGCCATCTGTTGCATCTGCGAATGTCCATTATACCCATACTGAGGCATCTGTTGTTGTTGTGGTTGTCCATAATACGCATCGTACATCTGTTGATAGGCCTGTTGAGACTGTTCCATCCTAGGAAGAGCGGGGGCAGGGGGTGGAGGATCTCTTCTGGCAACTTCGAACTCATCATCAAGATCGGTGTCGTTCGAAACACCTCGTCGATTACTATGCCCTAGTACGATCTGAGCTGGAGATTCCAAGGCGGGAATTGGACTTTCGGGTGACTCTGACTCTGGGGTTGGATTGCCATATATCCTTTGTTTCGCTTTAGCATATGCTTGTTCCCTTTCTTCAAGTGTTTTGACTTTTGACGAAGAAGCCTCAGAGGTCGAGTCATCGGGCACGACAGAACCTGGGCGTGATGAACCGTTTGCGGATCCGGGCGTGTTTGTATTCTGTGATCGCTGCATGATTTTGATTTTGGGAGGAGCGGTGTCTTCCCTAGGAGCTAGATCGGAGAGGCGTAACGGAGCGCTATCTATTAGCTTCGGCAACAACCCGAAGAAACTGACAAGACTTGCCTCTTGGTATCAAAGCTCCCAATGACACCGATAACCATGGCCACATCGGGTACATGAACAGCCTTCAACCCATACCACTCAGCCAGTTTATAAACCAGCATCCTCTGGAATGTACTCGAGATATGTGATCCAACAATAAAAGAAGCAGTCATTGAAGCGAGTACTGAAGTCGTATTCGTCGAAATCGGAATCGATGGAATGATATTGGGTGATTCTCCTGCCCTTACTTTCACAAGGAAGGCTTCCACTTCTTTAGCGACGATCAAGAGAAACAAACGGTCATTGGACGCAAGGCTTGATTTCAATTGTTCTTCGCCTTGTAGCGGACCTAGACCGATAGTGGCGCGAGGAGCAAGATTGGAGGGGGGAGGAGCAGAATTTGGAACTGATGAATCGCTTGTTGTAGAGGTGGGGAAGCTGGAATTGCGGGATAAGAAGTTTGCTGATTCACTTTCAGGCGTAGGGGTTGTTCGACTAAAGAGTGGTTAGTCAAGTCACTGTTGTGAGTATAGGAGAGACTCACCCTTCGGGGTACGAGTCTAGCTCGGCTGCGTGGTTGCCTTCCATTCCAGAGATCTCACTTCCGACCTGGTTGCCTGTTTCGACATCACCAATGTGAGAGGTCTCCTGTCTAGCATCGTCGAGGGTGATTGTGACTACTGGCGCAGACTCCATCGTGACGGACATCTCGTCGGTCGCACACACGATCGTGGTCAGACGACTAGTGCGAGTTATAGTCGAGATTTCACGAGAGAAGGTGTCGTGATGATCTACAAGGTCAGATAGTATACGATAGAAAGTAGAAAGAAGACATGTGAAACGAGAGCGGAGTGTCAAGTCAAGGTGATCACGATAAAGGAGGACAGTGACGAGTCACCAGGACTGAGTGGACCTACTTTACTCGATACCGGGGATGGAAGCCGGGGCACTAGGTGCGTATTGTGATTCGAGGTGTTAATTGGAGGATTGGGGACGTGATGATGTTACCGTGTTATTGGTATCACTTTGTCGGATGGCGGGAGGGGGAATGGAGGTAAGGTGATTTAACTGAAACCAAGCTGAGCTCAAGCCGTCATTGAGATATCTTTGTCTGCTCGTCTGATATTCGCTTCGAGGGTCTGATGATCGGTGTCGCTGCTGTGTAGTGATGATCGGTTGAAAGAGGGACTATAAGAGTGTAAGGTAAGACAATATACTGATGGTGACGAAAGGTGGTTACATCTACGTACGGATACATCCCCGTTCGGTCACGTTACACGACTCGGCAGGCACTGCGACCGACTACGCGGAATCTTTTCGGGAAACGGGGTTCAATCGGCGTCAACTGCTATGCATGCACGCATGGAGGCTAAGTCTCGTCCGGCCCCATCGATGTATAGCTTCTGGTACCATGCTCAAGTCAAGGTCGGGATAGTAGAGCCTGCAAAAGTGTTTAATCTCGACGCGCTCGTCTGACAGAGCCCAGCGCCCCAACAAGCGCTACAAGAGATTCGAACAGCAATTTGCGACTCTGTAGACCGCTCCGACCGAGATGCTACCCCGATAAGTCATCCAAAGCTTCCATGTCATTGTCTGGACCCAGCATAGCTACACCCAGTGATGCATTATCACAAGCCACACGGTAACTTCATCCAATATTTGCTTCCGGCTTATTGACGCGACCTGCTCTCATGATTCACTAATACAACATTCACCAGCTACAATGACGAAACGCGCTTCTCGCAGGTCAGCCCCCGACCCACCTTCTGTCGCGGAACCAACACGCCGAAATCGTTCAGCCCGTCATACCGACGTCAAAGCCGAATCTGTTGAAGCAGAAGAATCCGAGAATGATGCCGGACCTTCCAAGCGCGCGAGGCCGAGTTTAAGAGCGAGGACCAAGACCGCCGATGAGCCGGTGGATACTGATGGAGAGGAAAAGGGGTATTCAGTGAGGGAGAGGAAGAGCGTTAGTTATAGAGAAGTGCCTGTTGTCGAAGATGAAGAGGAGGAGGATGATGTTGACGATTTGTCCAGCGCAGGCGAAGACAAGGACGGTAGGCCAGTACTTCTAGGTAATTTTTACACGAGCTAATATCAGAAACACCACCTCCAAGTCGGAAATCTGCAGCTCCAGATACACCCTCGAAACGCCGCAAGCCAAGCGGCGAAGACCATGATCCAGATGATAAAGCATTTAAGGCGGATAAAGTCGGCTCTGGTCGAGGTGGATTTTCAGTCAAAGGAGCGGCAGCTGCGGCAGCTCGGGCTAGATGGGCGAAAGTGAGACTAGCAAAGGAAGAAAGAGGGGAGGTTGATGATGATTCGAAAGAACGCAAAAAGGGACGGGTGGTCAGGAGGGAGAATCGGGCTGCTGTAGAGAAACTTAAGGGTGAGTCTCGTTCACAGACATGAAAGACAGAAGTGGGGCTAATGGTAGATGGAGAGACTGTGACGATTCGAGGAGTAGAATACGTGGTCAAGAACGATGAACTCCCCATCCCAGATGATCCCAAGGGAGAGACCAAGATCGATTCCCTAGGTCATCTCAAGGGCGGTAAGGCCTACCTTCCCATTTCCTGTGACAACAACTGATGTCAGGCCGAGAATATAAAGTCTTCACCTTCTCATCAGAAGGGCGGGACAACAACGAGATCCTATACGCCCTCACGATAGACGTAGCTCGTACATGTGGTTATTCCGATTCACTCGCTTTCCTACGTCGGTATCCCGTCATTCAGAAACTTCAGTGTCAGCCTGGAGAAGCAGAGATGTTGGTTGAAGTAGGACGTGTGGCTGGGAATATGAAGCATCGAATGGTCACTATTGTTCCTATTCACAATGTGTTCAAACTCATGGGAGCGAGGGTCATCAAAGGTGAGTTTTGTTCGTCATATCCTGATACGGGTCAATTATCTCTATTTCGTAAGTCTGGGCTAATCGCAGACGGGAAATGGGTAACGGACGATTACTATGAAGACGAATGTTTGGCGAAATGCGCCGAAAATGGATTCACTCCCTATGCCCCAGTCCAAGAAGAAGAAATCATCACCTCGACACATGGTATAGCGGGTATACGAGGGGATAGGGAAAGAGAACAACTTGCCACTATCAGCAAGACGAATGCCCTATCGCCATTTTATACTCTAGGAGGACCATCCACACATTTCGGAGGAGCAGGTATTGATCCATGGTCGGAAGGTGGATATGGGAATAGAAGAGCTAAATTACGTGGTGCCGGAGTAACGGCTGAAGATTGGATGTACAAGACTGCTAGGGAAAGTAGGGCTTTAGATGAAGTGTTGAAGGGGTATAGGGAAGAGAGGGTGGGGTTATTGGAAGGCAAAGATTTGAATGGTTGGGTATGGATGGCGGAGGAGAAAACGGACCGTCGCTCCAGACCAGAATTGGGTGGTGGTGGTGGTGGTGGTGGGAGTGGAGAGAGTCCAAGGATTACATCGGGTTTGAAACCACCAACAATGGATCGACAACGTTCAGGCCTCTCGAGGGAAGTTACTTTTGAACCCGAACAAGAACCGAAAGTCTCTGAAGAGACCGAGCGGAAAGGAGAAGAGTCGTATCCGGATTGGGTGAATCAAGAATACGACGACACCAGTATGGAAGTAATTCAAGAAGTACCAGAACCAGAACCCTCAGCGAGTGGGGTACCTACTTCGAACCTTACTTCGTTATCGGAGATTGTCGATTCTACCAATAATACCTCCAAGGAGGAGATAAGGGCGGAAACGGCTATTGAAGCCGAGGAGAGAAAGGCGAGATACTCTCATGGAGTTGGGGGTTGGTATCATGGTTCTATCAAAGCGGCATATGAAGTATGTCAACATTTATCTTCCTCTCTCACATCTCGCTTCTCCTCCTCTCTCCTCGATTAATCTTTCCTATCCTCAATCCCTGTTGTCAAGACACAACACTCGGAACTGACATATAGCCACATACCCAAATGCCTCACGTCCCACTATATACCCAACCAACAATATCAACGTATTCCCAGTTATCAAATCTCCCAATCCTATCTACCGATAAAACCATAAATGCAAAAGCAGCAAAAGGTCTAGCAAGTCTGGAATACGTATTTGAACCGGCGTACCCAGATGGAAACGGGGAGATAGAACTTAGACAGAGGGTGATTAGAGAAGCTGAAGAGTGGGAGAAGAGGCATCGGGAAAAGCGGGCATTAATATAAGATAGATAATCTTGCATCATCTATGTACAATGTAAATCGCTCCCTACCCTACAGGCGACACAAGATTACTTGCCCTGGAATCTAGGTTTCCTCTTTTCAGCAAAAGCAGCTAATCCCTCTAACCGATCCGAACTCCCGAGAAGGGTATTATACACTTTTCTCTCCAGATCCAGACCTTGTTCAAGAGAGGTAGTGGTAGCCCCTTCAATCGCTTCTTTGGCTGCTCGCAATGCAAGTGGGGCTGGGTATCAGCATGTTTTCACCGGATCATGATGTGTGAAAAAGCAGGGGGACTCACCAGAAGTCAATATTTGCCTTGAGAGGATTAACGCTGCTTCCCATGCTGTTTCTGGTGCTTTGGCGGTAATATTCACGAGACCTATCATGAGTCATTCTGTTGCTGGGTAGCTTGCAGCAGATTGGGAGAAGTAGATGAACAGTGGATTGAACGGGGAAGGATAAAGACATGAATAGAGGGAGGAGGACTTACCGATCTTCTCCGCTTCATCCCCATTTAATCTTTTCCCCGTATAAATCAATTCCTTGGCCCGAGCCACGCCCACTAAACGCGTCAAACGTTGTGTACCCCCTGCGCCTGGTATTATCCCAAGTTTGGCCTCTGGTAGGGATAGTATCGTGTTTTGGCCTGGCAATCAACTTCTCTCCCCATGAGTGTTCATGGAGGGATAAAAAACACACCTCCCACACGCAGATCACATCCTAGAGCAATCTCCATCCCTCCACCCAATGCATACCCATCAACGACCCCTATACTGGGTACATTCACCCCTTCCAATTCGGATACAAGACATCGTAGTGAATCGAGGAAATCCGATACTTGTCCAGGAGACATTGTACGTCTTTCTCGAAGATCTGCGCCGGCGCAGAACGTCCCAGAGTGAGGTGTGTGGAGTAGTAACAATCGAGCTCTGGAATTTCAGCTGGTCTATAGGATCATGACTGGGATACAAGTTAAGGGATGAGGCGAACGTACGAGTTTGTGGATTGTAATTTCGCAAGAGCCTCTCTCATTTCCTGATATCAGCTTACCTAACTTTCCTGACTCGTTCAGAGTCCAGACCAAGACCAAGCAAGGGAAAACGAGTAGTAGGAAGAAGAACTGTATAATGTATGACTCACTCCGACCATGTGTACACTCAAAGCATTCTTAGCTTCCTTCCTATCCATCACTAAACACATAACCCCCTCGAATTCCTCTGCACCATTCGAATCGACAAGCGGGCGGAGATACGCTTGGGGTTTGACGATATTGGAAATACCCCTCCATCCCTTGTAGTTTGGTGATTTGCCGAGAGATGTTTTGGTCGAGCCGAGGAGAGACATTGTGAGTGGTCTTGATTGAGAGCTATGCTATGGATGTCAAGTCATTTCTACCCCCACTTGAGAGACAATTGACTTGATTATCCGGGTAGGTTCCGGTCCGAATTTCCGTCACGTGACGCCTTTGCCAAGTCTCCATCTCATGATCAACCTGGACAAAGGGATCATGCAAATTGGGTATCATGTGGCTGGAACGTACTACAGCAGGTCATGCTCAGCTGCGAAAGGCTAGGTGACGAGTTGGGAAGCGCCATCATGCTTATAGCATACCATACATATGACGTGAACTGCTGCAGAGTCTAAATATAACCATGGTCGGACATCTTCTGTTAGCCTTCAGACGGTTCGGGGTTCAAATACGCGATCATTTGGCAGAAGGTTGGAACCAGACATGAATCTTGTCTTTTTGACTAGGATTCGTACACGTCCTGGCCTCTAAAATACTGTTCATGTTAGCCACAGCGTGAGCGAGCAGAGAATCGCCTACAATTCGTATGTATTCCTGAGCTTGATTGTGGGACAATGGCAAGTCCGTATCGAGGCTGGGACCATATCATGGTCGTGATAGGGACAGGGACCGCGGACATCCCTTGTCCGGGTGGTTGGGCAGAAAATTCGGGGCCATCCGCCCTGCAGGCCCTCTAGATCATTTCCATCCTTAATCCGCTTGCGAAGATCAAGATCGACCTGTCTGATTAGCGGTCACACTCAGCCTGGATAGCTTGAGAGCCAGGAAGTTTTGCCGTAGGACTTGACTCACCCGACGATACTCATTTGCATCTTCTATTTGCGTGGGCCACAAGCTGTTCCAATAGACCATGCCTTTGAGACTCCGCGCTGTATCGTCCCAAGCGTTCAAGTAGATGTCGATCCTGATGACCGTGGCGTGTAGAAGGACGCTACACATGTACTGTCCACCACGGGAGGAGCAGTGAACAGGCCCGCCGTTTAACGTGTCGATCAATCTGGGGATGAAGATCGCATTTTCCTCTCCGAATGGATAGGGCCCGAGTCGCGACTTCACGTTGGTGGGGAGTTCTTCAGAAGACTGTCGATCATCAGCTATTTCATGAGAATCACAGGATTTCGTACCATCAAACGAGACGTCACAGGTCGCGCATCACGATGCGAATCAGAGATCTATTAATGAGCCAGGAGACTCAGGACTTCCAGAAACTCACTGCAGCCTGATTGCTGGTGGATCCCGCTCTTTGTGAGATACTCCCCCCGCGATCCGAGACGCCGGGGTCGCTGGCTAACGAAGCTACAAGCTGTCTCAAGACCGAGGATTCGTGGGTGTGAGGTGTACCTGTAGTACTTGTCGGGACGTCAACACCGGTCGGATATGTCGCATCGCTGGTGCTCTGTACGAATCAGCTTTCAGAAGTGAGCGATCTGCAGAGATGACCCACGTTGACACCAGAGGCGAGAGGATTGCCGTCATATGGTATGGGCCGGCTGACTTGATGAACAGGCGGACACGTTGTATCCGAGTTGGATGGGTGTACGGTGGGCCCGAACTGTGTGTTCCGATTGTGCATCGGGTACGGAAGCCCATTCAACGGTATATACTGTTATGATGAGCTCGAACGGCCATACTGAAACAAAAAGCCTCACCGCCTTGGTCTGCTGGTAGTGGAACGCTCCTTCATTGAAGCTTGACGAGAGCGCATGATCGAATCCCAGAGAGGAATATTCCATATTGCTTCGACAACAGGATGATATGGTGGCGAAGATGTGCGGGCGACTGTGTGTGTGAGGTCAAGATAAAGGGAGGGCCATGAGTCGCTCATTTCATATTTAAGCTGCATATACACTTCTAAAGATGGTCATCGAATAGTGTCCAGGACGTGGTTCAAAAGTCAGAACTCGGAACTTAGTTCCAGGACTCAGATCCAAAACACAAGGCGGAGTCTCCACATCTTACGGAAGCAAACCCCAAGGAAGGAAGTCTGGCCCCGCAGGTCTGGCCCGTTTCCAATCATGTGATCGCTACGATAGCGCTCGCATTATCGCGATTTTGAACCCCATCTTTAACCGCGAATTTAATCGTCGTCTTGTCATCCTCCCAAATTTATCACATGAGCGCCCAAGCTACCGCGGCTGAGATTGAAGTCACCTACGTAAAGAAGAAATTCAGTACTGCCCACTGCGATTACCACCGCGACCCCTCTGCAGAAGGACTCTGCGTCCGACGCGTCAACGCAGATCACCGAGAGATATTACCCCTTCTATACCCCTCCATCGTATTTAAACCCAAGGGAGTAAAGGAGGATGTACCAAAAGTGTATCAAATGCTCTTGGCGGATGTCATGGACAAGCTCGTCTCGTGCGGCAAGTCATTGGAACGTGATGATATCGACTGCTATGAGCTGAAGGTTTTGACATACTGCGGACGTTTGGCAGATCATGGAGATCTTCGTCGGAAATATAAGAGTGAGCTGGCAGCGAGCCCTCGGCGAACGAGATTTGGCTGACCTGACTAGATCCATGGAAAGGCTACTTTGCACAGTCCAAGCAGTGGACCGATTTTGTAAGGATAAGCTGCATGATTCGTCGTGAGATGCCGCTGACTGTCACGCAGAAAGAAACTGAGATCTGTCTCGATTTGAGTCCCACGATGTATGACGCTGTCAAGGCTTCAGGCTACCGTATAGGCTATCAGAGGCCTGCCCCGCTCGTTAAGCGGACTCAGACTACCTTACTAATGACAGCACAGCCAACCGCGTCTGTGCTTTCTACCACCACAAATCTCGATGATATACCGCACGACGCGACCTCGTCGGAGGGCTTCCCAACATCCGACGATGCTTTTCCGCCCCCGTGGGTCACCTGGTACATGAATGCGGCTTCTACCTCCGAGGTCGACCCGGACCCTGTCGCAGCTCAATGGAATGCTATACTTCAGGCGTGCGTCGAGCCATGCTTTCGGATGGATGACATCTCAACCCAACAATCTGGCAACGCCGAATCCCTCGAATGCTCAGAGAATGCCCCAGTAAAAAATACTGTGGAGGCATCGGGAAGCGGAACCCATGATATTCCGTTCCCGATCGCATCGGCCTCGCCTGCTCCGGATTTCACGCACCAGCGATCTGCTGAAAGAGCCACAGGCTCGGGTCACGCCTCCAGCGCCAATTCGGCGCATAGCACGCCGGGTGGATCCGGCCACAAGCGGTCCTGGAGTCTACATGAGTGGGAGGATGATTCCGATGAAGACATAGACGATATTGTAGCTCGAATGGAAGGAATCTGGTTAGGCACCGACGAGGATGCCATTGTCAGCAATGTGCTGGAGGAAGTTTCAAGTAGACTCCAGGCCATGGTCACCCAGCTAAACTCTACCCTTAGTGAAACTTCGCTACGCGGGTTTTTAGACGACACGCTCTTGTCTCTGCGGACGTTTCTCGATGAAGTAAACCTCCCATCTTCTGCTACTGCGAGTACGACTGACCAGCCAGGCAAACGAATGGCGCAGCCATCCTTCAGAGTTTGGAGCATCCCTCATGTTTCCTTTGGAGGATCCCCAGGGTACGCAAAGGGAGACGTGGGACAATTTGATGTCGGCGTTCTCACCGGCTGGCGTGGACGAAAATATAGACATCGCTGAATCATCTCGAATACGCTTTGCCGAAGCGATGTCAACATTTGCGGCACAGACCTTTCGACCGCAAACACTAGCGGATTGTCAACAACAAGTCCTCGACGACGAATGGTTACAGAAAGCGATGCTTCCGCCCGATCAGCGCGATCGGTTAAACCAGGATCAAGCATTGTTCGACTCACGTCTGATTGGACGAGACCTGGACGATCATGTCTTTTGGAGGAACAAGCCCACTATGCGAAGCGTACCCTCTCATCGGGCAGCGATCATTCACGCAAGTCTGATGCCGCGATCGACGAGACGGTGTTGGACAAAATGCTTCGAGCGTTTGTATGAGTATGGAGAGGAGATGGACCGCAGTCAAGTGGCAGCCATTAATGAGGATCTTCAGCGACTGAGGGAGCTTGTAGAATTCTACGTCGTAATCGCGCATACAGTGAGTGAAAAGTCACAGAGAGGGCCGAATCGCGTGGGATGTGAATGTGCTGATGCTATCAGTATCTTGCGGAAATAGCCAAGCGGGTGGATATCCTGAAGAAATGCTCCGATCGGTTGGCAACGGCACCGCCGCCGGGCAATCTGGCGATTACGCTCACAACATTGATCGCCTCGGTTTTGCACGAAATCCGTGGTTTCGCAGAGAGCCTCGCTACGCTGTGCAGAGAGGACAAATATGACAAGATACACGATTCTTTCAAAACCGAGAACGAACGCAATTTTGCGCCCGCTACGACATTGCTGGCTTGCTGTGACGATATGCGAAGAGGTCTTGCAGACCAAGTACAAGTGTACCCCGACGTGGGCAATTGGCTGGAGAGACGTGACGACATCCCAACATACGCTCACTGGAAAGGAATGCGACTGCCCTGGTATCTATCGGAAGAGGAAGGATTCGTGGAGAGCATAATGGAAGCTATCAGAAAGCCTGAGTCGGGACTGCCTAAAGCACGTCGACGCCGGTGCGTAACATGTGATTCCCTTCACCCGGCCTGCTCGTGTATCGCGCGATACAAAGTGTGCTGATTGCAGTCCGAGTGATAGATCCAGCACTCGTTCGCGACACCGGTCTGAGAGTAGCAAGTGATAATCGGGACGACATCTTCGGGGGCATTCTTGACAGAGCCCGACCACCTAGCGAAGCTCTCTATAGAGGTACGCGAAGATTGGCAAATCCGACGCTTGCATGAAGGGCGAGGCTTCAATCGAACAGGTGACTTCCGCAATCATTCCCAACATCCCGATTACGCAAAACCAGATTATCCGCATTCCTCAGCGCTGAAACATAGATTCGGACACGATATGAGAAAGACGCGGCACAAATATAGGCGGTGCATACATTTTCATATCATCATGTATCTCCGATTAGTAGTCTTTGACCGCTTGGTAACCGTCGCTTTATGCAAGACACCCTGGCACAACTTCCCTACCTTCATCCCTATGAATTCGCCGAGCTTCTTGACTGGTGTATTGGTAACCCAATGAGCCGAGGCGCCTCCTCCCAGCGCGCCCAGCACCATCCCAGGTGGACCCAAAGGGCTTCCGCTGATCGCGCCAATGGTCGGGGCCGCAATGTAATTGACGCATTGACCAGTCGCGCGTGCCACTCCGGCAAACAAATCGGGCAGATCGATCAGCAACTGACGGTAGGTCGTATTCTCCTTATCGAACCCTCCATTGAGCTCGCCGAGTAGCTTGTCTCGAGCTGCTGTCGCCTCTTCATACCACGACGAATCGCCAGATCGCATGAACATGTCGAAGGTGCAATTGATATTGGCTACGCGTCAGCGAGCGACAACAAACTTTACTCACCGGCGAGCTTTAATTGTCCTGCCCGATATGCTGGCCGGAGCGAGACGAAGGTGTCGTCCGGCCCAATGCGTAGCGATGGGTTGCTGGCGAGTATGGCTTGTACGTAGGCGTCGGGTCGTTGATTTTGGATGCCATGGAGGAATTGGTCGACTCGAACTTGATTTCGCTCGATACATGATCGCAATTGAGCATCCATCATGGAACGATCCCTGTTCCACAAAGTGATGACTGACGCATGGATGTCAATCCGAAGCTTATTCCAGTACTCCTTCACAAAATCTGAAACGCTCTCGTCCTTGGTAAGGTTTGCTTGAGCGGCTACCCGTCCTACAAGTTAATGAAAGTCAGGTGGAGTACAAGGACCAACCTTTCAGGTCGACGTATACATTGTCAGCGCACCTCCGTTGTATATGCTCGTCGGCGATCCATTCAATATCAAGAGACTGGCAATGGTGGGCTTCGGTCACCAAGCACGTCCAAACTTTGCGCAGCCGGAGTAGAGTTTGTTGAGCCTCGTGTACCGAAGGTCCAATCCTATCTCGCACATCGTTTACGACTTGATCGATTCTGTAGCGTCTCGCGAAGCGTTCGGCGATATTGATGACATACGGCGGTCTCCATGCTTCGGACTGCATTTGTCAGCTGATAAGAACGACTGGCGGCGAAAGGCTCACCATGGCTTCTTGCAAGATATCCAGATACAGCTGGTAGCTTTCCCATTTTACCCCCATACCCGCAATGTCCCCTGAGCTCACTATGCTGCCGACGCCCTTGCGAGCGCCTTCCACGAAACGATCATGGGCGCTCTGCTGCTGAAGATCAAGGGATGGTGGTGTATTGGGGTGATGATGATCTCGAGGATGACAAAGCATGATCACACGAAATACAAATCGTTTCTGTGAAATCAGAATGCGGTACACGATCCAGCAAGTTACATGAGGACTCACCAGCTGCGCGGCCCATCTGCCATTTCGTGCTATGTGAAACTCTCTCCGTTCCTCAGCGATGGCCAAGACTTCCTGCTTTCCCACTTCAGGGTTCACCTTGTCCCGAAATTCGGTGTCAATGTCCCGCACAACGAGTACGACGAGGCAACGGTCGGTAGCGGCACCGTCACGTTGAGCGCTCTGGAAAAGGTTGTCGAGGTCCGAAGTGTAACCATGAAAAAGTGCGCGGTCTTGCCATTTGAAGGAGAGCAGGACCATATGAGCAGACGCAACAACGAAGTTTGATCGAATACCCTCTCCAGAAGGGCCGTGCTGTAGTCAGCACAGATCGAACAGAGGCATGAGCATACGAGATGTCTAGAAACCCAACTCACATCGATCGAAGCGGCCTCGCGTCGATGCTCCACCACCGAGTTATTGCCTTCGGTGTCAAGCATTATGAAAAGATAGGAGCCTAGTCGAGCAAAAGCGATTTCAATGCCTGCCTTGTAAACAAGTTGATTTCGTGGGGCAAAGCATGCTCACAAGCCGTTCCCATGCCGTCGACGACAGTGAAGTCAACCCCGAAGAGAATTTTAAGCAGGTGGCCTGGCATTCAGTGAGCCACAATTACGCTGGGTAGCTTGGCAGTATGCTCACTTTTGCCTAAGTTGTGTACTCCAATACCTGCAACAACGAAATATTGCTCGATCTTTTCCCAAAATTCTGGATCGACCGACGCCAGAGCGTCTCGAGTATCTCTATGGTTTAGCGATGAAGCTATGCAGAAAACATACTTGAGACACTCGAAGGGCTCCGTCACATAGTCTTGAAATAGACGCAGCACTGGAAGGGCGCCGCCATATGCGTTTGTAGGACGTCGAACATCATCCAGTATGTTAGGCGTGGCACCGTCTTGAGTGGGGGTGTCGACCGTCATGAGGAAGTCTAGTTCGGGTAGTGTCTTAGGATGTTTGTGTCTCAGGAAGATAGTGGAGTGATGAAGATGCAGCCTTGATCAGCTCGAACAGCAAGGCTTTATATGCCATCTGAGCCAAGTCGAGATTGAGAGTCCGATGCTGCCATCGGCAAGCCAGCGCGGCGCCGCGAATACGCCGCGAATTCGCGGACCATGTCGGTATAACGCGTCCCTCATAGATTAACCAAGATGGCGAACATGGTGGGTGAAGTGTTCTGACCCGTCTGGCGGTAAAGTGGCCGGGATCACGTACGTAATGCTCTTTTCAAAGATCTGGCGAATCAGTTCGCCAGGCACTTCGCGGCGAATACGCAGCGGCCCGGTCACCCGATGCGAGGGCCACTATCATGTATTCGTATGTTTCTTTAGACCTCCGATGGTTCAGACCGTCAAGATGTGAAAGATATAAGCACGGGCTCTTCATGTGATTTGCCATCCACCCCGGCACCTTGAACGAAGTCCACAACATGCGACTTATCAACAAGACTTTCCCGCTGGTGATCACAGTTATATTGGCTTTAATAGTACGTCATGACGTCTCAAGCTTCTAGACTCACGTCCAGTCTACGGTCACTGCCTTCAAAGTCACCAGCTCCATCCATGCAGTCACACCTCATCGAACGGCCACGACACGACGTTTCGGTGTTGGCGATGACACGTAAGTCTCAGGACCTGTTTCGGTGTGGAGTCAACTCGAAAAGATTGGGCTGACCAATGGCAGTATTACCTCGATACATCTAGCCATGTACAACGGTGAGATTATATCCGCTCAATTGGCTCATCACGGCAAGATGCATCAGAATAAGAAGAACGGCGGGAGGGCCTATACTCGCTGGATAGATGTTCACTTTGATATACCGGATCATCTCGACCATGTCGTCGTTGCCTCTCTACTGGTCAACATGGCCGATCCGCGACATGACGTCCTGATCAACCTAGCCGAACAGTTTGCCAAGGGTGTGGCGCCAGTCATGCCAAAGATAGGTGGGTGTCCCGCCTCGTCCTCGCGATGATAAGCTAAAGCCAGGCAACGATTTGATCGATGACATAACCCTCACTTTGCCCCGCGTTCTCACGCCATTCGGCCATCTCGACGTCAACTCTCTGGCCCAGCGGTTCACTGGCCAATTCAAGAACGCCGATGGCCCGGTCTGGTTTTCGTCCATGGTGTTGCAAAACCCCGCACGCGTACCTGCTGGCAATGTTTGGGATGGCAGCAAGGTGGAAGCAGGTCTTACTCCCCCATCGATCTATGAAGTCGACTGGAAAGTCATCCGCCAGTAGTAGATCTTGGCCACTACCTCTAACTCATAGTATCAAGATGAATCGAGTCATCACCAACCTTGCCCCGTACGACTGTGTTTTATACGGCTGTGTTGCCTGACGGTCCCGCAATGATCTGCATGCATGAGGGACTCTCCCGCTTGATCTCGAATAGGCGAGATTTGCAGACCATACGCGTCGCATTAATGTCACTCCGAAGCGTTTCCCAGTACTTCTTGACTTGTTCTGGAACGCTCTCCTCTGTCGTCAGGTCTGCTCATGTAGCTTGAAACTCGGAGGTATCTAAGACATCATCGTCATTCAAAGCGGGCGGACGGAAAGCGGGCCAGCTATCCGACCTAGAAATCCCATCATGCGGCTCGGGTATGACCTTTCAGAACAGGGTTGACCGAAGAGGATATACCGATCGGTCCTAGGATCAAAGGCATGATATGGGGAATACTCGTGCAGGTACTCCCATTGTCCGTACCCCGGGCGCTGGTGGGTCATGCACCATTGAGCGAGATTAAATGGGGTAAAAGTCTAGGGTAAATGTTCCACTAGTTCTTTGATCGAGATTGTTCAGACCCTGATTCCCGTGAGATTAGACGTCATCTTCTTACATCTTCCGTAAATCTCCTCCGCACTATCCACATAGCCATCTCCGATGACCGTATTCACCCTTCCTGACTGAAGCTGGACTTGGGGACGGTGTCTTCCCTACTTACCATCATATCAGGAAAAGGTCGACCAACGCTAAAATAATGGTATAGCGTCGATCGTTGATTTCCGAAACCCACTCACTTACGAGTACTTTTACGAGATGACTCTTGCTTGATGGGTGAACGTTTCCAGGGATATATGGGAAACGCTCCACTTCGTTTCGATCCCCATGACGGCGAGAGGTGCGTCAAGCCTAGCGACAAGACATTTAAAAAATGTATATATAGTAGAGTCACCGTCTGATTTGGCTCTACAATTCATTCATCAACTTAATTTCGCTCTTACCAATACCCAAACAAAACACAAATCATAACAATGTTCGCATTCAAGACCCTTTTCGTTGCCGCCCTTGCCGTTGCTGGTGGTAAGTAGTACCTTGCCTGCAGAGAGCACGATGGCTGATTGGCAGTCTCCGCCGCTCCATCTCGACGAGCACCCGTCAAAGCCGCATGCCCCAAGACCGAAGGTGAATTCACCGACAACATCTCTTGCCCCAGTCTTCAGGCTCTAGGTGGTTTCCTCAACTTCCAGGGTGACAACGTCGGAGAAACTTCCAAAAGGTATGTGTTCAATCTCAAATATCCTTTGGGTTGGACTGACGGACCAGTGTTCTAGAGGAAGTCAACAACCTTCTCACTCAACAAGAGAACCCCGTCACCAACATCGTTTCAGACTTGACTGAGGGTACCGTTACCGGACTCACCAACGGTGTTGTCTTTGCTTTGAAGGCTATCGGAGCTACCATCCCCCAATTGGACGAGAAGTGCGCTTGCAACATGGTCTTCTGTAACTCTGCCATCGTCGATGCTCAGGGCATGTGCAGTGAGTCACCCGTTCTTATTGTTTCGAAGATATCTGACAATCAGACCTCGGAGATGCTGCCGCTGGTACTTCTCAAGCATGTGGTCAGGCTTTGTACTCTTGTGCCGCTTTCTACTCTGCCGACCAGATCGCTACCATGACTGGTGGTTGTTGCACCCCACGAACCGCCTAAATCAAATCTGGTGACGATTTGGGATATCTGTAGCATAGATAGAGACGAGAAGAGAAGATAAAAGCAGAGATACAATGCATAGCAATCCATCATAACTATGTCAGCGTCTGACTGTCCAACAGCCTCCCGACCGTACACAACTAAATTGCGTATTTCGTAGAAATTGTGAAATCACCATCAGCTCCTGCCGATAGATGTCAAATGTACAACGGATCCTGCGAATTGGCAATCACCACCTAGGAGTAGTCCGGCAGTGTTGCGCCATAGATCGAGAGGTAGTTTTCCTGCTTTCGTGTACGAGCTAGCAACAAATGAGAAGATTTCATGCAAGATATTTGGAACAACGGAACCAGAAGGTGGGGTCAAGGCGGTACACCATTTCGGCCATGTGTCGAGGTCGACATTCATGAGACTGACTTGAAGACATGTAGCGGCAGTCGATCACCTCCTTTCATACAACACTTATGTCTATACAACGATACTGATACGAACGAGAGATCGCATGTTAGCCCTGATTCTCATCACCCAGCCCAAACACACGCCTCATCTCCATATCCCCTTCTCCTTGGAATTGGAATGCTCTGGAGCTAGGAACATCCTCATGACCATGTCCTTCGTCCCCTTCTCCAACTCCACTACCCTCTCCTTCTAGTCCTTCTACAGCAGCCAGAATTGACCGTTCCATATTTTCAGACCAGAATCCTCC
>Ga0265780_10004298_pt1 | contig 18402 bp, 15 predicted proteins | sample P1T30metagenome_FD_192432 | JGI IMG/M metagenome (GOLD analysis project Ga0265780, IMG submission 192432) | Plant litter microbial communities from East Loma Ridge, Irvine, California - P1 T30 | ecosystem: Environmental > Terrestrial > Plant litter > Unclassified | place: USA: California...
AGCGTAAGGATGGGGTTTGGAGGCAGTTTATGTATTGTGTGTGGTAATTGATTATCTGATGGGGGTTTAAAGTGTCGAAATGGATATATGGCACGCAAACACATCGGACCCCAATAGCGCTGATCAAACCCGTCAATGGCCTTTCGGTTTCTTTTCGTTCTTGAACTTTACATCCGATTGGAAGCGTGGGAAAGTGTGGAGAGTGTGGAGCAGTGATGTGCGGTGATGCAGAGATCGAAAGACAGGGGGTGTATTGAAACACTGCAAGAGCGTCTAAGACATTGTGTCCTAATTACTTCGAGAAGCAAGTCGTACCCTATCCATACACTTCCCACTATCTCGACGGCCGATACACATCCCCATGCTGCCCAAGCCCATACTGCGGCCCCACCCTCTCATTCCGCTCTCGCTCTCGCCCCGCACCACCTTCACCCCTCGTATCACGCTGCCGATCAGCAAGATCGCGGCGACCATGCACCGAGTCCTGAGCTTGTCGCGGCGGTTGATATGCTGACGACGGTGCGCGAGAGTCCCAAGAGCGTGCCAAGAGGGCTGGATCTCGTGGCGGCGCAGGAGCAAGTGGGCGGTAGCTGGGAAACGCGGTCGACGGAGAGGAGTTGTAGGGGCGTTTGGGTACGGGTAGTTGGTCTTCTTGTGAGGGTCGCACGCGCTTTGGGATGCGGTATGGTTTCTTGGGCTGTTTTGGGGGTGGGTGGATAGATGGTTGGTCGTTCTTCGCATTGTCTTCGTGCTCTTCGGGTAGTGCTTCGTTGCTAGTCTCGTTTGTGGACTCTGCTACAGGCTCCTTCTTTAGAGCGTTCTTGACTTCGCTTTCTTTCCGTGCGGCTTTGCGGATCTCGGCTTTCTCGATGCCCATTCTCAGTGCATCGCTCATGACGCCGTGCAGCGCTAAGAATGGGAATGTCAGAATGTGGCGAATAGGCAGCGTCAAGTTCATGGACACGGCGTCCTTGTCGAGATCGAGCTGCAATTGAGTCCTGCAGTGCCGGGCGTTTGACACGGTTCCGTCTGCATCCTGCTGCTCCTTGTGCTCAATAGGTGTCGTCTCAAACGTACCCTTCTCCCTCCACTCTTGCAGTGCATTGCGATCGAGGTTCTGAGGTCCGAACGGCTTGAGTGGCTCACGTAGGGCCCGTATGAGCGACTGAGTATGCAGTACATTCAGCTCCAGCTTTGGAGTAAAAGAATCCCGGATGTTGAGGTACCAGGATATGCACTGCGTAAAACCACGAGCGTCAAGACCGGAGGGAATACGATTCAGTCCACGCACAAGATCTTCGAAGGTAGGTAGCGTGGAGCCTTTACGCATGCTCTCGATGTGTATACCTGGTTTGTGGTGATCCATACGTAGGTTGCGATCTGATTTGCCCTTGTAGGTGGCAGTCTTGAAGCCTGGCAAGGCGGTCTTGACGGTGTCGCGCTGGTAGTTGTTCACAGCGGCTGGTGGCGTGTGGTGATTGGGAGCACCACGAAAGTACGCCTAAGTGTAGTCAGCTTTTGTTGTGCTCATGTACAAAATGCAACTCACCTGCATGCCCAAGATGTCTGGACCTCTGTAGTCATTACTGGTGAGCCGCACCATGACGGTCTTCCAGCGAACATGATGTGGGTAGAATGCGTGTATTTCCTTTGCAGAAAGCGGTACTCCTGGTGGAAAGATGGCGTCCGCCCGTGGTGCGTAGTCGTACCATTCATAGTTGCCTCCCAGGTCGTCGACGATCTTGTCTCCAGACCGGAGTGTAGCGAGTACGGACTTAAAGTTAAAGTCGTACGTCTCGTCCACCCAAGCACGCTTGAAGAGCGGAAAGCTGTACAGCGATTCGATTGAGTCGAGGATATGGTGCGTACGCACGGTCTCTGCTGTGCGAGCTACAGCCGGCGTGCCGGGTGAGGAGATTGGCGGCGTGGGCTTGGGGTTTGCAGCGGGCAATTTTGTGAGCGCGACAGGAATGGATGTAGGCGCCGAAGGTACCGTTCTGCTGAGGGTCTCTTGAAGTAGTGCCTTGTTCTTTCGCGTGAAGCGCATGCGGACGACCAAGCCTGTGACGTCAAAATCGCCAATGTCTTCACCACTTCCCGAGGGATCGCGGCGCGTGTACTTCTTGACCTGCCTCCATACCCTCCTGCGAAACTCCGTCGGTTTTTGCGGACCTTTCAATTGCGCTGCTGGATCTGGCGAGTCTGCTGCCGCCATGAGAACCGCAGGCTCAGGTGCATGCGCAGGCTCTGTTGATTCGAGCACGTCTGGCTCACTAGCGGTACCGCTGCGGCTCCTGCTCAGACGTTTCGGGGATTTTTGCTTGCCCCGCGATTGGTAGTCGTGGTCTAGAATGTCCCAGGTCGACCGTGCTTTCGGCGCATCGTCGTGGTCGTCGTGCTGGATGACGCCCGTTGCGTAGCGCCAGTCGCGTGTCTTTGGGACCCACTTGGAGTTGCGCTGAGGGCGAGAGGATCGGGCTAGGAAATCGGCTTCGGACTTGAGCTGCTGGGAGTCGTGTGTACCCATGGCTGATCAGTGGGCAAGCTGACCCGAGAGAGAGACGCTGAGGTGGCAGGTGGACGGGCAGCGATGGAAGTGGATAGATAAAGAGCGAGCGTGAGAGTGAGCGCAGACTCCAGAGGTGGAGAGACATAGCTGATGACGTGGAGAGGTGAAAGTTATCCATATCATGGCCGAGCAAGATCTCGAAGGCGCTAGACTGACCTGTCGTGAAAAGCTGTAGAGCGAGCAGTTGTATAGGCCGAAAGCAAAATTCCGCTCAAATGTACCATTTCTCTTTTGATAACGCAAGCCCCATATGGCGGTTGAAAAGCCCATATCGCAAGATCTAGGATACTTATACTTTGGTGAGATGTTCGGCACGATGAGACAAGAAGATGGCGATAGAAGAATTGGTCTCTACTTGAGCTTATCCTAATCATATTGAAAGGGAAAAGTGAAGGCATATGAAGAACGATGAAGCAAGAAACTTCTAAGATACTGCTAGAAGTGTTTCCTGGACGGCTGTTATTGTCGAACAAGGCGACGTACAGAGACGGCAGTGAGGTCGCTCTGTACACGAAACTACAAACACAAAGAAGGACATATCTTCGCCCTCAGGATGCTCAGTACACATCACGCGTTGGTGATGGACGTTGAAGGTTGGCAGCGTAGCCGACGTTGACGAACGTTAGTGTCGGCTAAACCCTTTCGATCAACAACATTACGTCACACCATTGAGCCGACGGCTCCTGCAGTATCCGACGCGTCAAGAGCAGCACGAGTCTCAACTTCAATGAACCCATCTCGTTAATACAAGCCTCAAACAAAAACAACTCATCATCAACAACCCTCCAAAATGTCCACCAAACAAGTCTCAGTCCTAACCCTAACCGGCGCCCGCATCGCCCTCGCCGCCGCCGAAACGCGCTCCAAAGAAATCCAAATCCCCATGAACATCGCAATCGTCGACAACGCATGCCACCTCCTCGCCTTCGCGCGCATGGAAGGCGCAAAATACACCTCAATCAACATCGCAATCGACAAGGCATATACCGCAGCAGGCCACCGCGCGCCAACGTCCGTTTACAAAGACGCCGTTTGGCCTGGCGGGCCGGCGTTTGGAATTAATCATAGTAATGGTGGCAGGTTTATGACTATTGCGGGGGGGATTCCGATTGTGAGGGAGGGGGTGGTGGTGGGGGCGATTGGGTGTAGTACGGGGTTGCCGAGTCAGGATGAGGATGTTGCGAGGAGAGGGGTTGAGGCGGTGGAGAAGAGCTTTGGGGTTAGGGCGAAGCTGTGAGGTTTGGGAGAGGTGTAGGATTATGAATGGTGGAGTGGGATTTGTTCGAGCAGTAAGCTATTGAAGGTTCGATGGCATGTATCTTTTCGATCCTGCTTACACATCCATCAACCTTATGCCGTGTTTGCATAATTATAATTGAAACTGATATCCAGGTACGCCTATGATATCACTTCACGAAAATGTCCAATCCGGCTCGCGCACTCAATTCCGGAGTCCATGCTTACTGATGTAGCGGCACAGCGAGGGTCACAAATACGGTCGATGCGAAACGAGACCGAACACCGCTGAAGAGGTTTACAATCCCGAACACCACCAGTTTTGCACATTATCGTCTCTTTACGCTCCTGAATTATACTGTTCACATGTACTGCTGGTGGCGGCGCTCTTCCGCAGAGCAAGCCCGATGCAATCTCCTCTGCATTGGGCCTTGGAATTTGATTCAAACTCCGCCAAAACGAAGCCCAATGGGATGATGTTTTTCGAAAATTACCTTACCGAGTATAGAGTCGTCCGAGTTGTAGCCGTCTATATGATTCAATCATCGGACACTGCACTTTGTCTATTCACTTCACTTCAATTTACTTCAATTAGTAGTTGCTGAAAATGTATCTAGCACTCTTGGCAGCTCTCAGCCTTCTCGCAGTGACCTGCAATGCTGCTCCTGCCCAATCACTGGATAACAGGCAGTCTACCGACCGCTACGTGTTTGCGCACTTCATGGCAAGCTGTCCCTGCACTCTGTACCAACATCCACTCACAAATATAGATGGGAATCGTCAACAGACAAACCTCCAACGAATACGACGCAGACTTCAATATCGCCAAAGCAGCCAGCATCGACGCATTCGCACTCAACATAGGCCCAGATGTCTCCAATACTCAACTCGAGTACGCATATGACAGTGCCGCACGCATCGGCATGAAAGTGTTCATCTCATTTGACTTTAACGATGGACTGTTCAGTACCGGTGACGCGAAGGCTGTCGGTGACAGAATTAAGGCGTTCAAGGACAAGCCAGCGCAGTTGATTGTCGACGGAAAACCGTTCGTATCCACTTTTGTAGGCCAAGGACTCAACGTTGCCGCCGTCAAAGCCGCAGCTGGAAGTGATCTCTTCTTCGTACCAAATTGGCCCGCAAACAGCGATCAAACCGGCACCGACGGCCTATTCAATTGGTAAGCCATCTTTTTCCCCGTCACCAAAGGCTAGCATTAACCCAACTTTCCCCACAGGTCAGCCTGGCCCTCCTCCCCCTCCAACACCCCTTCCACCAGCGACACATCCTACCTCACCTCCCTCACCTCCCCATCGCGCTACATGGCCCCAATATCCCCCTGGTTCTCCACGCACTACGGCCCCAACATACCCTATCCCAAAAACTTCGTCTTCCAATCCAACGCCCTCTGGTCCACGCGTTGGGCCGAAATCCTCGCGCTGGGCCCACGCTTCGTTGAAATCATCACGTGGAATGACTTCGGCGAGTCGAGTTATGTCGGCCCGTTGGCGTCGAGTCACAATGATGATGGGAGCAGTAAGTGGGTTGATGGCATGCCGCATGGAGGCTGGCTGGACATGGCGAAGTTGTATATCAGGGCGTATAAGGCTGGGAGAACGGAGATTGAAGTAAAGGAGGGAGAGGAGAAGCTGATTTATTGGCACCGGCCGACGCCTAAGGGCGTGACGTGTAGTGATGATACCCTGGGTAAGCCGAATGGATGGGAGCTATTGACGGATGAGGTTTTTGTTGTTGCGCTGCTTAAGACGCCTGGGACTGTGAGTGTTACGTCTGGCGGTGTGGTAAAGGAGTTCCAGGCCCCAGCGGGAGCGAGCTTGCACACGATGGGTATGGGTGTAGGGAAGCAGACGTTTAAGCTCGGGCGGAATGGTACGGAGGTGTTTGGTGCGGTGTCGGGACGCGATGTTGTGGATAGATGTGTGTGTGGGGTGTATAATTTCAATGCGTATGTTGGGACGGTACCTGGAGGTGCGCCGGATGGTTTGGTAGATAAGGGTGCGATGGGAGCGTGTTAGACACTGGGCTCATCAAGGAACTTGTTCTGATTCTTGCCTTTTGTACTGCACGTTTCTTTGGCCGATAGCCTTGATATTACATGGCTTCACTGACCCTTACCTTCGAAAGAGCAAGTGATATCGGGTTATCCCTTGACCCAAGTCCTGATCGTGACTGATGAGTGCACACTGTCTATAGAAAATACAAGCGCAAACGCATGGAAACTTATCGACCAATATTGGGCCATGGAGACTACGAGTACTTCAGCTCAATGTAGCCAAAGAACCTCACCTTATCCTCAGTAGACAACATCAAGCCCGGTACCATACTCGACAAATCCTCTATACCTTCAAGTTCCGTGTGCCAGCGCTTTAATATACCCGCAGAGACTACATAGTTCTTGTCGTTGCGGATATGGCTGAATGGCATTCGATTGATGCGCGTTTGGTTATTAGATGTTGGGTGGGCGATTTGTGTCTGTGGAGCCGGTCGAGACTGTTCGGGAGATGGGGAGAAACTCTCACGGTAAGGTAATCTTTGCCCCCAGGCATCATAGTCGGCGTAGTAGTACTGACCGTAGTAGCTGTCTTATAACCAAGGCATGATGTTAGTGTAGTTGGAGCGAGCGGTATGCAGATTCCGTGCGAATGTCCTGATTTTCATGGCGCAGGTCCGTTGGTGGGCCACGTAAGAATACTTAAACGTCAACGAACTGCCTCAACGTGACGATGCATGAGGTTCGCAATCTGCCTGCTCTACGATTGACGCGAGAGGCGAGTGCGACAGCTTCTGCGTTTAAGACGGACTGGGTGCGATTTTCCGTACACTCGCTCTTGCCAACAAAATGTCACGAACGGACATCAATTCCCTTGCAACAACCGACGTAGACAGACACTTGCGAAATGCAAAAAGAGTGATGCACACATCGACAACAAGGAGATCGTACCAGGGCGCTCCATCCGATCATCCTCGGCACAGCCGCACCACCAACCCACGTGCTCCCCTCCCATTCGCCCTTCGCCCAACAAAACGCCACACCACCATCCCAACTTCATGCTCCGCTCACTCCACCTCCCACACGTGCGATCTCCCAGCGCTCCCATTGCACCTTATCACGCGGGTTTCGCCGCCCAATCTCCCGCCTCGCACCAATAGTTATGCGCCTTCCGGATGCGGACATGACCCGCGGAGTTCCTGGGCCGCTCATAGGCCGGAGGGAAGACGTGCGCAAGGGATGTCTACATTGCCAAGGACTCGGAGGCTGAAGAGGTACAACGACACCTGCTGTGATAGGCATCGCAGCTTGGCTTGGTAGATGGGAGACGTAGGAACAGGGCAAGCGTGGATGGATCTGCGGTGCCTGGGACCCTGGATCGCGGATGGGTAGTTTATAAGTAGATCAGACCGGCTTGGTAGGTAGGTTTGTAGTGGTAGAGCTTCCTCTCGTTCTTTGCTCTTAAGTCAATCATTCACAATAATGGCGTCAACAATCCTCCGCATCGTCGCCCTCGCGGCCACAGCTTCAGCGACCACCATCGCTGAGATCAACGGCGCAAAGTTCCTCTCACCGTTCAGCGGCCAAACCGTCTCCAACGTCTCAGGCATCATCACAGCAAAAGGACCAGACGGTATCTGGCTGCGCTCCACCACGCCTGACCGCGATGAGCGCACATCCGAGTCGCTATACGTCTTCGGCCGCACGTTCGGCGCCAACTTGACTGTTGGCGATCGCATCTCGGTCGGTGGCCGAATCACAGAATTCAGGAGTAACAAGGACTACTTGTACCTTACGGAACTTGACCGCCCTGTATTGGAGAAGAAAGTCAGCAGCGGAAACAAAGTCGAACCCCTCGTCATCGGCAAAGACACGCGCGACCCGCCTACGGAGCAGTACAGCGGTCTGGACGGCGGCGACGTCTTCGCAGTCCCGAACAACAAGTCGCTCATCAGCGTCGCGAATCCAACGCTCGAGCCACGCAAATACGGCCTCGATTTCTGGGAGAGCTTGACCGGCGAACTCGTCACAGTCAAGAAGCCTACTGCGCTCACCAAGCCAAATCAATTCGGCGACACTTGGGTCGCGGGCAACTGGAAGCTCACAGGCAAGAATGACCGCGACGGCCTGACCATGACCGACGAAGACGCCAATCCTGAGGCTATCATAATCGGCTCGCCCCTCGACGGCACCAAGAACCCAACGAATACAAAAATGGGCGACGACGTCACTGACATTACAGGTATCGTCACCTATGCTTTCGGCTTCTACCGCATTCTGCCGACGACGGCGTACAAGGTTGAAAAGTCCCAGAAGCCAGCGCTGCCCAAGGCCACGAAGCTCGAGTCGAGCGGAAAGTGCGATGGCATTACGTTTGGCGCATACAATGTTGAGAATCTCGCTGCAGCAAGTGATCACCATCCCAAGCTCGCGGCGCATATTGTGGACTACTTGAAGTCCCCGGATGTCATGTTCATCCAAGAGGTGCAGGACGACAACGGTGTGACGAATGATGCGCGTAAGTTGGATTCCACTGCATGTATGCACGCGTGGCAATGAGGGGAGTGTGCGACTGTGTTCGACGTGACTGCGTGCCACGATGCGATGCGGACTGCCGTCTTGCATGTTGCAAGCGCGTGCTGACTTTTCCGCAGTTGTATCCGCGAACTTGACGCTCAGCACGCTCACCGCTGCTATTGCCGCTGCCGGTGGACCTCAGTACGCCTTCACTGACGTTGTCCCCGTCGATGATCAGGATGGCGGTGCACCAGGCGGCAACATCCGCACTGCCTATTTGTACAAGCCGAACTTGATCCGTCTCTACAAGCCCAACCCCGGTGGCTCCCTCGATGCCACCGTTGTTCTGGACGGCCCTACGCTCAATTTCAACCCCGGCCGTATCGACCCCACAAACGAGGCGTGGACAGCGAGCCGCAAACCACTCGTCGCGCAGTGGGAAGTCATCAAGTCCAAGGGCAGCTCGAAGAAGTCCGACATCTTCTTCACCGTGAACGTGCACTTTGGATCCAAGGGCGGAAGCAGCAGTCTCCACGGAGACGCACGACCGCCCGTCAACGGTGGTGTCGAGGATCGTCTGGCCCAAAGCGTCCTGACAGCCAATTTTGTAAAGGTAGGTACCCTTTCTTCTTCCTTGCTGCGTCATGCGGGTAAGCGCCGGCTATGTGTGCGGCCGGCCGATGATGTTGTACGAAGAGGAGCGCCGCATGCTGCGTGTATAGAGACATGCATTGAAAAAGAAAAGAGAGTTGACTAACGAAAACGCAAATAGGACATCCTCAAGAAGGACAAGAACGCCCGCGTCATTACCGCCGGCGACTTCAACGAGTTCACCTTCGTCGAGCCGCTGGAGCAGTATGTCAAGATATCAGGCCTCGTTGACGCTGACGCTGCTGCGAAAATCGATGAACTTGAGCGCTACACTTACCTCTTTGATATGAACGCACAGCAGCTCGACCACATGTTCGTGTCGGAGTCGCTCGCAAAGAAAGTCAAGTACGAGCACATCCACGTGAACACATGGCCGGAGTTTTCCGCACAAGTCTCTGACCACGATCCATCGGTCGCGCGACTAGACGTGTGCGCTTAGGTAGCCTGGGTGATCTACCGTAGACTAGAATCCCGAGGCGGAGGATTTGGAAGCGCTGTCTAGCGACGAAATAACGAAAAGACTCAATAATAATGAAAATGAAATATCAAATGCAATGTGTTCTTCTCCGCCAATGCAGCAAGGTATATGCAGCGACTACCTACCTGCGTCTGTTGAGTCGAGCACAAATTTAAGCCATATTGCGGCGTAGTCGTCGACAACGGGAGGCCTGAACGTTCCTGGAGTACGGTACCGGTACAGAAGGAAACGAGAGACTCACAGACGCAGCGGCAGTCCTAGCGCTCACCGCAATCTTGCTGGGCCCAGACACGCTGCAATTGGATCAATAGCGCCTCGAGATGACCGCGCAGCAAGCCAATCTGTAATCACGAAATCATCAACCGCCAACGTCTGCAACACCAGCCAGTCACGCTCTGCCTGCCACGCGACGGGCACATGGCCGATCCGAGATCGGCTGGTGCACCACACGGTTGGCGTTGCTTGGAAGTTTCTTGGTCGGGACGCGGACGAAATACACAAATCAGACGGTTGGTCAGTTGAGAGGCCAAGAAACCGAGGTTGGGGGACTACAGCCACGTGTGAGGAGTTGACAGCAGCGAATCCGCAGGCCAGGTTCGACCGCGTATGCTAATTTACGTGACGCGCGCGAGAGGGTAGGTGGTATTTCGATGGTGCAAGGGAACGGGAAAATGGATGAGGAGGCTGCTTATTCAAGGCGCTAGGGCGCAGATACGCGAGCGAATTGGAGATGCGGCGCTGCGGGCTTCCCTTGACCCGGGGCATCTTTATTGTCAGCGAGCGGGCGGGCGTTTCTGCAGGCTTGCCCGCAATTGATCCGGAAGATACTGGCGATATTCTCACTCGGCGTGACGTGAGATATGGAATCGAGGTGTTGATGTGTGGGTCTTGGTTGGTTCGCTGCGGGGTGCTCCAGACTTTATTAGCGTGACCCGCTACCACCCCGCACATTTGGGTAGGCGGAGCGGACGGTTTCGTCTGGTGTCCTCTCCGCTGACACTTGCACAACACCCAACGTGCTGCCTGTGTCGTGCAATTTGGCTCTCGTCAGACGCGTCCTGAGATGAAGGGAGGGGCGTGCTTTGGCAAAGCTTGCGTCCTGCCGGCTGAACAAAGTCCCCTGCGCGTCTGCATCCTTATCCGTGTCTGCACACTGGAGGCGCTGTGCCAAGGGCTTGGGTGGCGCAGATAGCACGCTTCGACTGGCCACGGTGCAGTGCGCCCAGACCTTCCATTTGCGCCGTCCTGGTCGTTCTGGAACGCAGTACTTTCCTGAACAGAGTGCTTGGGCCGGCGCGCGAGGAGGGGCCCTCTGCCTAAAGTCGAGAGATGCGTTGGTAATGTCCTGGAGCGACTCGGTAGGGCCGCAGAGCTACCGCTTGCGCGTCTGAAACTCTTCAATCAATCTATGGCAAGCCCGTTTGCTTGTCTGGGAAGGGAGGACACTATCAGAAGCATCGGTCAAGCTGACGGAGTACGAACGCACAAAGCCAGCGGCGGCATCGCGCCAGAGTCGCCAGAGAGCGCGGTGCAACGTGTCACGGCGGCCAATTGGCGGTCCAAGGGGCTTCGGTAGAAAATAGCACTCATGCCCTCTTCTGGACCACCCTTCACGCACTCCGCCACGCTCGGACGCAGTGTTGTTGACAGTTTGACTGGCCAAGCGCCCTCCCACGGACCCGCTTCTGCCATTGTCCTATCCAACCGCCCCATGGGGACCCGCCGTACGCTAGCCATACTGGTAATATCGGCCTTGTTCTAGCAGACGCCCGAGCGCAATTCTGCCTCCAAGCGACACCGATAAGTCTGTTGGTGCATGCGGACGATCTGGCAGAGTGTTTGTATATAGACCCCGGCCTGCCCCCTTCGTGTGTTCCCTTGAAGCACCTTCTGCTGTACCTCGATCACTTCTCCAACCATGGCCACCTTCGAGAAGCAACCTGGTCTCGAGGCCGCAAGCCAACCCACCCCGGCATACAGCAACGAGAAGTCCGATGTCATTGCCAGCGATGTCAGCGGCTCGCAAATCAGCGCCCCTGGCGACTACGGTGGTGACCTGCCCGACCCAGACGTTGGCAAGTCCGACGCGGAGCGCGCAGCGCTTGTATGACAGCCTCTTGTTTCCATTGCCACCACCATTCACTGACCCCGCAATAGGACAAAGCGCTTGTGCGGAAAATCGACCTGTGGCTGATCCCATGGCTGTCGCTGCTCTACCTGCTTTCATTCCTGGACCGCACCAACATCGGAAATGCACGTGCCACCATCCCAAGTGTCGAGAAGACGCTGAAGATGGGCGGCCGCGACTACAATCTCGCTCTGACCATCTTCTTCATCTCGTACGCTGGCTTCGAGCCGCTGACCAACATCGCCATCAAGCGATGGTCGCCCCGCGTCTTCTTCACCGTCATCATCCTGGCTTGGGGCACCATCATGACGCTCATGGGTGTCGTGTCCAACAAGCAGGGGCTGCTTGCGTGCCGTTGGTTCCTTGGTATTGCTGAGGCTGGTCTCTTCCCTGGTGTCAACTACTACCTCTCGTAAGCCCTCTCTTTTCTCGCGTAGCCATCTCTTTGTGCTAATGTGTTTCCAGCTGCTGGTACAAGCGCCAGGAACTCGGTTTCCGCGCGGCTCTCTTCTTCTCCGCTGCCGCTCTCGCCGGATCCTTCGGTGGTCTCCTCGCCGCCGCCATCACGCAGATGAACGGCGTCGCCGGCTACGAGGGGTGGCGCTGGATCTTTATCATCGAAGGATTGATGACCGTCTTCGTCGGCATCTTCTGCTGGTGGATGGTCTTCAACTTCCCGGACACCGCCACCTTCCTCAACGCCGACGAGAAGCTCCGCGCCATGCGCCGCCTCCGCGCCGACGGCCAGGCACGCGCCAGCGTCGGAAAGATCGATTCTCGCCACGTGAAGGCCGCGCTCGTCGACTGGAAGACGTGGGGCTACGCCGTCATCTACATGGGCTGCCTGTGCCCGCTGTACTGCTTCTCTCTGTTCCTGCCGACCATTCTCCAGGGCATGAAGTACTCCGGAACCAAGCTCCAGCTGCTCTCCGTGCCCCCGTACGCCGTCGCTGCCGTCATGACCGTCGTGATCGGCTACATTGCCGACAAGACCAAGTGGCGCGGATACTGCAACATGATCATCTCCTTCATCGGCTGCATCGGCTTCGTGATGCTCCTCGCCTCCAGCAACGTGCACGTCCAGTACGCCGGAACCTTCCTCGGCGCAATGGGCATCTACCCCACCGTCTCCAACACCCTGACCTGGGCGTCCAACAACGTCGAGGGCTCGCTGAAGCGCGGCGTCATGGTCGGCGTCGTCGTCGGCTGGGGAAACATGAACGGAGTCGTGTCGTCCAACATCTACAGCCCCAAGGAGAAGCCGCATTACCGCACTGGCCACGGCATCGTGCTCGCATACATGTTCCTGTTCCTCTTCGGTGGAACTGTCTTCATGCACGTTATGCTTAAGCGCGAGAACAAGCTGCGCAAGGCGGGGCGTCGCGATGACCTCCTTGTTGGCAAGACGGAGAGCGAGATTGAGGTCTTGGGTGATATCAGGCCTGACTTTTTCTACGTCACCTAAGCGTATTCGTTTCGGGTCGCTATTGGTGCATGGCTGATGATGTCGTTTCGAGGCGTTGTTGTTTCGTGTATGGCATGATTTGATGGCGCTGGGTTTGCTGAAAAAGTTCAATTTGTTCAGTGTTCGTGACGTTGCCTGGGATAGATTCCTCATAGAGGTGCATTGAACAAGAATGAGAGACACTTCTTACCCATTATGTTTTTCGTTCGCATCGTGTTGCTTCGTAGTGTTGGTGACTTGTGCACTGCTTAACAGCAATCGAACCAGTTGTTCGCGACCACCTTGACCTCGGCGTCCAATCCGCGCGGTAAAGCCACAGCCATTCAATTTCCGTGCACCCGGTTGGTGTGCCGCGCCTTCCGAGTCATTGCTAGATCGCCAAGCTATCGCAGACGAACATCCACTCTATGCAAATCCAAAGGTCGACTTTCAGGCGACGATGTAGCATGCTCACCACCAGCCGCGAAAGTAGCCAGCACAGCCATGCCACCAATGCTCTCTTCGTTTCGAGGTCCGTGCTGTTTCTGCGCATCCCAGCTCCCGCAGCTCCAAGGCTCCGATGGTAAGTGTGAATCCGCCGTTTGCAGTTGAAGAATCTGGAAGTCGCTCAGCACCATTGACGTGAAATTGCGTGAGTCGAGGTGAGGTGGTGCCCTTTGTATGAAAGGAGGTGCTGTAGCGGTACAGATTCGAGGCACAGCTTTGGTGCCCGTCCAGCGTACTGCGGCACGGATCTTGGAGTCTCACAGGTTTTGGTGATTCCGCAAGTCCTCAGCTCGTAGTCGACGTTCTGCTCTTTCCCTCTCCCAATGGCCATCTACAAGGCTTACATCCATCTCTTATCTCCTTCCATGCTTTCCTTTTCAAAAAGTTGAGCTGTAGCAAGGTCGCGAGCAAGTACGGGCGTAAACGTCCGCCTATATTCCAGCACGGGAATAAAAACTCACACCCTCAGCCGCAGCCGCAGCCGAAAAGTGGAGATATGTCGATCGTCGATCGTGATCGTGATTGTGCATTTCGAAGGGTGCCGTTATTTGATTTGCGGGATTTAGATGGCTCTTGTGTGTACTGTACTTAGGTGTAGTAGCAAAGTTTCGTTAATACTGACTGGGAGGAAGGCGAAGAATAAAGAGGGAAGAAAGGAGAGAAAAGGAGCAAGAACGATAGGTGCCATGCTTCCTTTCCCTAGGAGCCCAGACTGGGCATAATTGTACGCTAAGCGAGGCGGAGAAAAGTCCGCTTGGCTGTGATGCGAGTGTGGATACATATCTCGATGCTGTGATATATTGATGTGAAAGGCCAGCTCTGGAAAGGCATAGAGGGTAACTGCGATCTTGAAGCTCTGAATGAAGTTGATAAGGATTTGAGGGTAACGATAGCCGAAGAAGTAAACTGGAAGAAAGTTTGAGTCATGTTTGATATCGCCTATCCATTTATGAAGGCATTGATAATAGATAGCCAGCCTTGAGCCAGAATATTCACCAGAAGACGCAAGAATTACGCCTTGGAGAAAGCCAGAGGTGTGGAAAAAGTCAGTCAAGCCTCTTCGCCGCCGGATATCCGCTCCCAAGACCCTCCACCACATCCCAAGGAAACCACAACTCGGCACATAATTCCCGCACCAAAAACCTCAACCATGCGTCGCAGTACCCCCTACACCATCATCCTCCTCACCCAACTTAGCGAAACAAGCTCCTAAGCTCCTCCAGCCGCTGCTTCGTCTGCTCCTCCTTACTCATCTTCTGCCTCGACATAGTCAGATCCGCAAGATCCTTCTTCTTCTGCTGCAGCTCCAGCATTTTCTCCTCGAAGCTCTTTTCCATGACGAACCGCTTGATCATGACTTCACGGTCTTGACCGAGGCGGTGCACGCGGTCGACGGCTTGGGCTTCGGCGGCGGGGTTGAATTGCGGCTGGTGTGCGGAGTTAGTATTTGGGATTGGGAGAGTATGACAATGAATGGGAGACTACTTACCTCCATCATGAACACTTTGTTGGCGGTGGTGAGATTGAGACCTAGACCGCCTGCGCCGATGGACACGAGCATGACGTGAATGGATGGGTCTTCGCGGAACACGCGCATCGAAGTGTCGCGCTTCTCGCGGGACATGCGACCATCAAGACGGCAGTACGTGTGCTGGTGGTTCTTGAGCGCAATCTCAATGAGATCAAGATGCGTAGTCCAGCAGGAGAAGACGACGCTCTTGATCGGGCGCTGCTCTGGATTCGCATCGCTCCACTTGCGGTGCTGGTCCAGGTCGTGGAGCAGAGCGCGGGTCTTGGTGGATGGGCCAGTGTAGGCGTTGACCTTCTTGGAGAGCTTCGGGTCGAGACGCATGCGCTCGCGCTCGTCTTGGTAGTTCTTGTAGTCGCTGCGCTTCATCTCGAAGGCCGCGGGCTTGTTGCGGTCCTCGCAGATCTGGCAGACTGTGTTGCCGTCGGGCTGGAAGTGGTCTTTCCACTGTTTCCGCAGGGTCTTGACGTGCTTCGTGCAGACAATGTGGTAGCAAGGCGTCATATAGCCGATGGTGTCGGAGACGTCACCATCGTCGTCCTCATCATCGCTATCCCACTCTAAGATCGATCGCTTGTTTGGACCACCGCCGCAGAACGCGCAGTCATCGTTGTCGGTCTGGTCGAGCAGGTCAAGCATCTCGTAAGCTTGTTGGCGCGAGAGTGCTGGAGCCTCGTTGTCCTCCTCACTGATCTCCTGCAGAAACTGTTAGTAATCGGCATACATGGAAATGAAGGTTCATTTACCATCGGATTGTCATAGGTCATGCCGTCAGTCGTCTTGAGAGCGTTGTCGCTCAGCAAATCTCTACCGTGAGCGCAAAGAAGGCGCATGTTGAGGATCGCCGTCAAAATCCGCGCGTACGTGTTGCCAGCCATCTTGTCGCCAGAAGTGGCAATGTTGACCTTGCGCATCGTGTCTTTCTCGAACCAGTCGTGCAGTCTACGCTCCTCTGGTGAGAAGTCCAGTTTGACGATAATGTCGTTGCGTACTGGTACTTTGTCCTTGATGATCTCCTTCGTGCGCCGCATTGTCACGGTGCTGACGAGAAGCTGAAGCTTAGGAACAACCTCAGGATCTGCGTTCTTGAACGGCGAGACGACGAATTGGTTGAAGCCCTGTGGCGTGTTGAAAGGAGCCAGCTGAATGAAGTTGAACAGCGCGCCGAGATCTTCAAGTCGATTCTGTACGGGAGTACCTGTCACAGCCCATCGACGCTGACCTGGTAGCATACAAGTGGCTCGTGACTGCTGAGTAGGGTTGCGGATCGTATGAGCCTCATCGAGCACGACACGGAACCAGTTGATATGGGGTAGAGCGCGCTTCTTGTCGAGAATGTCTTTGGCAACGATGTGATAGGTAGTAATGACGATATCGTAATTTGCAAGCTCCTTGTGGTCCATTGAGAATCGCTCGCTGCCGTGGTAACGCGTCCATCGAAGCTTGCTCCCGGGTGGGAAATGCTCGTTGATTTGCTCCTTCCAGTTGGTCATGGTGCTGAGAGGGCAGACTAAGAGTGTAGCTTTGCTGTTGATGAGCGGCTGGATCGTCGGGACACCTTGCGGCACTGGCGGCGGCCGCTTGTTGGCGAAGTCTTGCGCGGCAGCGATAGAGTCAGTGTCAGCAACCAGCGAGAGAATGCTCAATGTCTTGCCAAGGCCCATCTCATCGGCCAGGATGCCACCGCGGCAGCCCTTGGGCTTTACCTCAACTTCCTGGCCAGTAATGACGTGCAGGTACGATGGGCGGCCATTATCGCGGTGGTGAGGCTTCCACAGGCTGTCTTGGCGGTTGTCGTGCTCCTTGTTGGTATGGTCCTGCTCCTTGTCCCACATGAAGTAGAGCGCCTGCTTCTGATGTGGATACAGCTCGGTCTTAATGTGCGTTGACGGCTCTCGCTCCGTAACTTCCACAGACTTGCTGACGACGGTGTCAAAAACGTTCGCGACGTCAGCCCGGATCTCGTCGACGCTGCGGAGAACGTAGCTGCTTCCAACGGCGCCAGGAGCATGAGCTTGCTGCGAAAACTGGTCGGCCACAAAGCTAGGGTGCACAGCTTCGACCCGTGTAAGCGAGTCACCGTCCTGAGGGTTGTGGTAGTCGAAGCGTTGCAGCTCAAACAGAGGTCGAATGAGAGGGATGTTCTTGGCTTTGAGATACTTGCCGATGTTGTGTGCGAACTTTCGCGGGCAGTAGAGCTGCAGCGTCAGTCCAATGAGCCCGGAGAAAGACGAACCCGGACGGCCCTCGTTGGCTTGCTTCCGCCTAGGCTCGGTCCAAGCCATCCAATTCATCTTATTGACTTTGCCTGCGTCCATAAGGGGGCAGAGTCCATTGGCCGTCTTCATGTCAACTTTGCCAAACTCCTTACCCGTGGGATCCACGACCATGATGCAGAGATTGTTCTGCTGGCCTCCTGCTCGTCGAAAGCTGACCTTGATCCTGCTCTGTTGGCCGCTGTTCCCCAGATACTTCTTGGGGTCCGGAAATGGCACGTAGTGGGATTGGATGTAGCAATGCTTGATCTTGCCGATGCAGATGACCTCGTTCGAGTTGTCCCCCACCACTTGCATGTCATCGTCGTCGCCTGAGCAAGTATTAGTACAGCACGACAGCTTATTCGGCTACTCGGGGAACTTACTCATCGTCAGATCAACCTGAGCTTCTTCCTTCGGGGGTGGCGGCGGCGCAATGTTTCCGTTTCCGTTTCCGTTGCTGCTCGTGTTCTGTAGGTTGAGCGCGCTGCCACCAAAATTTGAGCTGGTGGCGGCCTTCTTGCGACTGAACGCCTCGTCAGTCTTCACGCGCTTGGCAGGAGACGCGGTGCGCTCTTGGACGTTGTGGAGTCGCTCGACGAGTGAGACTTGGCCGGCGAAGGCGGGGTCCTGATCTTGTTGGCCGTCGCCGCTGGATGACGCAGGGCGCTTGGATTGCGATGCCTTCGGGTTGAGAAGTGCGGCGGGGCTGAAAGCAGGCGTCTGTGGGTAGGGTGCGACATTGTTGTGGCTGTGGTCGTGGTGGTGGCTGTTCTGCGTGCTCGGGTCACCTGACATTTGCGCGGTCAGCTCTTGAGGCAACTCATGATAAGGCGATAAGTCCGGCACAAAGTCAAGCGCCGCATTATCCTCAAACAAGTCGTCAAAGCGCTCATGAACCGGCGGCGCAGACGCACGCAACGAAGAGCCAGCAAACTCATCATAGCCTGCGTTGCCCTCGGGGTTCTTGTACGACTCCACGCCTTCATTGTGCGCCACAATAGCGTCAAGCTCAAACGCCTCCATGATGTGAAACCGACAGCGAGGTTTGTGATTGTGAAACGGAAGTAGGTAGAAG
>Ga0265780_10004299_pt1 | contig 18401 bp, 20 predicted proteins | sample P1T30metagenome_FD_192432 | JGI IMG/M metagenome (GOLD analysis project Ga0265780, IMG submission 192432) | Plant litter microbial communities from East Loma Ridge, Irvine, California - P1 T30 | ecosystem: Environmental > Terrestrial > Plant litter > Unclassified | place: USA: California...
GCAATGGCTGGGGAGTTTATCATTCCTTCACCCGAGCCGACTTGGACGCCATGTCTGGGTTCATGGATCAGCGGTGTGGGGCCTACCGTGATGGCTTTGTCTGGCATAACGAGAACAATGCATTCGTGTTTGGAAAGGCAAGGAGCGGCAGCAAAGTGTGTCCGGGAAACCCAAGGTCTTAACTTGCAGAGTGACTCACTATCTTAGTCATGGCACTAGCAAGATTGTTGACAATGTAGATGTGGAAGTTGAAGTTAGATACTTTTGCATGTAATCTTGAAATAGAAATTATCAGTGTCTCCGAAGCAGGTCATATTCTCTCCTTTGCCACGTGTCTTCCATGTCTCAGACACCATTTTTGCGCCTACTTCTAAGCGAGTCATATCATACAGATGCTTCTCAATTCAATGTAGTTGCATTGCTTAGATATTAATGAAGTGTGAACGGACTCAGCCTTCCCTCGTTACAAAATGAACACTCTACTGTCTTCCTTTTCCTTAGTTGCACTTAAACCTATAACTAATCTCCCTCTTCCCGTTACCTTTCGCGCCCACAATCTGCTATCATTCAACATCCAAGCGTCCCTTCTAGATGCAAACGACACCAGATTCGCATAGACGCCGCCAATACTGATCGCAACAGTGTGCAGCATCTTTCTTGTCAAACCAATACTTAGCCTAACCTTTCCATCACTCCTACCAATCTTACTTTCATTGTTATCGCTCAAGTGCGTAATTTCCAGCGCAAAGCCATACTTTGACGAATTCGACTACTAATAATACGTTGGGGATCCAACAACTTGGGGTGAAAAGAGAAGAGAGCGGCGAACCTCAGTGCTATTGTTTAGTAGCAGGTGATGCTTTTTGCTCGTGGCTTGGATCTCTTTCTATACTTGTCCTTCGTGTCGATCAAATCCTTGGCCAGTTGCGCTACTTAAAGGTGGGCTCGTTACACTCCATAGGTCAACGTCAAGCCAAGATCCTAACGGTCCAGTCGTAGGCACAGCGAGAAGTTCGTTGAGTTACTTTAGGCGCATAGTACGTCCAAGTCAGGTTTAGAAAGCAATTGATATTCGTCCACGACGGTGAAGATCGCTACTATCACCTCCACAAAGGTGTCTGTGGTGAGGCTATGCGAACCTTGAGCAGTCTAATCTGGCATCGTACCGAGACTACGTATCTTGAGATCACGCCAAAAAGCACAATTGGTAGCTACGAGGTATTCGCTAAAGTTTGTCGAAGTGAGACCTAATCTAGCGACGGTCGCGCTGAAATTGCCTCAATAGCCTCAATAGCCTCAATAGCCTCAATAGCCTCAATAGCCTCAATAGCCTCAATAGCCTCAATAGCCTCTAATGTCCTGTCATTGAATGGAGGAATGACTGGTGAGAGTGAGTGGAAACGGACGGAACTTTCGGTGTTCGTAAAGAGTTGCTCGGTGTTTTCTTGCCTTCCATCTGCTTGCCTAATCTTGTCCTCAATACCCTTGACATACCCGCTTGTTCGCTTCCTGTTAAACTTAAATGCCAATCTTGGCTATCCATCGTTGTCTGAGGAAAGGTCTGAAATCTCTGACTCCTCGTCCGACAATTCATCCTCGATAGCCTCACCGTCGTCATCCCACTCCGCACCCTCACTCAATTTGACATTTCTGCCAGTCAAGACATCGAACGCCCGCATTCCAATACTCGAAAGTGCATGCGTTAATATCCTTACTATTTTTGGGGCCGCCATCTGTGCCACAAGATCTTGCGCCTGCTTCTCCATATCCGCTTTCAGTTGAAGGAACTCCCCCGGGGAGGAACCGCAACATGTGGCGTGCGCCGCCGAGGTGGTTAGGGGTGACTCGTTGGATAGACTGAGGTTGATGAGCATGTCGTTCAAACGTAGATTGGTGCCATGTTGTCGGGGTTTTAGAACATCGGCACAGATACTGCGCATGCGCAGTCGCAAACGTAGTAGCGTAGTAAGAAGTGCGGCGATACTCGTACAGAAATGGGATCCTTCACTGTGCTCTTGGCTTTGATACGGTATAAGTCGAGTACCGCATAGATCTAGATTTAGACTAGTTAGGTTGCTGGCTAATAAGAAGGCGCGTATTGTGGATAGAAAAAGGTAGTCGCGGTGTTCTAGAAAATGAAGTAGCGGATGCAGTTCACTGGTGGCTTGCATGCGTAGGATACGCAGTTTCCGTGACTGTTTGATGATGGTGGCGAGGTAGAGGAGATCTTCATTCAACTCTGTTGTCCAGGCTGCGCGCACTGCGCGTCCATGAGCGCCATCCCAGGTTGACACATTTTGGGCATTTACGGCCTGCGAATCGTGTCGAGACAGCAGAATAGAGCCACAGTCTTCAAAGCCCTTCAAATCCAGGTCCAGGGTTTCCACGCTGTCTTTGACTAGAGGTAGACTTGATTCCACGTACGGAGAAGACAGCAAGGGTCGTAGTGTCTTATGAGTAACGTAAAAGTCCCGGAAGCACGCGGTATGGGCAAATTTGCTCCACTGCTAACAGACTGTGAGGCGTGACAGATCCGAGCGGAAACAGGATGAACCGACATAGTCGAAAATTTGAATTAGGGTCTCGGAGGGAAGTTCGAGGAGTGACATAAGTGTGTTGTGCGAGCTAAGTAACGGAGAGGTTACCGCGGCTCAAAAGAGATAGAAGAGTAGCTTTTATTTGCAAGCAGGGGAGCTGATTCAAGGCCCGCTGTATGGTGAGTGTCTGTGTATCAAGTGGGAAGGAATTGTCGCACGCCAGGCAGGCAACAACTGTATTAGTAATCTAGCTGCTCTGCGGGGTAGAGCAACCGCACATCAAACACCAACCACACAATACAACACCACTACCTATCACCAAAATTCTTTTGACCAATCATCGTTGCTTGTCACCAGCGATCTCATCTAGTATGGAGAGACTGTGTTTTTCATCATGAAACGCGTCGCGATTGTCTACAAACAAACTCTGCGACCGCACTTTTTCTTTTTGCCTCTCCTCGCAATCGATTAGCTTTTTGAGCATAAACCGCGAAAAAATGACCCCGAGCGTCGCGTCGTCGCCACGCTACGTCAGACAAGATGGGGCAGGGGGGTGGCAGGGGTAAACTCCGGCTAAACCGCTCCTGTGCTAGTCCCGACTTGTTCGCTAGTCGAGTCTCCACCCTTCTACCGCATCCGCCTGCAAACTGACCTGACGCGCCTAGCCTCCTGTTCGTACTTTCGTACGTCGCGACTGCGAGTTCGAGCTGCTTTCGCATGTTTTACGCAAAGCGAAAGGTCATTCGTCTCGTTGCAGGCCGAATTGAGGGCGTAGTGTATGTCTAGTGTCAAGCCTGTGACGTCGTCTCCTTGAAGCATCTCACATAGCTCGAGCGCGAAGAGCAGGATCGGCTTCGCTAACTCTGCTTCACTGCGCTCAGTATTAAACCTGTAGTGTCAGAAACTTAGGCGAAAGTGCTAGATGCTTTCACTTACCAGCCTACCTCCGAAAGCAACTGTGCTATCTCGAGGTTTATTTGGATGAGACCTCGCTTGACTTTATGCTGGACATAGTGCATGATAGAAATGATATGTGGATGGATGGCGATTCACTCTGGCCACCGTTTTGTGGTTGCTCGTTTGTCGAGAGACACTTTAGGAAATGCCGCGTTCAATAACACAATGAAGTTGCTGAGTAGCTGACTCTGTCTTTCGTCGGCGAATTCGGCTCGCACGATATCCTGGAGTAATTGATGTATCCGAAGGTCGCCTTCCTGCTCATTGTGGTGCACCAACGACGCACGCAAGAGTCCGTCTCTTGCTTTGAGCCATTCGCCTTTCTTTTGCGGCAGATCCTGCATAAGCGCGAGAGAACCACTAAAGTTGATGAAGATTTTTGCCTGGATGCAATCTGGATCCAAAAATGCCAGGTACTCGAGGAACGTTCGAGCATCTTGCGGTAGCTTCTCCACCACCCATACCGTTGCAAGGTGTCCGCGGGCGGTTGACCTAGGAAGGTCGAGAGCCATTCCATGTAACTCGGGAAGCTCCAACTCGTCGCTATACCAGGCCAGGAACTCTTTGTACACCAGCTAATTGCTTCTGATGATGCCCGCCATATGAAAAAGACCAAGTGGAATGCCCCCAAGACGTTCTGCAATCTGCTGTGCACCTTGCAAATCGCCAGGCGTGAGCTTGATGATGAAGCTAGTGGCCTCTTGTGTAGTGAATGGTTGAAGATCCTAACCGAATGGACTTATCAAGTTCGTGGCGAGAGCGCTCTTGGACAACGGATTACGGCTTGTGATCAGAACTGATCCACTTCCAAACAATGGTTTCAACTCATCTAATACTGCTGGATCGTCTGCATTGTCCAAGATCAGTAGCCAAGTAGCTTCCGCTTGAGAGACACTGTCGCTCGAGGCGTCAAGAAGCTTGCGCGGACTGGCAAGCAATCCGCGAGCAATACTTCGGTTAGCAAAATGGTTACTTGGCTCATTCTTATCAGTAAGATCCAATGCTAACGCAATCTGACTGAGATCCTCCTCCAGCTTCGATGTTTCATCTGGTCGGATCCAGAATATGGCATCAAACCGAGAACGACGTGAAAAGGCGTATTCAATGGCGGTCTCCGTTTTGCCTAGACTTCCTATGCCACACAGTGCGAAGACTTTGAGCTCCTTGTTGTCTGATGAAGAAGTGTGAAGCACATCAGGTAAACACACTTCTTCGATCTTGGCGAGAACGTCCCGACGCTCATGGAAGGTGTCGTTGCGCAGGTGACTTCCCAAAGAGAAGCACGGCAATCGGGCCTCTTTTCGCTGGATGGTAAGATCTCCTACGAGCGGTAATAACTCCCAATCCACTGTGGAGGAGCCTTGCTCCGCTTCTGCTGATTGGTGTCCAAGCCCATGCGACAAAGCTGAGTTCTGTCAGCTTTATACTCCAGAGCCGAAATATCAAGATCCTCTTACCTTTCGTCGCTACCTCGTCTGGTTGAACCGAATCGGGCGACCCTGGTAAATCGACTGTCTCTGCTGAGCGTTATATCCACTGTGATACACTCAACTTACTGTATGTGAGTCGCGCTTCAGCATTAGCTTGAGCGTTCTCCAAGATTCGTAGGAACAACACCAGAAGCTCGTCAGGCGCATCTTCATTCTCACCCACCAATCGTACTAGTTCTTTATGTCCGAGTGAAAGCCCTATTCTTTTCTCGTTCATGGCATTTGTTCTAGTGAGGCTTTCATCGAGTAGCTGAATCGCTGTCTATCAGCTTACTATCTTAGCTTTTGAGAACGTATGTACAACTGAAGATTTCCTCTTCTTGAACAACGATGAGGGTTTACCATGTTTTGTGGGCACAAGTTCGAAGACGGAGATGATATACACACGGAGATTAACGTCTTCAAATAGTGTGGCGTTCAATCTGAGACTGGAAATGTCCCCCAGAGAGCTGAGAAGTCTCCGCGGGATGTTTGGCACGCATGATCTTAGGACTTGCTTACTTCTTTCTGATAATACAGCGGGGTCGTGTGACTTGTGCGGTGTTCCCAAAAACAAGATCCCGCTTAGCATATCAAGCAAATTTCGATGTTTCTGATGTTGCTGATTTGCGACTACAAGCGCCTACATCCTTCGGGATCAATACGAGTCTTATTTCTTGGAGATATGATGGACACGTAACTTGTTTCACAATCAATCCACCCAGGCTGTGTGCAACAAATACTATTGGTCGATTATGATGCTATTCGACTGTTAAATGCCGTGTGGTTGATAGGGACTGGAGACTTTCCTCTGTCGCTGTCCGCACGTCTTGCATGCACGTGAGAAGCTTTTCTCCACAATCGAGCAGACCTCGCCATGAAAAACTGTCGTCCAAACGAAGTGAGTGTATGAAAACTAGTGTTCTTGTAGACGTTCTGGGATGCTCAGGACAGTTCGTCCACAGTGGATTGATAACAGCCCACGAGGCTGGGTCGTGATTACCGAAGCCTGGCACTAAGACAAGACTGAAGAGAAAGAGATACCGTTAGCACCATTACTATTCGGGACGCATGCTTCTACTTACTCGACGGTGCCATAGCCCGACAGTACTTGGAACGACATCGCCGTGCGTTGGTAAAAGGAGCCGCGGTCAGGATGCGGCTGCGTCACGGCGAGACACCTGGACATGTAGCTATCCCGAATGCGTCACGACACGACGCCACATTGGGCAGCTGCGCTCCCGTACGCACGGGGAGGTTCTCAGAGGTAGACCTCGCGCTAAAAGTCCAGTGAGAATTAATTACACATACGATGTGTGGAGAACCATTGCCCAGTGCTGAGACAACGTATTTTGCCACGTATAAGACGGCGCGATTGGTTTCTGGATATCATTTACTCACCTTCATTGCTGAGATTGCCAAGACTCGACTCATGACTATACCATGGAAGAGGTACTCAAGATAAAGGGACCCGGCGCGGCGCTGGAGAAAGGGATATATATGCTGGTGAAGTATACCTGTCAAATACATGGCCTTTGAACCTCTCCTGGTGCGAGACAGTTCTTGGAAGCCTCTCAAGGGACCGCTGTACGATTGGCCTCTCGCTTTATGCGACGCGAGCACGGCAAATGCGACTGAGGACTTTGTGCGTGGAGACATCGTGTACACGACGCATGCGACGGAAAGCTACCAGGTACACCATTCGGAGCAGCAAAGGTGGTTTTACCTTTCTCGTCAGACGCCTTCGGAGCTTCTGATCTTCAAGCAGTTCGACTCGAAGGATGGAGCATGCGCAAGTATGTTCAAGTACGACAGCTCACCTTTCGAATACTGACGCTAGCAAAAGGTGTACCTCACACGTCATTTGAAAATCTAGGAACGCCAGTATTGGAGGCTCCGAGAGAAAGCATTGAGACACGCAACATAATATTCATCAAAGATACTTGGGCAGCGGGTCTTTAAATCCTCTATGAGCACTGAACAATCGCGACTCCGCCAAAGCTATGCGAATTGCTTCGACTCGCATCGTTGGTGGCAGGTCGAGGTCAAGGTGTGGGAGCTGCCTGCGAGCAAGAACGACCTGTTGAAATAATTTCAGCTACAATCTTCTGTCAAAGATACCACATACCAAATCACTTTGCTGAATCGTCCTTTGTTGGGGTAGGATGAATATTGCCAGCATTGCCATCCATCACAACAACTTGTCCTTTCGCGAACCCGTGCATCGTGCCTGAATCAACCTCCGTCGGGGGCCAGAAAGCCTTCCAAGGTTGCTCTTTTGGACTGTTGGCACAACGCCTATCTTTTCACTGTCAATTTCGAAGTGACTAACGTACAGTACGACGCCTCACTTTTGAACTGTACTTTGTTTTGGGAACTAATTTTTGGTGAAGGATGTTCAGGATGCAGGACAGATGAATAGCAAAGCTTGGAAGTAGGGCAGACCACGTGTGACACCTACTTCGCTCTGGGGCGTGGAGATTAGGCCAATGGTATATGTTGTAGCAGTAGCTTCTCATAGCCTGGTGTATCCAATATCGCAGTGCATGTGATCGCAGTCTCAATGACCATTCATGCCTTTCAGTATGGCCCCAGACACCGTTGCCAATACCTCCCTGCACACCAAATTTGTGCTACTTGGGCGTGCTGCATCTGCACAATCGACGTCGTCAAATCATTGCCGCTGGTCATGGGAACGCCCCCAATATAACCGGCATACCAACGTCCAGGCTACTCGCGTGACAAAGTGTTATGCAATACGTTCTGTCTCTGAAAAAAAGGTCGTCAACGCACCAAGACCGCTCAAAACCGCAGTTAAAAGGAAAACTCGCTGTATATCCTGCATGTAAGCGGTTTTGACGGGAGGAATGAGCGTCGGATCAAGACGTGATATCTCATCGAAACTCATGCGGGTGCGTTCCACTAGTTCATCGACGTAGTGATAGTGCTCCAAATTGTGACGAAGTAGATCCCATAAAGCATTCTGGAAGACAGCTGACGACACCGTCAGGCTGAGTGAAGAGCCGACTGACCGGAACGCAAACGAGGCAGATGTGATAGAGGCTTGTTGAGCACTCTTCGCAGAGCTTATCAAGGCAAGCAATGTGGTGACCAGCATGATCCCAAAGCCTAGACCGTACTTGCCTAGTGCTACCATGACATAGCCCTGGGGCGTTTGCCATCCGAGGAAGAGCAACATGACAGATGCGGCGACGAGCAACAGATGTCCTAGTATGTTGAGCTTTACATGTTTCCCGGTGTAGCTCACGGTGATTCCAGTCGTGAGAGCGCCCAGAGCGGTTCCAGCGCTATGCGGTATGAAGCGGAGGCCCGTTGACATTGGAGATTGGCCAAGTAGCTGAAGGTAGATAGGTATGTAGTACATCATGCCGAAAGATGCCATGTAGGCTTCTAGGGACTGCAACTATCGAACATCGACGATCCAGTGGAAACGCGCATAGGTCTGTTGGAGGCTTTCAGGAAGTCCCTCATAAGACCAACAAGTGCTAGGTCATTACCTACAGCAGCATTAGGTCAACCTTACTTCCACCAGTCGTATCTAAAGAAAGAAGACTCACCAGGATTTTCTACCACCGATATTGCGATTGAGAGCTTCTCCTCGCGCCCACTCACCCGAGATGCGTACGGGAATTCTGCAACTAAACAGGCTTATCAGTCCAGCCCCTCATACTACAGGCATATGATCTACTTCGAACGACAATCTCGGGACTCTCGATAGTGGGTGAGATATACAGCGCATCGAACGCGTTCTGCTTATTGGGCGACTCTGTCTTCCGATCTCTGTAGTTTGTTGCAACCTTAGAGACTGGCAGCATCATCAAGGTTTCGTATCTGTCCGCTTGGAACACTTCAGAGAGTAGTCAGTCTCTGTACGTGTTGAGGCGGGCCACAGCATCCTCGTTCTCTTCTCTCGTTACTGGTTTGGCGGTATCCCTAGCGCGAATTTAGATCATGTCAATATCCAAGACAGCGGTGAGTGCCATCTCCACTGTGTGTATTCATTTGCGTAAGGTTCCGTCTGGAATTCGCTCCTGTATGTTTCACGGAATTTGTCGAAGCTATGGTAGAAGTCATACAAGAAAGTTCTGGTGGAGACCTAGGGCACGTCAGCATCGATCGCGAGAATTCAATGAAGCCAGACCTCGCTCAAAAAGCCATCCAGTGAATCTGCGTCCACGGTTTCTAGGCGCGACCTTTCCCACTCCAGTGATAAGTCGATCTCCGTGACTGGTGCCTGACGAAGCTTTTCATATGCTGCATCTTTGCTTCGTTCCCGACTGGGAAGAAGTGCACCGGATACAGAAGTCTTTTCGGCAGCTAATTTTGATCAGAAATAGCCGACGACATGATTGCAAACCGCCCGGATTGAACTCACATTAGCCTCGAGTTTTGCAAGGTCGCAATTGTCGAGCCATACTTGAAGTATGGTATCCAGCTTGTTAATATCGCGAGCGAAGATACATTGCGTATCGAAGCGACTGACAATCAGTAAACCCATCGCAGCAGTCACGCAATGGCATGAACTTACTCGAAAGCAGGTACCATTCCTTCAAGTGGCAGACGCCCTTTAGAAAGGCGTAGTGCGAACAAGCCGTTCGCAAATGCTGGGCGAACGCCCGCTTCTCGTAGCTACTATGCTTTAGGGTCGAATCTCCCGCTGAGACTTTGACTCACTATCAGATCCAAGGGTGAAGTCCAACCACCTGTAAGACGCAAGGCTCGCTGCACTTCCGCTGCCACTGCCAGCTGGTGATTGATAGCCGTCTCCGCGGGGGTTGAACGGTACTTGGCAGTCTATGACCTCAGTCGGCTCTTCACGTCCAATGAAGGAACTCAACTTCAGCATCCCGACCAGAGTACAACCTTCGCTCAACAATCTCGTGATGCATGGAGCGGTCACTTCCGCTCGTTCCGAGACCGCATGGTACGGTCGGCTGCAGAGTGAAGTCTTCAAGCCGGCGACGGAGTACATGTCTTTTACTGCAAATTTCATACCGCTCAGTCGCAAGTCTGATCGTTGCTCAGTCAGATTGAGAGTACTCGCTCTTGACAGTATGGCAACGCTAAGGGTCTAATATCGGTCGCTACACAGCCGCAAATTCTCGTATCTGCTTGGTACGAGATGAGTACATCATCCTTAAGAATGCGGAGCAGAGTTCACTTTTCTTCTCGACCTGGATGAATTGCGGCCATGAAAGCACCATTTGTATCATCGTATAGTCTAGCCACCTTCCAGAGGTCGTTACCATGCAGCAAGTGAGGACCAGTTTCAATGTCACAGCCACTCTGCAAAGTCGCCAGCGTGAGAGTCTGTAACCCTCAAGCGTTCAGCGCGGCTGCGACCCCGACGTCCAGTTCAGGACTCGAGCGGCCGTGAGATGCGACCACAACATGTTGGAGAAAGCTTGAGCTGGTCATATCATCTTTGGCCTGGACTTCTTCTAATTGCTGTATGATCTGCGGGAAATTCGGAGGCTGTGTTGCTGAGATCTTCAAGAGAAAGCACGGCTGTAATTGCGCATTCAGTGGGGGCGGTGAATTCTCGAAAGTCAGTCGCCAATGGCTCTGGGACCGAATGGTGTACGATGTCGAGTCGAATGTCAGATTGAGACTGACGGAATGGAGTTTTTGCGTTTCAGCTGTGTGTAAGAGAGCCTCCCGAACTTGGAAGTTCATGCTGTTAGCGCGCGCTTCCGATTCTGATGTGCCCATTGTAGATTTCTCATGCAGGGAGGTAAGAAATTAGGTTGGAGGTGGTAAGAGATGGGTTGTTGGGGGTAGGTGGGCTGTGTAATGACCCGACTGCCCCAGTCACGAATCTTATTTCACCCACAGAAAAGGCTGGTACCGATCAGCCGTGCGACGAATCCTACAAATGAGTTTCTGCCGCGTCTTCTGTACAGCAATAAACAGCAAACCGCTACTATAGCGACTACACCGCTGCTATCCCCATCTCTTCCCGCAATCACCGATTTGGACAACACTACTACGGCCGAACAGAAGTACGCGAGTAAAGCTGTCGCACGATCCAAGGCAGGCGGCAGCCTCTACTCTGGAACTCACTACCAATACATTGCAGAGCTACTGTTTTCACAGTATCAGCGCTATGCGAACGAGGAACACAATCGTAGCCAACCTGACACAGAGTCTCAAAGCTACGTCCACGCGCTAGTTCTATCTCGTAACAGCGACATCAATCGAGAAGCCTTCACCTCTATCCAACACTTCAGACAGTGGTGTCAGGACTACGTATCTATTCATGGCTCGTCCAGAGTAATATTTCTACATGGACATGCGTCACGACAGTGGCTTAATGCAATAGGGAGTGCCCTCAAGGTTGAGTACGAATTTTGGTATCGCCATCTCATCTTTCGATCGTGCATCAGCCGACCAGATTATGGCTCTTTGCCCAATTTGACTTCAAGCACTAGTCCTTTGCTTCGGCTACATGTTTACACTGTGGGGTACAAGCGCAGGAAAGGACAAACAGGACAGCAGCAGCTCGACAAGAGGCGAGCTACAAATCGTTCGTTAATGCAAACATACAAAGACATGTTAGCAAAGCCAGAGCAGAAATGGACCATGGGTGATTCCATGGTTAGAGAGTTCGATGTGTTGGATGAAGATCACTGGTGTTTGGAACGGCAAGTATCAGTATCCTTGAGCAAGTCCAAGGGCGAGTGGAGTCGTGATTGCCAGACAATCCTTCTTAGAGTCTTACCTGCACTAATTTGTACGTAGTGTTGCTCTAGCTAGACAACGGTCGGGACATAGGCACAAGCCCAGGCGGCCCATGGTCATCAGCGCATTTTGCTCCTGACGAAATTTTTCCCGCTATCCAATTCGAACAACACGACCGCTCAAACGGCACATCCTCAAGCAAGCCCGCTCGATCGAATATCACAGGAGTACCAGGAGTACCAGACTCTACATTCTTCCAGTCCGTCTCATGCTTACCAGCTGAGTTCACCAAGCAGCTCAATATTGAATTTGCGAGAACAGACGCGTTCTATGCTGTCAGTCCTCTCATGAGGTTCGCAGCAACTACGCAGAAACAAGTACTGAACATTGTCGAAAGTATCATTTTGAAGGAGATGGATCCTGCATTAGTCAAGAAAGTCCCTCGATGACCAACCTTCTTCATCTCGAGCGTCTGCTGGGTCGCCATATTGACGCTTTGAAAGAGACGAGTGGCATCATCATTGCATGTCGTGGTGGACATGCCTGGCCAACACTATAGTACGTGCAGCCGAAAAAGCCCCTTGTAGATACGGCCCGCTCGTTCTTCGTCTCTTCGACCAAATCGCACCAATCGGCTAACCCGATTGCTTGGGATATCAATCAATCGATTCGGCCCATTAGTGCAGGTTGATGCGGGGACCGGTGAACACAATTGATTGTCGGGGAAGCTCCAAGTGCAGTATAGCATCCTAATGCCAACATACCAATTGATGCACTAATGCCCTTTGACCGGGCCGATATCGTTTCACATTTGTGTATAACACGGTATGCTGCTGATCGCAAAGTGCGATAAATCTCCTAGCAACGGCCTCCATACCAATCAATCACTCATTCAATTACGATCATGGCATCGATATCATTCCTACCTGAAACTGCAAACTCTCATCTTCATGACAGCATTGCAGCCGACAGTATCCTCGAATCTCTAGAGGCCCTGGCGGCGGGAAACATTCCCATTTCCCTCCGCGATGATGAGAAAAAACGCTTACGCTTTCTTGAAGCTGCTAGAATGGCTTCTTTGAAGCTAGAGCAAACATGGGATACCATGCAGCGGCTGATCTTCTGTGCTTTGCCGCCCAACATGGCGCAGGTGGGTATTGATCTGGGGCTGTGGAGACTCCTTTCTAAGCGAGGGGGAACGGCAACGAGCGCTAGTGAACTGGCCACCGAATTGGGCGTTGAGAAGGAACTACTCGTACGAGTATTGCGCTACGCGGCAACGCAGTGGATGGTGGAGCAGGTCGGGATCGACACATACCGGGCAACGAATATGACGCACTACCTGTCCATGTCAGGACTGGAGTCTGTCATATTCCATGTGTAAGTTGACTTCTTGATCTTGGTCTTTCTAGTGACCCATGATTAATTCTGCCATGCAGGACCGAGAGAAATATTGCAGTCTACAACGCGATACCAAAGTGGATGGCGGAGAATGCGTATAAACAGCCTCAGGACAACAGAAAACTCCCATTCCAACTCAGTATGAACACCAATCTACACTTTTTTGAGTGGCTGGCGCAGCGAGAGCGGCACCAACAAGCCTTCAACGAGTACATGGCGTTCCAGAGGGTTGGGCAAAAGAGCTGGCTTGATGTATTTCCACTCGAGAAGTATGCGCATAAGCCCAGCATTGAGGATAATAACCGAAAGCTGTTTGTAGACGTAGGAGGCGGCTATGGACATCAGTCCCGGGAGGCATTGAAGAGATTACCCTGGCTGCAAGGGCGTGTTGTGCTGCAGGATACCCACGGAGCAGCTATCGACTCAGCCATAGCCATTGAAGGCCTAAAGGTTGTTCACCATGACTTCACCAAGCCGCAACCAGTCAAAGGAGCCTGCATATACTACCTACGGAATATTCTGCATGACTGGCCCGATCAAGCCTGTCGTAATATTCTCTCCCACATCAAGGAGGTCCTCGCTCCCGACTCGGTTATTCTGCTGGATGAGCTCGTCATTCACGATGAGGGCGCGCACTGGTATGGTGCCTCGTTCGATCTGCTTATGATGGCCAACTATGGTGCGCGCGAGCGGTCGCTGAACGAGTGGGATCGCCTTCTGGAGACAGTTGGCCTAGAACGGAAAGATTTTGTGCCTTACAGCGCACATGGAGATAGTATTCAGGTAGTTAGTTTTAAGTAACTAGTATGAAAGCACAATTTAGATTGACCAAAACGAGAGTAATGATGAACTCCATCTATCCTTATATCCTCATTGCGTCCACACTTGCTAGCAAGCAAGTGAGGTAAATCAAGCAGCCCTATTCGAGTTTAGCGGTCACGCTTATAAGTTTAGATCCTGTCTCAATAGGGTGACTTGGCTGGCTTGGCTTGCTTGACTTGCTTGACTGGGGCCTCGGGGCCGAATCGGGCCAAGCCTTTAGCTCGAGTCCTCATCTCGAATTAATACGGTGGTAGTCCTGCTATCAGACTTTTAACCTGCCATCGCTGATGGTTGTCTCCACTTCTGATGCCACATCACGTGACTTAACCCCGCGATGATCATCACTTTTTGGGAGGATCCCAAATGGTTTCCTCAACCCCTTGTTGTCACTACCGGGGGAGAGACCTTTCCCGATCCTACTTATAACACAACAGCGAGTGATTGTATACAACATAAACGAGAGCACATGTGGCTTCAAGTCATGTGACATAAGACATATTATACCGTATGAACTAAGGTGCGAGGCTAACAGTCTTCATGCTGGTTTAACTAGTTTCCGGTCTACAAACTTCACGTTGAGTTCCAGTGGCCTAACAAACCAGCCGTTACGGAAACGAGCTTCACGGGACCCTTCTTCCAATTCAAGCTGAGGGGTGATTAGTCATTGGCGTTGACAACGCGGGAATGTTACTCACCTTAAATCTTCGAAGAACTGCTGGGATAAGCTTGTAAACTTCCATCATACCAATATGTTTTCCGAGGCATACGCGTGGCCCTTTCCCAAAACTCATGATGTAATAATCCATCTCTTTGATTCTAGCAATTTCTGCCTCTCTGTCTTTGGACGGGTCCACAAGCCAACGCTCTGGCACGTAATCATCGAGTTTGTCTCCGAAAATCTCTGCACGACGATGGATAACCCATGCATTGCACCCAACAATTGTTCCTCCTCTGATAAACTCACCGGCGATCATCGCTCCCTCTGGTGGAACAACTCTCTCGAACGGCAATCCTGGGGCGGGGTGGAGGCGAAAAGCTTCTTTGATACAAGCATCGAGGTAGGGAAGTCCCTGGCTCTCTTGCCACGTGACTGTTCCTTTTGTATTATCTTTGAAGTGGCCTTGCAATGCTTTGCGATCAAGCTCTTGATAAACCTTTTCCAAGCATCTGTGGTTTCTCAGAAGCGAGCCGAAAACACCACTCATTGATACGGCTGCAGGCTCAGATCCAGCAAAGGCCATGGAGACACACATGGTAACTACGAGTTGATCGTTGAAAAAGTCTGGCCTGTCGTGTTTGGCCTGGATGAACTTAGAGAGGAAGTCTTGTGGCGTATTCGTTTCGTTTCGTTGCCAAGCAAGATTTTCTTTCGAGAAGACCGTCCCAGAAGGATGTCGTTCGGCAAGGCGGGCTTTCGCAAAGCTTGCGACAGCATATGAAGAGTCGATCAGTCCGTACCTAGCTGCAAGCAGTTTGATTGGATTTTTTTTCCATAACTTGTCTAGAACAGGAATCTGTCCTACCTTTTGCTGCTGTTAGTCGGTACGCAAAGTAACATAAATTCTACTTACCACAGCAGCATAGTCGAATAGGGCTGAGTTCCCTTTGACGATTCCCTCAATATCGTGATTACTCTCCAAAAAGCCATGCCTTCTAGAGTAGACTAGTTCGCCAATAACGTCGAAAGTATAGAACTGGAGCCATTGATAGAAATCGCAATATTTGCCGGTATTCGAAAATCGTTCCTGTGTCTGTTGGAGAAACACGTCGTTTACTGAGTCGAAGATAGGCTCATACTGCATCTGGGCTGACATGGAAAAAACGCTATTAACGCTGCGCTTTAATTGGGAGTGATATTCTTCCGATTGGGTGCTGAATAGGGTTGGTAGCTTCTTCCCTTCCTTCGATGTTGCCATCTGTACGGGGTAAAAGTCTGACTAGCAGGGTTTAGCATGAGGGGATCAACCAGACAAAATAGCAAGCGTCTGTACCTTAGTAAAGCCTTTACCCAAAGCGTAAATAGCTTTGACAGATTTCGGATTAGCAAAGGACAGGCAGTTTGGCCCCAGGCGGACGATATCCCCATATCTGTTGTGCAAATCTATATGCCACTGTTCAGGTCGTCTCTGCCATGCCTTTAAAAACCTGTACCAGTTGGTGAAAGCGCACACAAGCGGTCCTGGATGCTTGTTTAACTCTCGGTTGTAGTAGTTGCGGGCTAAGTAAATGAACACAGAAAATACCAAAGCCAGAGGCAGGAATTGACTCAGCATGGTGGTGAAAATATTTGCAAGCATAGTGAAAAATACTTCTGCTCTGCATGCGATATAACGGAGCAACCTGGTCCGATTTATACATAAATTACGCACGCTCAACAGAGCACTCCCTTTGATCCCGAATCTATCTGCCGAATTACCACTATACATACAGGCACCAAAGTATTTGATGCGGGGCAGCAGCCAAGGAGTTGATCCAATCCTATTTGGGTTACTCAATTAATTTCAATCCAGATATTGTAATGTGAAGTAATTTTTCGTTATCTTCTCTGATACTTTCCTTTATTCTACTTTCACGGCCATAGGAATAGCAGAAATTGCTGTGCCTAACTACAGAGTGTAAACTCGACTGTACCATGTGGCACCACCTCGGTGATACTGCCTGGCGACCGTCAGGAAAGGATACGCTCTAGCCATCCAAAGGAGAAGGCGGAGTACGAAGTGGGGACTGGAAACGACAATCGTACCATGTCACATTACCGATCAAGCGTACATCGGACCTGGTAATGATCAAAGATTGCCAATGGACGATGCTATGAAGCGGTTGCCTGTGATGGCACGTCTAATGTCCGAGCTTGGCCCCTTTACGCTTAGCTCAGCTGTACGTGTAGGCAAAGTGTCATGTTACTCGACCTAAGCTACCTAGGTAGCGCTCTGCCTCTACTTATAGCCCAGTGCACTAACGTTCCTCCCCGTATCCCCGCATATCCGCACGCCCGTACTGATCAGAGGCTTAACGGGCTTTCCTCGGCTGGATCGGTTATACTCATACCACGGACAGTCTAGAGGGAGCAGGTGAGACGGCCCGCACCGATCAGAGGCTTAACGGGCTTTCCTTAGCTGGATCGGTTATACTCATACTACGGACAGTCTAGGGGGAGCAGGTGAGACGGCCCGCACCGATCAGAGGCTTAACGGGCTTTCCTCGGCTGGATCAGTTATACTTATACCACGGACAGTCTAGAGGGAGCAGGTGAGACGGCCCGCACCGATCAAAGGCTTAACGGGCTTTCCTCGGCCGGATCGGCTATACTTATACCACAGACAGTCTAGAGGGAGCAGGTGAGACGGCCCGCACTGATCAGAGGCTCAACGGGCTTTCCTCGGCCTGATCGGTTATACTCACACCACGGACAGTCTAGAAGGAGCAGGTCAATGCGGAATACATGCATGTCGTACGATGTCTCCAAAGGCCAAGGCTCATCCTGTTGCATTCTAGCTATCATGAGTATGTATCAGCGTGTTAGACTGTTGCTTATCTATCTTCTTAGAGGAAAAATAGCTATAAATTAGCTTAAAAACGTCAGATTTATGAGTAATAACTAGACTTAAGTTATCAGAACTAATAGCAACTAATTAACTCCGCTATCTAGAATAGGCCTTGGCATTTGGACACCCTGTAAGTATACAAGGCCGAACAAGACCGAAACTTCTCACAACTGGGTGCTAAAAAACGGACCTTTGCAGCACTTCGCTTTGAGTGTAGGCATAACGGGCTTTCTTCGCCCTAATTCGGTCATACTCGCACCGCGGATGATACGAAACACATCAACATGGGCCGCAGAGTTTAGCTTGAGGCGAACACGCAGGACGAGAGTTTCCGAACTACTTCAGTACATCTTGTACAATTCCAACCTGTTAGCCCTTTCGACAGCCTGCTCACGCGTACAGCAAACCGAAGATCGCGCCAAAATTAGATAGCCGCCAACGGATGACTTCGTTACCAACACACACTGACCCTTACCGCCCTATTCTTCAGATCTGTATCTCGTTTCAGTCCTCGAAAGCTCTGTTGTGCTCGCCTGACTCTACATTTTCGTCGGTCAAGACGAGCATCGACAACGTTTGAAGTTCGCCAACCTTAGGGATGAACTAAAACCGGAGTACTACCGAGCCAAGAACATGTGCATCGATCAGATTTCATCCCTTGTGAGGCTCTTGAGCTTTTTTGTTTCAACTTGAAAACACACGCGTGAGTCAATGACACAAGGGTCTCTAATTTGGTCGCATAAAGTACCTCAGCGATTAGCCTGGCTCCACCCGTAAATTGCAGGATCAAATCGTGTCCGGTATGTACTGCAATAACTGTCGAAAGTTTGCTGTGTTAGGCTTCTTTAAGAGGCGGTAAGACCGTGTTAGCTATTCTGATTGATTAGCTTCTTCTACTCTAGAAATAGCAGAATATTAAAAATATGCTAAGTGTAAATAAAAGAGCTTACAGTCTGCCTCTTAATAAA
>Ga0265780_10004302_pt1 | contig 18393 bp, 16 predicted proteins | sample P1T30metagenome_FD_192432 | JGI IMG/M metagenome (GOLD analysis project Ga0265780, IMG submission 192432) | Plant litter microbial communities from East Loma Ridge, Irvine, California - P1 T30 | ecosystem: Environmental > Terrestrial > Plant litter > Unclassified | place: USA: California...
AAAATTCTTTCCAACTCCTAGCCATGCGGCTGAAGCTCGTATCCGGTATTAGACGCCGTTTCCAGCGCTTATCCCAGAGTCAAGGGCAGGTTACTCACGTGTTACTCACCCGTTCGCCACTAATCCCCCCAGCAAGCTGGAGTTCATCGTTCGACTTGCATGTGTTAAGCACGCCGCCAGCGTTCGTCCTGAGCCAGGATCAAACTCTCCGTAAAAGAAAAAACAGACCAACCGGAAAAAGGCCGGATCTGCTGAATTTGATGCTGACCAAAGAACAAAACAATCTGACGATTGTTGTTGTCCATCAATCTCAAAGAAACCTAAACACCACTCAGAACCGAAGTTCATCACGATGCCAGGGTATAATTTGGCATTTGACAATGTGCACGCTGTTGAGTTCTCAAGGACCAAACGCACCCGGAACCCGACCTATATAAAGGCCCTCGTCCGAGGCAGCTGTGAAACCTTAGCACCGATCTTCATGTTGCAAGACCATCGCTCTTCGACTCCCAGAGGAGCCGGTGTCGCTTTCGCAACGAGCCATGACGCTACACCATGTGGATCAGTGTTCGCAACCCGCTTGGTCCGAGGCCGTGAGGCAACTCGAGGACATGGGGGCTGGTCAGCTTGAGGCCGGTGAAGCTTCGCTCCGCCGCACCGTTGTGGTGACAAGAAAGAACATTACAGGCATCCCCCCGCATCCGTCCAAACCCCCACGCATCCCGGGCGTGTCGCGAAGCACTCCCCCGGAAAATCAAGGGTCACGACCCCGAACGCCCCGCAGACGGCCGCGTGTGCCCGACCAGGGGCACGTGAGTCCAGCGGCAGGGAGGGCCGATCAGCCCAGGGGGAGCACTTGGACGGCGACGAGCGACAGGGCGGCGATGAACACCCAGGACGCGAGGCCCACCGCGACGGCCCGACCGCCGGTGCGGGCGAGGCGCTCGAGCCGGACGCCGGTGCCGAGGCCGAAGAGGGCCACGGCGAGGAGCGCGGTCTGGACCACGTCGGCCCCGGTGACCACCGCCTCCGGCAGGGGGACGACGGTGCGCACGACCACCGCGGCCAGGAAGCCGGCGACGAACAGCGGCACCAGGGGAGGCCGGGCACCGGTCGCTCCCCCGCGGCGGCGGACGACGGCCGAGGTGATCGCCACCACGGGGGCGAGCATCAGCACCCGGGTGAGCTTGACCACCACGGCGATCGCCAGCGCGGTGGCCCCCGCGGTCTGCGCGGTCGCGACGACCTGGCCGACGTCGTGGACGCTCGCCCCGGTCCACGCGCCGAACTGCAGGTCGGTCAGCCCGAGTGCCCGACCCGCCAGGGGCAGGACGGCGATCGCGGCCGTGCCGCAGAGGGTGACCAGGGCCACCGGCGTCGCGGCGTCCTTGCCGCGGTCGCGGGTGACGGCGCTCATCGCCCCGATGGCCGAGGCCCCGCAGATCGAGAAGCCGGCCGCGAGGAGGAGCGGCTGGTCTCCCGGGAGGCGGGCCCACCGGCCGAGCGACCAGGTGACCCCGAAGGTCGCGGCCAGGATCGCGACGACCGCGACGACGGTGGTCCACCCGAGCGAGGCGACGTCGACGAGGCTGAGCTTGAGGCCGAGCAGCACCACCCCGACGCGGAGGAGGCGCTTCGCCGCGAAGGTCGTGCCGGGTGCGAGCACCCCGTCGAGCAGTCGGCGGGCCGGTCGGACCTGGCCCACGGCGATGCCGAGGAGGACGCTCGCGGTGAGGACCGGCACCGCCGGGACGACCAGGTGCAGCGCCCACGCGACGAGAGCCGCCGCGGCCGCGAGGCCGATCCCGGGCAGGAGCACCGCGCGCGGAGGCGCGACCGAGCTGCCCGGGACCGTCACCGAGGGGCCTAGACCCGGTTCTTGGCCGGGTTGATCAGCGAGCCGATGCCCGAGATCGCGACCTCGACGGTCTCGCCCGCCGTGAACGGGCCGATGCCGGCCGGCGTGCCGGTGAGGATCACGTCGCCCGGCAGCAGGGTGAACACGTCGGTGACGTACTCGATCAGCTCGGGGATCTTGTGGATCATCTGCAGCGTCGACTCGCGCTGCTTGACCTCGCCGTCGACGCGGGTCTCGATGGTCACGTCGGTCCAGTCGAGCTCGTTCTCGATGTACGGCCCGAGCGGCAGGAACGTGTCGTAGCCCTTGGCGCGGGTCCACTGGCCGTCGCTCTGCTGCACGTCGCGCGCCGTCACGTCGTTCGCGATCGTGTAGCCGAACACCACGTCGCGGTAGTCCTCGGCCTTGACGCGCTTGGCGATGGAGCCGATGACGATCGCCAGCTCGCCCTCGAAGTCGACCTGGCCGATGTCGGGCGGGAGCTGGATCGAGTCACCGAAGCCGATGACCGTCGTGTTCGGCTTCAGGAACAGGAGCGGCGCCTCCGGCGGGGTCTGCCCCAGCTCGTCGGCGTGGTCGTGGTAGTTCAGGCCGACGCCCACCACCTTGGAGCGCGGGATGACCGGGGCCAGCAGCTTGGCCGACCGCAGGGAGACGCGCTCGCCCGTGGTCTCGTAGCCGCTGTACATCGGGTCGCCCGCGAGCACGATCAGCTCGCGCTCGTCGACGATGCCGTAGCGGGGGTCCTCGCCGGGGGTGGCGAACCGTGCGATCTTCATGCGTCGAGCCTCGTCATCCAGCCGTGGGTGTCAGGACGTCGACCGTACTGGATGTCGGTGAGCTCCTCGCGCAGCGACATCGTCAGCGGACCGCCCTCGGCGGCGGGCGAGCCGATGTGCAGGCCCTCGCCCTTGAGCTCGGCGATGGGCACGACGACCGCGGCGGTGCCGCAGGCGAAGACCTCGACGATCTGCCCGCTCTCGACGCCCTCGCGCCACTCGTCGATCGAGACCCGGCGGCGCTCCACGCGGTGGCCCCGCGCCTCCGCCAGCTCGAGGATGGAGTCGCGGGTGATGCCCTCGAGGATCGAGTCGCTGTCGGGGGTCACGAGCGTGCCGTCGGCGTAGACGAGCACGACGTTCATGCCGCCGAGCTCCTCGATGTAGGCGCTCTCGGACGAGTCGAGGAAGAGCACCTGCTGGCACCCGTTGGCGTAGGCCTCCTGCTGCGGCAGCAGCGACGACGCGTAGTTGCCGCCCGTCTTGGCCGCGCCCGTGCCGCCCTTGCCTGCCCGGGCGTAGTTCGTGGTGAGCCAGATCGAGACCGGCGAGACGCCGCCGCTGAAGTACGCCCCGGCGGGGCTGGCGATCACGTGGTAGTCGACCTGCTGCGCCGCCCGCACGCCCAGGAAGCCCTCGCTGGCGATCATGAACGGGCGCAGGTACAGGCTCGTCTCGGGCGCTGACGGCACCCACGCGCTGTCGACCCGCACCAGCTGCCGGACGCTCTCGACGAAGTCCTCCGTCGCGAGCTCGGGCAGGGCCAGCCGACGAGCCGACCGCTGCAGCCGGCGGGCGTTGGCCTCGGGCCGGAACGACCAGATCGAGCCGTCGGCGTGCCGGTACGCCTTCATGCCCTCGAAGATCTCCTGGGCGTAGTGCAGCACCGACGCGGCGGGGTCGAGCTGCAGCGGACCGTAGGGGTGCACGCGCGCGGCGTGCCAGCCGTCGTCGAGGGTCCAGCGCACGGAGACCATGTGGTCGGTGAAGTGCTTGCCGAAGCCCGGGTCGGAGAGGATCGCCTCCCGCTCGGCGTCGGCGCGGACGGCGTCGGAGGGCGACAGCTCGAAGGTCAGCCCGAACTCGGTGGACGAGGCGGTGTCGTCGGTCGTGGTCATGATGCTCTTCTCAGACGGGTGCCGCGTCAGGACGCGGACGAGGAGGTCAGGGCGGCGACGCGCTCGGCGACGGCGCTGCCGACGTCGGCGGTGCGGCGGGCGGGAGGAGCGCCTCCCTCGGCGGACGCGCGCTCGACGAGGTCGGCCTCGACGGCGCCCACCACGCGGGCGGCCGCCTCGGGGAGCCCGAGGTGCTCGAGCATGAGGGCCACGGAGAGGATCGCCGCCGTGGGGTCGGCCTTCTGCTGGCCGGCGATGTCGGGAGCCGAGCCGTGCACGGGCTCGAACATGCTGGGCCAGGCCCCGGAGGGGTTCAGGTTGCCGGACGCCGCGAGGCCGATGCCGCCGCTGATCGCGCCGGCCAGGTCGGTGAGGATGTCGCCGAAGAGGTTGTCGGTGACGATCACGTCGAACCGCGCCGGGTCGACCACGAGGTGGATCGTCGCGGCGTCGACGTGCTGGTAGTCGACCGTGACGTCGGCGTAGTCGCGGGCCACCTCGTCGACGACGCGCTGCCAGAGGCCGCCCGCGTGCACCAGCACGTTGGTCTTGTGCACGAGGGTGAGGCGACCGCGCCGCGACCGCGCCTTCTCGAAGGCGAAGCGCACGACCCGCTCGACGCCGTGCGCCGTGTTGACGCTGACCTCGTTCGCGATCTCGTGCACGGTGCCCGCGCGGAGCGACCCGCCGTTGCCGACGTAGGGGCCCTCGGTGCCCTCGCGCACGACGACGAAGTCGACCTCGCCCGGGTCGGCCAGGGGCGACGCGACGCCCGGCCACAGCGTGGTCGGCCGCAGGTTGACGTAGTGGTCGAACGCGAAGCGCAGCTTCAGCAGCAGGCCCCGCTCGATGACGCCGCCCGCGAGCCGCGGGTCGCGGGGGTCGCCGCCGACGGCGCCGAGGAGGATGGCGTCGTGCGACGCCAGGGCTGCGAGGTCGTCGTCGGTGAGGACGTCGCCCGTCTCGAGGTAGCGCGTCGCGCCGAGGCGGAAGGTCGTGACGTCGAGGTCGACGTCGTCGCCCACCGCGGCCTCGAGCACCTTCAGGGCCTCGGCGACGACCTCAGGGCCGATGCCGTCGCCCGGGACGGCGGCGAGTCTGACGGTTCGCGACATGGGGCTCCTGCTCGACACGGGGGTGGACGGCTCTACTTTACCCACGGCCGCCGACGCCCCGGGACGCTCGCGGGCGGACGCCGCGGGCCCCCGGGCGGCCGCTCACGCGGGGCGACGAGGAGGCGCGGCGTCAGTCGTCCGCGGACGCGCGGCGGAGCGCCACGAGCGCGACCGCGACGGCGAGCAGCATCACGCCCGCGCCGACCGCCGCCGTGGCGACGAGGCCCGCGTCGAACGCGTGGGTGGCGGCCGCGAGGAGCCGCTCCGCGAGGGGGCCGTCGAGGGGAGCGCTGGCCGCCACCGCGCCCCCCAGGGTCTCGCGGGAGGCGGCGGCCGCGTCGGCCGGGACTCCGTCCGGCACGACGAGGGAGCCGCGGTAGATCGCCGTGAGCATGCTGCCGAGGACCGCCGTGCCGAGCACGGCCCCGACCTCGTAGGCCGTCTCGGACACCGCCGACGCCGCACCCGCCCGGTCGGCCGGCACGGCCGCGATGATCTGGTCGTTCGCGATGGTCTCGGCCGCGCCCACGCCCGTGCCCACGAGGGCGAAGGCGACGACGAACACCCACACCGGCGCGCCGGCGCCCGACAGCCAGACCGCGGCGTAGCCGACGGCGGCCGCGGCGAGGCCCGTCGCGACGATGCTGCGCGGCGCCACCCGCCGCACGATCGGCACCACCACGAGGCCGGCCACGATCATGGCGGCGAGGCCGGGCAGCAGCGTCAGCGCCGCCTGGAGCGGTCGGAGCCCGACGACGAGCTGGAGGTGCTGCGTCGTGAAGAAGAGGAAGCCCACCAGGGCGACGACGGCCAGCAGGTTGACGACCACCGACCCGGCGAAGACCGGGTTCGTGAAGAGGCGCACGTCGAGCAGCGGACGCTCGCGGCGCAGCTGGCGCCGGACGAAGAGCCAGCCGGAGGCGACGCCGACCACCGCGAGGACGAGGACGTCCCAGCCCGGCCCGTGCGTCGCCAGCTGCTTGACCGCCGCCACGACGGGCGCCATCGCCGTGAGCGAGAGCAGCACCGAGAGGGGGTCGAAGGGGCCGGGCGCCGGGTCGCGGCTCTCGACGAGCAGCAGCGGGGCGGCCACGAGCAGCGGGAGCAGCACCGGCACCGCGATGAGGAACACCGAGCCCCACGCGAAGTGCTCGAGCAGCACGCCCCCGACGACCGGGCCGAGGGCGGAGCCGGCCGCGAAGCCGCTCGCCCAGATGGCGATGGCCAGCCGGCGCTGGTCGCGGTCGGTGAAGGTGCTGCGCAGGAGCGACAGCGTGGCGGGCATGATCATGGCGCCGAAGAAGCCGAGCACGGCACGGGCGGCGATCAGCGCCTCCGCGGTCGGGGCGGAGGCGGCCGCGACGGAGACGACGGCGAACCCCGTCGCCCCGATCAGGAGGAGGCGGCGGCGGCCGAAGCGGTCGCCGAGCGAGCCCATGGCGACGAGCAGGCCCGCGAGCACGAGCGAGTAGACGTCGACGATCCAGAGCTGGGCCGACGACGACGGGCGGAGCGCCGTCGAGATCTCCGGCAGGGCGAAGCTGAGGACCGTGTTGTCGACCGAGACCAGCAGCACCGGCAGCATCAGCACGACCAGGGCCGCCCACTGGCGGGCCCCCGCGCGGGCGGGGCCGGCGGGGGTCGGGAGGGATGCTCGGCGGGCGTCGGTCGTCATGGGTCGGTCTCTGTCTCTGGGTGGGGGCGGTCAGGGCGGGGCGGCGGACGGGCGGGGGCGGCCGGGCGGGGCGCACCGGGCGCATTCGCTGTACCGTCCGGACGGTACAGCATGACCGTCCAGACGGTACAGTAACAGGATGAGCCCGAGACCGTCAGCCCGCGAGCAGATGCTCGACGCCTTCGAGCAGCTCGTCACGACGGGCGGCGAGCGCGCCGCCACGTTCGACGCGGTGGCCGCGGCCGCGGGCGTCTCGAAGGGCGGCCTGCTCTACCACTTCCCGTCGAGGGAGTCCCTGGTCGACGGGCTCGTCGACCGGCTCGGCGCCCTGGTGGAGGCGGACGTCGTGGAGATGACCAGCGCCTCCGGCGGGGTCGTCGACTACTTCATCCGCACGTCGTCGCCGAGCTCCATCCCGGCCGACGACCCGTTCGACCGCTGCATCACCGCCGTCACGGGCCTCGCGTCGAGCGGTCGCTGGCCGCGCGCCGTCGCCGCCCTGACCCAGATGCAGCAGCGCTGGTACGACGTCGTGCTCGAGGCGGTCGGCGACCCGGCCGTCGCCCGCCTCGTCTGCCTCGTCGCCGACGGCCTCTACTTCACCCCCGGGCCCTTCGACCAGGAGGCGGTCGACCCCGAGGAGGGGCGGGCGCCGATCGGCGACGTCGTCGAGCTGCTGCGCGGCCTCTCCCGCTGACCTCAGACGGCGACGATGCAGGCGGGGCTGCCGAGCGCGAAGACGTCGACCGGCTCGCCGGGGACGCCGGTCTCGGGGTCGAGCGGCAGGACCGCGACCGTGTCGGAGCCCTGGTTCGCGCAGTAGAGCACGCCCGGCGTGATCGCGAAGTGCCGCGGCCAGCGCCCGCCGCAGGAGGCCTCCCCCACGAGCCGCAGGCGATCGTCGTCGCCCACGGAGAACGTGCTGATGGTGTCGCGGCCGCGCGTGGCCACGTACACCCGGCCCGCGTCGACGGCCAGGTGCGACGGCAGCACGCCGGCGGTCGACGCCGCCCCCTCGAAGACCTCGACCGAGTGGTCGAGCACGAGCTTCGTCTCGGCCCGGCGCAGCACGTGCAGCCGGGCGTCGAGCTCGCCGACGACGACCAGGCGGCCGTCGTCGAGCCAGGCGAGGTGCCGGGGCCCGGCGCCGGAGGGCAGGGGGTGCACCGCGACGAACTGCGGATCGAGGGTGATCGGGTCGATCGTGAGCTCGAGGAGGCGGTCGGTGCCGAGGTCGCTGACGAGCGTCGTGCCCCAGGGCGTCGACACGACCTGGTGGGCGTGCGGCCGCTCCTGGCGGTCGAGCACGGGTCCGTGGCCGAAGGGCAGGGCGAGCGTGCGGGCCACGCGGCTCGGGTGGGACGGGTCGGCCGAGAGCACGCTCACGGTGCCGCCGACGTAGCTGGCGACGACGAGCGCGCCCGAGGCGGGGTCGTGGTGCACGTGGCAGGGGGCCGCCCCGCCCGAGGCGGCGCTCGAGGCGGCGACCAGCTGGCCGGCGGAGACCGTGTACGAGAGCACCCGGCCCTCCGTCGTCTCGGAGACGGCGTGCAGCGCCCCCTCCGTCGCGACGAGGAAGGAGGGGTCGTCGGCCTCGACCGTCTGGACGGCCTGCCAGGGGGCGCCGGGCGCCGAGCGCTCGAGCACCGTGATGCCCGCGCCGGAGCCGCCGCTCGAGGCGGTGTACGAGCCGATGTAGAGGCGCTGCGGGGCGGCGACGGCCTCCGACGCGACGGCGGGGGCCGGACTCGCGGCGTCGCGCAGGTCGGGGGCGTCGCGCCGGTCGGAGCCGTCGCGCCGGTCGGAGCCGTCGCGCGGCTCGACGTCGTCGCCGGCGCGCGGGGGCGTCGAGGGCAGGCGCCCCGTGGCGTCGCTCACGGGCGTCAGGCCCCGGGGCCGGACGCCGCGTCGGCGGCGATGCGCTCGTGGTGGTGGATGACCTCGCCCACGATGAAGTTGAGGAACTTCTCCGCGAACGCGGGGTCGAGGCGCGACTGCTCGGCCAGCTGGCGGAGGCGCTGGATCTGCACGCGCTCGCGCTCCGGGTCGCTCGCCGGCATGCCCGCGGCGGCCTTCAGGTGCCCCACCGACTGCGTGAACTTGAACCGCTCGGCGAGGAGGTGCACGAGCGCGGCGTCGATGTTGTCGATGCTCTGGCGGATGTCGGAGAGCTGGTCGATCGCGGACGTGTCGTCGGCGCTGAGGGGGCTGTCTGCCCCGAGAGGACTGTCGAGTGCCATGGGGCGAGCCTAGCGGCGGCGTCGCCGGGGCGGCGCGGACGCGGGGAGGGCTGGACAGGGCCGCGGTCGTCGTGCCGGGACGCCGAGCGCACCGGCCCCGGACACGAGGAGGCGCGTCCCGTGATCGCGGGACGCGCCTCCTCGGTGCTGCGGCGGAGCTAGTCGACCAACGTCAGCGTGACCTCGACGTTGCCGCGGGTCGCGTTCGAGTACGGGCAGACCTTGTGCGCCGCATCGGCGAGCTCCTGGCGGCGCTCGGCGGGCACGGCCGGCGTGTAGATGTCGAGCTCGACGGCCAGGCCGAAGCCGCCCTCGCCGTTCGATCCGATGCCGACGCTCGCGCTGACCGACGAGTCCTTGGTGTCGACGCCGAGGCTGCGTGCGACCGAGTGCATCGCGCTCAGGAAGCAGGCGGCGTAGCCGGCCGCGAAGAGCTGCTCGGGGTTGGTGCCCTCGCCGGAGCCGCCGAGCTCCTTCGGCGGGCGGGTCTCGAAGTCGAGGCGGTCGTCCTCGCTGCGGACGTGGCCGTCGCGGCCGCCCCCGGTGGCGTGGGCGATGGCGGTGTAGGCGATCTCCAGTGTCATGCCTCCAGGGTCGACCTAGAGTCTGGACGGTTCCTGATGGGCAGCGAGGCGCGCCGTGAGACCCTCCTGCACGCGCGGCCACTCGTCGGCGAGCACGGCGTAGACGGCCGTGTCGCGCCAGGTGCCGTCGGCCCGCGGCTGCGTGCGGCGGAGCACGCCCTCGAACGTCGCACCGAGCTTGGCGATCGCCGCGCGCGACCGCGCGTTCGCGGCGTCGGCCTGGATCTGCACCCGGCCGAAGCCGTGCTCGAAGGCCGTCCCGAGCACGAGCAGCTTCGTCTCGACGTTGACGGCGGTGCCCCACGTCTCGGGCGCGTAGGCCGTCCAGCCGACGTGCGCGCTCTCGTTCGCGAGCTCGAACGAGGCGAGGGTGGTCGTGCCGACGAGCGCGCCCGGCCCCTCCGGGCCGACCCGGCGCACCCCGTAGACGTTGCCCGGTCCCCACGGCAGGTAGCCGCGCATGAAGTCGGACCAGCCCTCGAGGTCGCCGCGGAACGCGGCCGAGCCGCCGCCCCACCCGCCCGCGAAGACCTCGGGCCGCGCGATCGCCGGGTGGAGCTCGGCGAGGTCGTCGGGGGTGATCGGCTCGACGACGACGTGACGGCCCACGAGGGGCACGAGGGGCGGGCGCGTGGCGGTCATGACCCGATGCTGCCAGCACCCGCGGCCTCCGTCGACCCGGTCCCGACGCGGGGCGGCGATCCGGCATGATCAGGACCATGAGCCCCGCCGCCGCCTTCAGCCAGTCCGCCGAGTCGTTCGTCGACCTCCTGTCGCGCATCCGCCCCGAGCAGTGGGACCAGCCGGGGCTCGACCGCTGGACCGTCCGCGACCTCGCGGGCCACGCCTCCCGCGCGGTGCTGACCGTCTCGACGTACCTCGCCCTCGACGAGCCGGGCGACGTCACGATCCCCTCGGCGGAGGCCTGGTACTCGGCCTACGCCTCCCAGTTCACCGACGCCGACGGCGTCTTCCAGCGCGGGGTCGAGGCGGGCGCCTGGCTCGGCGACTCGCCGGCCGCCGTCGTCGCGGCCGCCCTCGCGGAGTCGCGGGCCGCGCTCGCCCGGGCCCTCTCGAACCGCGTGGTCTCGATCGGCGGCATGGGGATCCCCCTCGACGAGTACCTGCGCACGCGCGTCTTCGAGCTGGTCGTGCACACGATCGACCTGGCCCGGGCGACGGGCCTGCCGCACACGCTGCCGGCCTCCGCCGTCGCCGACACGGCCGCCCTGGCGGCGCGCGCCGCGACGATGCAGGGCCACGGCGAGGAGGTGCTGCTCGCGCTGACGGGGCGCGGCCGCCTCACCGACGGGTTCAGCGTCGTGTAGCCGCGCCGCGCCTCCGGAGGGACACGGCGCGGCCGCACGGCCGCAGCGGTCGCAGCGGTCGCCTAGCCGAGCAGGTCGTGGCGCGTGACGATCGCGTCGCGGCCGGGGCCGACGCCGATGGCCGAGATGCGGGCGCCGCTCATCGCCTCGACGGCGAGGACGTAGCGCTGCGCCGCCTCCGGCAGGTCGCTGAACTCGCGCGCGCCGGTGATGTCCTCCGACCAGCCGGGGAACTCCTCGTAGATCGGCACGGCGTGGTGGAAGTCGCTCTGCGAGACCGGCACCTCGTCGTGGCGGACGCCGTCGACGTCGTACGCGACGCAGACCGGGATCGTCTCGAGGCCGGTGAGCACGTCGAGCTTCGTCAGCACGAAGTCGGTGACGCCGTTGATGCGGGCCGAGTAGCGCGCGATGGGAGCGTCGTACCAGCCGCAACGGCGGGGGCGACCGGTCGTGGTGCCGAACTCGAAGCCGTTCGCGCGCAGGAACTCGCCGGAGGCGTCGAACAGCTCGGTCGGGAAGGGACCGGCGCCGACGCGGGTCGTGTATGCCTTCACGATGCCGATGACGCGCTCGATGCGGCCCGGGCCGATGCCGGAGCCGGTGGAGGCGCCCCCGGCCGTCGCGGAGGACGACGTCACGAACGGGTACGTGCCGTGGTCGACGTCGAGCATCGTCGCCTGGCCGGCCTCGAAGAGCACGGTCTTCTCGGCCTCGAGCGCCCGGTGGATCTCGAGGGCGGTGTCGGCCACCATCGGCTTCAGCCGGGGCGCGTACGACAGCAGCGACTCGACGATCTCGTCGGCCTCGATGGCCCGGCGGTTGTAGATCTTGACGAGCAGGTGGTTCTTCTGGTCGAGGGCCGCCTCGACCTTCTGGCGCAGGATGCCCTCGTCGAAGATGTCCTGCACGCGGATGCCGACGCGGTTGATCTTGTCGGCGTAGGTCGGGCCGATGCCGCGGCCGGTGGTGCCGATCTGGCGCTTGCCGAGGAAGCGCTCGGTCACCTTGTCGAGGGTGCGGTGGTAGTGCGTGATGACGTGCGCGTTGGCGCTGACCTTGAGGCGCGAGACGTCGACGCCGCGGGCGATCAGCGCGTCGAGCTCGTCGAAGAGCACCTCGATGTCGACGACGACGCCGTTGCCGATGATCGGGGTCACGCCGGGCGACAGGATGCCGGAGGGCAGCAGGTGCAGGGCGTACTTCTGGTCGCCGATGACGACCGTGTGGCCGGCGTTGTTGCCGCCGTTGAACTTGACGACGTAGTCGATGCGGCTGCCGAGCAGGTCGGTGGCCTTGCCCTTGCCCTCGTCGCCCCACTGGGCACCGATGATCACTACTGCGGGCATGGGGGGCTCCTCACGTCGGGGGACTGCACCGGGTGAGGTGCACTTGAGTCTACCGACCGGGGCGCCACGCCGGTCGGGGCCGGGGCTGGCGCATTCGTTGCGCGGTACGACAAACTACGTCCATGAGTCTCGTCGCCGGGGTCGACTCCTCGACCCAGAGTTGCAAGGTCGTCGTCCGCGACGCGTCGTCGGGCGCGCTGGTGCGCTCCGGGAGCGCGAAGCACCCCGAGGGCACCGAGGTGCCCCCGTCGGCCTGGTGGGCGGCGCTGCTCGAGGCGATCGACGCCGCCGGCGGGCTCGCCGACGTCGACGCGATCTCCGTCGCCGGGCAGCAGCACGGCCTCGTGGCGCTCGACGCCGAGGGCGAGGTCGTGCGCGACGCCCTGCTCTGGAACGACACCCGCAGCGCCCCCGCCGCCCGCGACCTCGTCGACGAGGTCGGGGCCGACGAGTACGCCCGACGCACCGGCACCGTGCCGGTCGCGTCGTTCACCGCCACCAAGCTGCGCTGGCTGCGCGACGCCGAGCCGGCCTCCGCCGAGCGCGTCGCCGCGGTGGCGCTGCCGCACGACTGGCTGACCTGGCGGCTGCTCGGGTACGGGCCCCGCGACTCCTCGCCGCTCGGACCCGACCTCGACGAGCTGGTGACCGACCGCAGCGACGCGAGCGGCACCTCCTACTGGAGCCCCGCCGACGAGGCCTACGACCTCGACCTCTTCGAGCGCGCGCTCGGCCGCCCGGGCCGCGTCGCGGGCGGCGACGGCGAGGGCGTCGTGCTGCCGCGCGTGCTCGGACCGTCGGAGGCGGCGGGCACGACGGTCGCCCACGCGAGCGTCCCCGAGGGGCTCGTCGTCGGTGCCGGGGCCGGCGACAACGCCGGCGCGGCGCTCGGCCTGGACGCCGGCGTCGGCGACCTCGTCATCAGCATCGGCACGAGCGGCACGGCGTTCGCCGTCACCGACCGTCCCGTCGCCGACCCCAGCGGCACGGTCGCGGGCTTCGCCGACGCGGCCGGGCGGTTCCTGCCGCTGGTCGCCACGCTCAACGCCGCCCGCGTGCTCTCGTCGGTCGGCTCGCTGCTCGGCGTCGACCACGACGAGTTCGCCCGCCTGGCCCTCGCGGCCGAGCCGGGCGCGGGCGGCCTCTCGCTCGTGCCGTACTTCGAGGGCGAGCGGACGCCCGACCTGCCCGACGCCACGGCGACGCTCTCGGGCCTGACCCTCGCCTCGACGACCCGGGAGAACCTCGCCCGCGCCGCCGTCGAGGGCATGCTCTCGGCGCTGGCCGACGGTGCGGCCGCCGTGCGCGACCAGGGCGTCGACGTGCAGCGCGTGCTGCTGATCGGGGGCGCCGCGCTGAACCCCGCCGTGCAGGCCGTCGCGGCCCAGGTCTTCGACGTGCCCGTCTCGGTGCCGTCGCCCGGCGAGTACGTGGCCGACGGGGCCGCCCGCCAGGCGGCCTGGGCGCTCACGGGCGGTCGCCCTCGGTGGGAGGTCGCGATCCGCTCGTCGGCCGAGCCGGAGCCGGTGCCCGCGATCGGCGAGCGCTACCGCGCAGCACAGCAGCTCGGGTCGGTGCCCCGGCGCTGAGGGGGCGCTGCTCTCGGGTGCGGCGGGTCGCGGTCCTCCGCGGCGGGTCGGCGCCCGCCCGCCACGGAGGACGGGAACCCGCCGCACCGGAAGAGACCCGAGGAGGCGCGGGCCGGGCCCCCGAGACAGCGGCACCTAGGATCGGGGGCATGCCGACCGCCCCTCGACCGACCCCCTCCACGATGACCGAGGACTACCTCAAGGTCATCTGGAAGGCCGAGGAGTGGGCGGGCGACGACGCCGACCGGGGCATCAGCACCACCGAGATCGCCGCGACCCTCGGGGTCGGCGCCTCCACCGTCTCCGGCAACCTGCGGAAGCTCGAGCGCGACGGCTACATCGACTACGAGCCCTACCGGCGCATCGCCCTCAGCGAGCGGGGCCGGGCCGTCGCCGTGGGCATGGTCCGCCGCCACCGCCTGATCGAGACCTACCTCGTCGAGCGGCTCGGCTACGGCTGGGACGAGGTGCACGACGAGGCCGAGGTGCTCGAGCACGCGGTCAGCGACCGGCTGCTCGAGGCCTTCGACGTCGAGCTCGGCCGCCCGGTCGCCGACCCGCACGGCGACCCCATCCCGGCGGCCGACGGCACGGTCACGCGCCCGGTCGCGCACCAGCTGCAGCAGTTCGCCGAGGGAGAGTGCGGCTTCGTGGTGCGCGTCTCGGACGACGAGCCGGAGCTGCTGCGCTACCTGGCGTCGCTCGACCTGCGCGTGGGCGCCCACGTGCGCGTCGGCGAGCGCCGCGACTACGCCGGGTCGCTGCAGGTCGTGCTGACCGACGTGCACGACCGCCCGGTCGGCACCGTCGAGCTCGCCGGCACCGCGGCGTCGTCGGTGTGGGCGAACTCCGAGCCGCACACGCACGCGTAGTCCTGCCCGGGGACGCGGGGAGGCGTCACGCGGTCTCGTGACGCGACCGTGACAGCACGACCCGACCCGACGGGGCGAGGTCGGGTCAGGTCACCGCGCGGCGCGCGGCGCTCGTCAGCGCCGCGGACGCGGGGTCCGAGAGGAGGGGCGCGAAGGCGAGCTCCGCGGCCCCGATCACGAGGCGGTCCGCACCGAGCTGCGCCCGCACGATGCTGACGTCGTCGGCCGGGCCCGGCAGCGCCTGGCGCGTCACGCCCGCGAGCAGGCGGTCGGGGGCGGCGGCGAGCAGCGACCCGAGGAACCCGCCGAGCACGATCAGCGACGGGTCGAAGGCGTTGACGACGGTGCGCAGGGCGACCGCGAGCTGGTCGACCTGGCGCTCGACCTCGGCGCGGGCCTCGGAGCCGGGCTGCGCCTCCTGCAGGGCCGCCCCCAGCTCGTCGGCCTGGGCCCGCGAGAGCCCGGTCGCCGCGAGCAGCGACGCCTGGCCGACCTCGGTCTCGAGGCACCCGGTGGCGCCGCAGTGGCAGAGGCGCCCGACCGAGTTGACGAGGGTGTGGCCGATCTCGCCCGCGTAGCCCCCGACGCCGCTCAGCGGGCGGCCCGCGGCGATCACGCCGCCGCCGACGCCGCTCGCGCCGCCGTTGAGGAACACGAGGTCGTCGACGCCGCGGCCGGCACCGAAGCGCCCCTCGGCCATGGCCGCGAGGGAGGCGTCGTTCGCGGCCTCGGTCGGCAGGCCGGTGGCGTCCGACAGCAGCGCGGCGAAGGGCTCGTCGACCCAGCCGAGGTGCGGCGCGAGGCGGACGAGGCCCCCGTCGGCGCGCACCAGGCCCGGCACCGCGGCGCCGACGCCGACCTCGGCGACCACCCCGCCCGAGGCCTGCAGCTCGACGCGGAGCTCGTCGATCGCCTCCGCGGCGAGCGCCGCCGCCTGGGCCGCCGTGGGCACGCTGGCCGTCTCGCGGCGCACGCGGGCCCGCACCGTGCCGCCGAGCCCGACCGCGCCGACGGTGACCGCGTCGATCTCGGGGTTCACCGACCAGGCCACGACGTCGGAGCGAGCCTCGACGACGGGGCTCGGGCGCCCGACGCGCGAGACGCCGACCGGGTCGGCCTCGAGCGCCAGGCGCCGGTCGACGAGGTCGCCGACGAGCGTCGCGATGGTGGAGCGGTTCAGGCCGGTCAGCCGCGTGAGGTCGGACCGGCTCAGCGGGCCCCTCGCGTGCACCAGGCCGAGCACCGTCGCCAGGTTCGACCCGCGCGGGCCCTCGGCCCGCCCCGCCTGCTCGATCGTCACGATGCCGCCCCTCTCCGTCGTCCGACCCTACTGCGAGGCGGAGGGCCCCCCGATCTCCTCGACCCGCCAGCCGGAGGCGGTGGTCTCGACCGTCACCGCGCCTCCTGCCCGGCGGACGACGAAGTCGGCGCTCTCCCCCGCCGGGGTCGTGACGGTGACCGTGCGGTCGCCGTCGCCCCCGGGGAAGACCTTCAGCACGAGGCCGTCGAGGTAGTCGTGGTCGGGACGGTCGTCGCGGCCGCCGACCGGGACGACGGCGCCCTCGCGCACCCAGAGCGGCAGCGAGAGGACGTCGTGCACCTCGGTGCGCCAGGTGCCGGCGCCCGCGTCGACGACCTCGCCGGTGAACCAGCTGGTCCAGCGGCCGGCGGGCAGGTACACCTCGACCGTGCCGTCGGCCGAGAACACCGGGGCGACGAGCAGGTCGTCGCCCAGCATGTACTGCGTGTCGACGTGGGCGACCGCCCGGTCGGCGGGGAAGGCCAGCGCCATCGGCCGCATCACCGGCAGGCCGCTGCGCGAGGCCTCGAGCCCGGCGGCGTAGAGGTACGGCATCAGCGAGAGCTTGAGCTTCGTGAAGCGCCGCGTCACCTCGACGGCCTCGTCGTCGAACGCCCACGGCACCCGGTACGAGCCGCTGCCGTGGAACCGGCTGTGGCTCGACAGCAGGCCGAAGGCCGTCCAGCGCTTGTAGACCTCGGCGTCGGGGGTGCCCTCGAAGCCGCCGATGTCGTGGCTCCAGAAGGCGAAGCCGCTCATCGCGATCGACAGGCCGCCGCGGAGCGTCTCCGCCATCGACTCGAAGGTCGAGGTGGAGTCGCCGCCCCAGTGCACGGGCAGCCGCTGGCCGCCGGTCGTGGCCGACCGGGCGAAGACGACGGCGTCGCCCTCGCCGCGCACCTCCTCGAGCACCTCGAAGACCGCCTGGTTGTAGAGCTGCACGTACCAGTTGTGCATGCGCTCGGGGTCGGCGCCGTCGTGCCAGACGACCCCGGTCGGGATCCGCTCGCCGAAGTCGGTCTTGAACGCGTCGACCCCCTGCGCCTGCAGCGCGCGGAGCTTGCCCTGGAACCACGCCGTGGCCTCGGGGTTCGTGAAGTCGACGAGGCCCATGCCGGCCTGCCAGAGGTCCCACTGCCAGACGCTGCCGTCGGGGTTCCGCACGAGGTAGCCGGCGTCGGCCGCCTCGCGGAAGAGCGCCGAGCGCTGGCCGATGTACGGGTTGATCCAGACGCAGACGCGCAGGTCGCGCTCGTGGAGACGGGCCAGCATGCCCTCGGGGTCGGGGAAGACGCGAGGGTCCCACTCGAAGTCGCACCACTGGAACTCGCGCATCCAGAAGCAGTCGAAGTGGAAGACGCTGACCGGCATGTCGCGACGGGCCATCTCGTCGACGAACGACGTCACGGTGGCCTCGTCGTAGTCGGTCGTGAACGACGTCGAGAGCCAGAGCCCGTACGACCAGGCCGGCACGTGGGCCGGGCGGCCGGTGAGGCGCGTGTACCGGTCGAGCACGTCGGCCGGGGTCGGCCCCGCGATCACGTAGTAGGTCAGGCCCTCGCCCGCGACCGAGAACTGCACCCGCTCGACGGCCTCCGAGCCGATCTCGTACGAGACGTGGCCGGGGTGGTCGACGAGCACGCCGTAGCCGCGGCTCGTCAGGTAGAAGGGCACGTTCTTGTAGGCCTGCTCGCTCGACGTGCCCCCGTCGGCGTTCCAGACGTCGACCGTCTGGCCGTTCTTCACCAGCGGGCCGAAGCGCTCGCCGAGGCCGTAGACGAACTCGCCCACGCCGAGCGACAGCTGCTGCGACACGTAGTGCGGGGCGAACGCGCGCGCGGTGCCCGCCCGGGCGTTGCCGACCATCGCGCCGTCGAGCTGTGCGTCGGCGGCCACCGAGTGGTAGCCGACCGACTTCGCGCCGGAGCGGGTGAGGACGGTGTCGCCGTCGCGGAACGACAGGTCGAAGGGGGCGCCGCGACCGACGGTGGCCGTGAGCCGCCCCGAGGTCAGGGTCGCGCCTCCCTCGGTCACGGCCGCGGTGCCGACCCCGGCCTCGCCGCCCTCGGCCCCGACCAGGTCGAAGCCGATCTCGTCGCGGCCGCCGGAGAAGTGCTCGACCGTGACGCCGATCACGCCCTCCATCGGCGAGCGCAGCGTGACGGTCATCACCGGGCGGTTGAGGGTGTCGCCGCGCGAGGCGATGACCTTGGTCGGGGCCGTCACGACGAGGGAGCGGCCGTCGGCGCCCGGCTCGACGTCGTAGGCCTCCTGGGCGAAGAGGGAGGAGACGCCGGGCCGCGTCTGCCAGAAGCCGTCGGTGAACTTCACGAGGGGATGCCTTTCGAGGGGAGTCGCGGAGCGAGGAGCCGGGACGCGCGGCGGGCGCAGGGCCCGGTCACTTGACGGCCCCGGCCGTGATGCCGCGGGTGAGCGTGCGCTGGAACAGCAGGAAGAAGACGAGCGTCGGGATGAGCCCGAGCAGCGCCGAGGCGCTCGTCGTCGTGACGTCCATCAGGCGGTCGCCCTGCAGCGCCGTGATGGCGACGGGCACCGTCTGGTTGTCGTTCGAGACGAGGAACGTCA
>Ga0265780_10004303_pt1 | contig 18391 bp, 17 predicted proteins | sample P1T30metagenome_FD_192432 | JGI IMG/M metagenome (GOLD analysis project Ga0265780, IMG submission 192432) | Plant litter microbial communities from East Loma Ridge, Irvine, California - P1 T30 | ecosystem: Environmental > Terrestrial > Plant litter > Unclassified | place: USA: California...
AAGCAACTATGATGTCCAAACGGTTCTCTTCGACAGGAGTACGCCATGTGGACAGCGGAGCAACGCACACGACATAAATGTAAGCGACCAGGAATGGAAGCTCATCGAGCCTTTACTGCCGGGCGTTGCCCGTACCGGACGTCCACGCAGAACAGAGCTTCGCCAGGTGATCAATGCGCTGCGTTATCTGGTGCGTTCAGGCTGCGAATGGCGCATGCTTCCGAACGATTTCCCTCCTTACCAAACGGTGTACTACTGGTTCCGTCGCTTTATACGACGTTTCCTGTTTCGAACGATCCACGATCTGGCACTGATGTTGGACCGGATGTGTGAGCAGCGCGAAGTCGTTCCTTCGGCTGGTATTGTCGACAGCCAGTCCGTGAAGGCGCCGGGTGCGCGGGAGCGCGGTTACGACGCACACAAGAAGGTCAGCGGCCGCAAACGACATATCGCCGTCGATACCGACGGGCGCTTACTGGCGGCGAACCTGACGCCGGCCGACATCGCCGATTCAACCGGTGCCCAGCAAGTACTTGATGCCTTAGTTAAGCGCTGGCCCTGGGTCAAGCACCTGTTCGGGGATGCTGCTTATGACCGGCGTACGTTGTTGGACAAGGCTACCTATCTCGATTTCACCGTTGAAATCGTGAGAGGCCTTGAAGGCCAGGATGGCTTTCAAGTCCAACCACGGCGCTGGGTCGTCGAACGTACATTTGCATGGCTGATGCGCTATCGCCGTCTGGTTCGTGACTACGAGCAGCGTCTCGACGTATCGGAAGCGATGATTTACATCGCTCTTGGCTCATCCTTGCGGCACAGGATGGGTTTCCGGTGAGTTATTAAACTGTCTCTAAACTCAAATCCGCCGGCGTCGATACTCATCCAGGAAAGACTCGGCCTCGCGCTTGCTCAACACCTTCACCTCATCACCATGCCAGGCATACAGGAAAGGCCGGCCCCCTGCCCTATCAGTCAGCTTGGCCCGAATCAGGAAACGCGTCCCAACCGGATACACCTCCGCATCGACCAGCCGGCGCGAACACTGCACGCGCATGGACGTTGCGTAAGCCTGCCCCTGCACCGGCCGGATGAACAAGCGGCCCGTGCGCGGATCCAGCACCGATTCCACCGCCACGTCACGATAAGCCCAAGGGTCGCGCGCCATCTCAAGCCTTCGCCACGGCCGCCGGCGCCGCGTGCACGGGCGCCTCGCGGATCGGCAAATTGACCAGCGCCGCGGCCAGCGCCAGCAGGATGTCCGCGTACCACATCCACTCGAAGGAGCCGAAGCGCACAAAGGCCAGCCCTCCCAGCCACGCGCCGAAGAAGCCGCCGATCTGGTGCGACAGCAGCGTCAGCCCGAACAGCGTCGACAGGTAGCGCGTGCCGAACAGCTTGCCGACCAGGCCAGCCGTCGGCGGCACCGTGGCCAGCCAGGTGAAGCCGAGCGCGGCGGCGAAGATGTAGAAGGTCCAGGACGTCTTCGGCGCCACCAGATAAAGTCCGATGATGACGGCGCGGCTCGCATACATCAGCGCCAGCAGCGACTTCATGCGATAACGCTGCGCCAGCGCCCCGGCCGACAGCGAGCCGGCGATGTTGAACAGGCCGATCAGCCCGAGCGAAGTCGCGGCCACGCCCGCCGGCAGCCCGCACAGCGCGACCTCGCCCGGCAGGTGGGTGGCCAGGAAGGCGATGTGGAAGCCGCAGGTGAAGAAGCCCGCATGCAGGCACAGGTAGCTCTTGTCGCGCAGCGCAAGGCGGACTTGCCGGCCGAGTGTCAGTTCGTCGGCGGCGCCGGATGACGCGGCGGGCGGCTTGCCGCGCAGGGTCCAGGCCAGCGGCAGGGTCAGCAGCGTGCTGGCCGCCAGCGCGAACATGGCGACGACCCAACCGCTGGCGGCGATGATGGCCTGCACCAGCGGCGCGAACACGAACTGGCCGAAGGAGCCGCCGGCATTGATGAAGCCGGACGCGAACGGCCGCCGCGCCGGCGGCAGGCGCTGGGCGGTGGCGCCGATCAGGATCGAGAAGCTGCCGGCGCCGGCCCCGGCAGCGGACAGGATGCCGAGCGTGAGCAGCAGGCCCCACTGCGAGGAGACGAAGGGTGTGGCCGCCAGGCCGGCGGCCAGCATGACGCCGCCGAGCACGATCACGCGCGCGGCGCCGTACTTGTCGGCGACGGCGCCGAACAGCGGCTGGGAAGCACCCCACATGAACTGGCCGATGGCCATGGCGAAGCTGATCGAGGCCACGCCGAGGCCGGTGGCGGTGTTGATCGGAGACAGGAACAGGCCGGTGGTGAGACGCGCGGCCATGGTCAGCATCAGGATGGCGCTGGCGGACAGGATCAGGAGCCAGGCGGCGCGCGGGCTCATCTCGGGCGAGGTCGGCATTCGGAACTCCGGCGGACTTGTTATTGTTATTAGTGTGGCACGGGGTTGGGAAGCTTGCACGGCTGCGCAAAAAAACGTCGTCCCCGCGTAGGCGGAATCCAGGTTCTGCTTGCGCTGTCGATGCGCGTGCAAACTTGGATCGCCGCCTGCGCGGGGACGACGATGTGCTGACGAATCAGGCCGAAGCTTTTACCAGCAAAGCTGTCGCCTGCGCCGCCATCCCCTCTTCCCGGCCCAGGAAGCCGAGCTTTTCATTGGTCTTGGCCTTGATGTTCACCTGCTGCGGCGACACCCCGAGGTCCTCGGCGATGCGCGAGACCATCTGCGGGATGTGCGGCGCCATCTTCGGCTGCTGGGCGATGATGGTGGCGTCGATGTTGCCGATGGTGTAGCCGGTGGCGAGCACGCGGTGGGCGACTTCGCGCAGCAGGGTGCGCGAGTCGGCGCCGGCGAACATGGGGTCGGTGTCCGGGAAGTGCTTGCCGATGTCGCCCAGCGCGGCGGCGCCCAGCAGCGCGTCGATGATGGCGTGCAGCAGCACGTCGGCATCGGAGTGGCCCAGCAGGCCCAGGCGGTGCGGGATGGTCACGCCGCCGACGATGAGCTTGCGCCCTTCGACCAGTGCGTGGCAGTCATAGCCGGTTCCGATGCGGAACGGCGGGGTCGGGTTGTACGATGCAAGTGCCATGGTGGTTCACACGAATTCAGGTTGGGACACGGCCAGGTACATCTCGGCGATGCGGATGTCTTCGGGCAGCGTGACTTTCAGGTTACGGGGATGTCCTTCGACCAATTTAGGGCTCAATCCCAGCGCTTCAACCGCACTGGCGTCATCGGTAATCGTATTCGGATTGTCGGCTTCGGCCAGGGCTTGGCGCAGCAATTGATAGCGGAACATTTGCGGTGTCTGGGCCAGCCACAGGCCGTTACGCGGTACGGTGCCGCAAGCTTCGCCGTCGATGCCGCGCTTGACGGTGTCGACCACCGGCAGGGCCAGCAGGCCGCCGGCTTCATGGTCGCCGGTGCCGTCGATCAGTTTCTCGATCAATTCGGCGGTCAGGCCGGGACGCGCGGCGTCGTGCACCAGCACCCAGTCGGTGCTGGCCAGCGTGCTGGCGAGGACGGCCAGGCCGTTGCGCACGGATTCCATGCGGCTGGCGCCGCCGCAGCGCAGGATCGTCACGCCGTGGTGCGGGGCGACCGCGTCGATGAAGGGGTCGTCCGGGCTCACCACCACGAAGGTGTGGGCGATCAGGTCGCTCGATAGGAAGGCGTCCAGCGTGTGGCGCAGCATGGGCTTGCCGCCGATTTTCAGGTACTGCTTCGGGCTGCCGGCGCCCATGCGGGCGCCGACGCCGGCGGCGGGAATGAGGGCGAAGTAACGTGGTGCTTGAGTCATGTAAGCTTGAGTCAGGAGGGTGTGCGTCTTGTCGATCCAATAAGGGACTGTACCTCACCTTGGCAAACTTTGCTGAGACGCGCATATTCGCGCGGGCTGTCGATGGCAGCCTGCTGCTGTTCGATGCGGCTCATCTCGGCTTTGATGTAGGGCATCCAGCCGCGGTCGATCTCGCGTTGGAGCAGGTCGCGCGCCTGGCCACTGCGCGCGTACAGCGGTTTGCCGTCGTAGCGGTGCGCCAGGCGGGCGCTGATCGCCTGCTCCACTTTCGGCAGGTAAGCCAGGTAGGAATTCAGGTGGCGCATTTCGTGCGCGAGTATCTCGCGATACGCGCAGGTGTCGGGTTCGAACTCGCTTCCGATGTAGATCACGATCGGCTGGTAGTACAAGCTCACGTCGATGCGCGGCACCACGCATTCCAGGCCCGCCGCCGGGTCTTCCAGCATCCTGCCGTCGACCTTGATCGCCACCCGCGATTCGGTGCGCGTCAGGCCCAGCACGAAGCCCTGGCGCACGCCGGGCCGCTTCATCTGCGTCAGCGTGCGGTAGGGGATGGTGTTGTCGATGCGGTAGCCGTTGTCGTGCGAGGAGAAGGCGGCAGTGCTGCCTGCGGCCATCGCCTCGCAGCGTTCCTGGAAAGGCGAACGGGCCTGCGCGCTGCCGGCGCAGGCCGTCGCCAGGATCGCCGCCAGCCACGCGCGCTTCACTTAGCCGGGCGTCCAGGTGCCGGCCGCGATCTTCTCGAGCCAGAAGGCGCCGATCATGGTCTTGACGTCGGTGATCTCGCCGGTGCGCACCTGTTCCAGCATCTCGGGGATGGTGGCGGTGAAGATCTCGAGGAACTCGCCCTCGTCCAGCTGGGCCTCGCCCGCGCTCAGGCCGCGCGCCAGGAACAGGTCGAGGTGCTCGTCCGAATAGGCGATGGCATTGTGGATGGTGCAGACCTTGTGCCAGTCGGTGGCCGTGTAGCCGGTTTCCTCGAGCAGCTCGCGCTTGGCGGCCACCAGCGAATCCTCGCCGGCGTCGATCTTCCCGGCCGGGAGTTCGATGAAGACGCGGTCGTTCGGGTAGCGGTACTGGCGTTCGAGCAGCACGCGGCCATCGTCGAACAGGCACAGGATCACGACGGCGCCCGGGTGGCGGATGTATTCGCGGCCGGTTTCATGGCCGTTCGGCAGGCGCACGCGGTCGCGCGAGACTTTCAGGAAGTGGCCGTCGTAGACGACTTCGCCGTCGATGCGGGTTTCTCTCAGGTGGGAATCGTCCATGGTCGCTCCGGTGATGCGTTAAACGGATCGCACCGGCGCCATGGACGCAGGTGCAGGATCAGCTGCGACGCTTCCGCAGGTATCTAAGGACGAAACCGGGAAACGCCAGCACGACGAACAGGCAAGCCGTGATCGCATAGAACTCCCAGGTTTGCGGGAACGCGTTACCGATTTGGGATTCCAATGCGTGGGCCAGTGCGCCGACGACGAAGTATAAGACAAACAACTCGAGAAGGCGTATGAAGAAATGCTTCGTGTGCGCCCCTTGCGGAGCGCCGCCCCCGCCCGCGGTGGGCAGGGGCACGAAGCCGAATACCTTCTCGTTGAGGAAAGGCAGGTTGGCGAGCGCGATCGCGACCGCGATCACCAACCAGGTGGCCAGGGAGACGTCCAAGGAACTTACGAACCCAGGGTCGCCTTCATGGCGTTCAGGCAGGCTGCCAGCAGCGCGCCCGGCACCACGCCCAGCACCACCACCAGCACGCCGTTCAGCGACAGCACCACGCGCATGTCGGTCGGGGTCACGATCGGCGAAGCGTCGGTCACGTCGTCGAACCACATGGTCTTCACCACGCGCAGGTAGTAGAAGGCGCCGATCAGCGAGAACAGCACGGCGATGATCGCCAGCCACAGCTGGCCGGTCGCCATCACGGCCTGCAGGACCGCCCACTTGGCCATGAAGCCCATCATCGGCGGCACGCCGGCCAGCGAGAACATCAGCACGGTCATGACGATTGCGAACCACGGGCTGCGCTTGGCCAGGCCGCGGAAGTCGGCCAGTTCCTCGGCTTCGAAGCCGGCACGCGCCAGCATCATGATCAGGCCGAAGCTGCCCAGCGTGGTCAGCACGTAGGTGATGGTGTAGTACATGGCGGCACTGTAGGCGACCGGGGCGTTGGCGGCGTTGCCGTCCACCACGCCCGACATCATGCCCAGCATGACGAAACCGAGCTGGGCGATGGTCGAGTAGGCCAGCATGCGCTTCAGGTTGGTCTGGGCGATCGCGGTCAGGTTACCCACGGCCAGCGACAGCACGGCCAGGGCCAGCAGCATCTGCTGCCAGTCGAAGGCCAGCGCCGGCAGGCCTTCCACCAGGATGCGCAGCATCATCGCGAACGAGGCCAGCTTCGGCGCGGCGCCCAGCAGCAGGGTCACGGCGGTCGGCGAGCCTTGATAGACGTCCGGCACCCACATGTGGAACGGGACGGCGCCCAGCTTGAAGGCCATGCCGGCCACCAGGAACACCAGGCCGAACACCAGGATGGTGTGGTTGCCGGTACTGGCGGCGCGCTGGGCGATGGTGGTGATGTCCAGCGAACCGGTGGCGCCGTAGATCATCGAGATACCGTAGAGCATGAAGCCCGAAGCCAGCGAACCCAGGATGAAGTACTTCATCGAGGCTTCGGTCGAGATCGCGTGGTCGCGGCGCAGTGCCACCAGCGCGTACAGCGACAGCGACATCAGTTCCAGGCCCAGGTAGATCGGCAGCATGTTATTGCCGGAGATCATGATCATCTGGCCCAGGGTGGTGAACAGCGCGAGCACGTAGAACTCGCCGCCCATGTGGCCGGACATCATGCCGCGCTCGCCCGTGTACTGGCGCGAATACACCAGGGTCACGCCGACGGCCAGGTAGGTGAACAGCTTGAGCAGGTTCGCCATCGGATCCGACACGAACATGTTGTAGAACGTGTAGGTGGTGGTGCCGGCCTTGAAGTCGACGTAGGTGAAGATGGCGCAGCCCACCAGGGTGAGCAGCGACAGGATGTAGGTCAGGGTGCGCTTTTCATCCTTCGAGAACATGTCGATCAGGAGAATTGCGCAGGCCGCGACCACCAGGAAGATTTCCGCGTGCAGCGGGCCCATGTTCATGGCGCCCGTTGCGACTGTGTTGTTAATCATCGGATTCATAGTGTTGTAATTTCCAGCTCAATGCAGCTTGCTGACCGCGACGTGCTGCAGCAGGTCCGACACCGACACTTGCATCGCGTCGGTGAACGGTGCCGGATACAGGCCCATGTAGATGGTCAGGATCGCCAGCACGCCCAGCATGAAGAACTCGCGGCCATTCAGGTCGGTCAGTTCGGCCACGTGCTTGTTGCCGATCTTGCCGAACACGACGCGCTTGACCATCCACAGCGAGTAGGCGGCGCCCAGGATCAGCGCGGTGGCGGCCAGCAGGCCGGTCCAGAAGTTGAACTGGACGGCGCCCAGGATCACCATGAATTCGCCGACGAAACCCGAGGTGGCCGGCAGGCCGCAGTTGGCCATCGCGAACAGCACCGAGAAGGCGGCGAATTTCGGCATGCGGTTCACGACGCCACCGTAGTCGGCGATTTCACGCGAGTGCATGCGGTCGTACAGCACGCCGATGCACAGGAACATGGCGCCCGACACGAAGCCGTGCGACACCATCTGGACGATACCGCCCTGCACGCCGATCGAATTGAAGATGAAGAAGCCCAGGGTCACGAAGCCCATGTGCGCGATCGACGAGTAGGCGACCAGTTTCTTCATGTCCTTCTGGACCATCGCCACCAGGCCGACGTAGATCACGGCGATCAGCGACAGCACGATGATCAGCGGCGCCAGGTAGTGCGAGGCGTCCGGGGTGATCGGCAGCGAGAACCGCAGGAAGCCGTAGCCGCCCAGCTTCAGCATGATCGCGGCCAGCACGACGGAACCGCCGGTCGGCGCTTCCACGTGGGCGTCCGGCAGCCAGGTGTGCACCGGCCACATCGGGACTTTCACGCCGAATGCCATCAGGAAGGCCAGGAAGATCAGGACCTGTTCCTTCATGTTCAGCTCGGTGGTGTGCCACTTCAGGATGTCGAAGCTGCCGCCCGACTTGTTGTACAGGTAGATGATCGCGATCAGGGTCAGCAGCGAGCCCATGAACGTGTACAGGAAGAACTTGAATGCCGCATACACCCGGTTCGGGCCGCCGAAGACGCCGATGATGATGAACATCGGGATCAGGGTGGCTTCGAAGAAGAAGTAGAACAGCAGGCCATCCAGCGCGGTGAACACGCCGATCATCAGGCCCGACAGCAGCAGGAACGAACCCATGTACTGGGCCACGCGTTCCTGGATCACCTGCCAGGCCGAGATCACGACGATGATCGTGATGAAGGCAGTCAGCGGCACGAACCAGAGGCTCAGGCCGTCGATGCCCAGGTAATACTGGATATTGAAGCGTTCGATCCAGGCAGCCTTCTCCACGAACTGGGGTCCGTGGGCGGTGTTGCTGAAGTTCGTCATCAGCGCAATGGTCGGCAGGAAGCTGACCACCGCGCCCACCAGCGACAGTACGCGGGTGAAGCCGGCCTTGCTGTCACGGCCGACGGCAAGGATCAGGACACCGAACAGGATCGGTAGCCAGATCGACAGGCTCAGGTAGGGAGGAAATGTAGAAATCGTGGACTGCATTTATTTTTCTCTCTTTTAAGCGTGCCAGAACGGGAAGAAGTACAACAGCGTACCCAGCACGCCCAGGATCATCACGAACGCATAGTGGTAGATGTAACCAGTCTGCAACGTACGGACGACGGTCGAGAACCAGCCGACCAGCTTGGCCGAGCCGTTGACCAGCAGGCCGTCGATCAGCGCGCGGTCGCCCACCTGCCACAGGCCCTTGCCCAGCAGGCGTGCGCCACCGGCGAAGACCACCTCGTTGAACTTGTCCATGTAGTACTTGTTGTCCAGCAGCGTATGGATCGGGCGCAGCGCCTTGTAGAAGGCGGCCGGCACGCGCGGATTGATCATGTAGCAGTAGTAGGCGGCAACCACACCGGCCAGGGCCAGGATGAAGGGCAGCGAGGTGAACGAATGCACACCCATCGCGGCGGCGCTGTGGAACTCGTGCGCCAGTTCTTCCATCGCCGGGTGACGCTCGGCGTTGATATAGATGACGTTCTTGAAGAAGTCGCCGAACAGCATCGGACCGATGGTCAGGAAACCGATGATGACCGACGGGATCGCCAGCAGGATCAGCGGCAGGGTCACGACCAGCGGCGACTCGTGCGGCTTCTGGCCCGGGGCCAGGCCGTGGTGGCCGTGATCATCCTCTTCCTCTTCATGGTGCGCGTCCGCATCGTGCAGGGCGTGCGCGTCGTGCTCGTGCGCCGCCACTTTCTGCTGGTGCGCGTCGTGCGCATGCGCATGGTCGTCATGACCGTGGTGTGCATGCTCGAGGCCGAAACGCTCCTTGCCGTGGAAGACCAGGAAGTACATGCGGAACGAGTAGAAGGCCGTGATGAACACGCCGGCGACCACCGCGAAGTAGGCGAAACCGGCGCCGAACATGCCGGCATGGTTGGCGGCAGCCACGGCTTCGATGATCGAATCCTTCGAGTAGAAGCCCGAGAAGAACGGGGTACCGATCAGGGCCAGCGAACCGAGCAGCGAGGTGATCCAGGTGATCGGCATGTACTTGCGCAGGCCGCCCATGTTGCGCATGTCCTGGTCGTGGTGCATGCCGATGATGACCGAACCCGCGCCGAGGAACAGCAGCGCCTTGAAGAAGGCGTGGGTCATCAGGTGGAACACGGCCACGTTGTAGGCCGAGACGCCCAGCGCCACGGTCATGTAGCCCAGCTGCGACAGCGTCGAGTACGCCACCACGCGCTTGATGTCGTTCTGGATGATGCCCAGGAAGCCCATGAACAGCGCGGTGATCGAACCGATGACGATGATGAAGGACAGCGCGGTGTCCGACAGCTCGAACAGCGGCGACATGCGCGACACCATGAAAATGCCGGCCGTAACCATGGTCGCGGCGTGGATCAGTGCCGAGATCGGGGTCGGGCCTTCCATCGAGTCCGGCAGCCACACGTGCAGCGGGAACTGCGCCGATTTACCCATCGCGCCGATGAACAGGCAGATGCAGGCGGCGGTCAGCAGCGGCCAGGTCGTGCCCGGCACGAACATGGTCGACAGCGACTGCGCCTTGGCGAAGGTCTCGCCGTAGTTCATGGTGCCGGTCGCGGCCAGCAGCAGGCCGATACCGAGGATGAAGCCGAAGTCGCCGACGCGGTTCACCAGGAAAGCCTTCATGTTGGCGAAGATCGCGGTCGGGCGGGTGTACCAGAAACCGATCAGGAGGTAGGAAACCAGGCCCACCGCTTCCCAGCCGAAGAACAGCTGCAGGAAGTTGTTGGACATGACCAGCATCAGCATCGAGAACGTGAACAGCGAGATGTACGAGAAGAAGCGGTTGTAGCCCTCGTCTTCCGCCATGTAGCCGATCGTGTAGATGTGCACCATCAGGGAGACCGAGGTCACCACGCACATCATCATCGCGGACAGCGCGTCGATCTGGAAACCGACCGTCATCTTCATGGTACCGATGGTCATCCAGGTGTAGACGTCGCCGTTGAAGCTTGCGCCGTCCATCACCGCCATCAGGGTCTGGACCGAGATGATCAGTGCGATCAGCACGCCCAGGATGGTCGCGGTATGCGACACCTTGCGGCCGACCACGTTCCCGAAGAACTTGGTGCCGAGCAAGCCGGCGATCGCCGAGCCCGCCAGCGGCGCCAGAGGCACCGCCAGCAGGAGGTTAGGGTTGAGTAATTGCCCCGCCATTTTTTATGAACCTTATGTCTGTATATCGAGGAGTTGACAAGCCAAACCGCTTAGCCCTTCAGGCTGTCGAGGTCTTCCACGTTGATCGTGTCCAGGTTACGGAACAGGACCACCAGGATCGCCAGGCCGATCGCCGATTCGGCGGCCGCGACAGTCAGGATGAAGAACACGAAGATCTGGCCCGCCGCGTCTCCCAGATAGTGCGAGAAGGCGACGAAGTTCAGGTTCACCGCCAGCAGCATCAGTTCGATGGCCATCAGCAGGATGATGATGTTCTTCCGGTTCAGGAAAATGCCGACCACGGAAATCGCGAACAGGATCGCGCCCAGGATCAGGTAGTGAGCGAGCGATAAAGTCACGGAGCCTCCTTGTTGGCATTGGCAGCAGCCGCAGCAGCCACGGCCGCTTCATCGATTGCTTTCTGGTTCACGGCCTGCATCTTGACGATGCGCAGGCGGTCGTTACGCTTGACGCGGACAGCCGCGCCCGGGTCGATGGCCTTGCTGTCCTTGCGCTTGCGCAGGGTCAGGGCCACGGCGGCGATGATCGCCACCAGCAGGATCAGGCCGGCGATCTCGAAGCCGTAGATGTACTGGGTGTAGATCAGCTTGCCCAGTTCCTTGGTGCCGCCGATGTGGCCGACGGCGCTTTCCGCCGGCGCTTCCGGCGAACCCAGGAAACCGCGCCACAGGACGGCGGCCATTTCCAGCACGACCAGCGCGCCGATGCCCGAGGCCAGCGGCAGGTAGCCCCAGAAGCCCTGGCGCATGCGGTCGACGTTAATGTCGAGCATCATGACGACGAACAGGAACAGCACCATGACGGCGCCGACGTAGACCAGTACCAGCACGATGGCCAGGAACTCGGCCTTCAGCAGCATCCAGATGCCGGCGGCGTTGAAGAACGCGAGCACCAGGAACAGCGCGGCGTGGACCGGGTTCCTGGAGGTAATCACCATCAACCCGGACGCCACCATCACGACCGAGAAGAAGTAGAACAGAAAGGTTGTAAATTCCATGGTTTAAGCAGGTGCCCTCTTGTTATTAGCGGTACTTGGCATCGGCTTCGCGTGCCGCGGCGATGTCGTTCTCGTAGCGGTCGCCCACGGCCAGCAGCATTTCCTTGGTGTAGTACAGGTCGCCGCGCTTTTCGCCGTGGTATTCCAGCACCTGGGTCTCGACGATCGAGTCGACCGGGCAGGACTCTTCGCAGAAGCCGCAGAAGATGCACTTGGTCAGGTCGATGTCGTAGCGCGTGGTGCGGCGGGTGCCGTCCTCGCGCTGCGCCGATTCGATCGTGATCGCCATGGCCGGGCACACCGCTTCGCACAGCTTGCAGGCGATGCAGCGCTCTTCCCCGTTGGGGTAGCGGCGCAGCGCGTGCAGGCCGCGGAAACGCGGCGAGATCGGCGTTTTCTCTTCCGGATACTGGACCGTGATCTTGCGCGAGAACGCATACTTGCCGGTCAGGGCCAGTCCCTTGATCAGTTCGGTCAGCATCAGGCTGCCGACGAAGTCTTTAAGTCGTGTCATTTTGTAGTCGTCCTTACTTCCAGATGTTCCACGGCGTCTGCATCACGAAAGCGACCAGCACCAGCCACACCAGGGTCACCGGGATGAACACTTTCCAGCCCAGGCGCATGATCTGGTCATAGCGGTAGCGCGGGAAGGTGCCGCGGATCCAGATGAACAGCGACTGGATCATGAATACCTTGACGAAGAGCCAGAAGAAGCCGCCGAAGCCGCCGCCGAATTCCAGGAACGAGAACGGGGCTTCCCAGCCGCCCAGGAACATGATCGCGGCCAGCGTGCCGATCAGGATCATGTTGGCGTACTCGGCCAGCATGAACATGGCGTACGACATGCCCGAGTACTCGACCATGTGGCCGGCCACGATTTCCGATTCGCCTTCCACCACGTCGAACGGGTGGCGGTTGCACTCGGCCAGGCCGGAGATGATATAGATCACGAACAGCGGCAGCAGCGGCAGCCAGTTCCACGACAGGAGGTTGATGCCGTGTTCCACGAACCAGCCGCGGGCCTGGGCGCCAACGATGTCCGAGAAGTTCAGCGAACCCGAGACCATCAGCACCACGACCATCACGAAGCCCATCGGGATTTCGTAGGAGATCATCTGGGCCGAGGCGCGCATCGCACCCATGAACGAGTACTTCGAGTTGGCCGACCAGCCGGCGATGATGATGCCGTACACCTCCATCGAGGTGATCGCCAGCAGCAGCAGCAGGCCGGCGTTGACGTCGGCCAGCGCGGCTTGCGGACCGAAGGGGATCACCGACCAGGCGGCCAGCGCCGGCATGATCGTCATCAGGGGGCCGATGAAGAACAGGCTCGGGGTGGCTTTCGCCGGGGTCACGATTTCCTTGAGCAGCAGCTTGAGGGCGTCGGAGATCGGCTGCAGCAGGCCCAGCGGGCCCACGCGGTTCGGACCCACGCGGATGTGGATCCAGCCGATCAGCTTGCGCTCCCACAGCACCAGGTAGGCCACCAGGCCCATCAGCGGCAGCAGGACCACCACGATTTTCAGCAGCGTCCACAGGAACGGCCAGAGCGTCGGGCCCAGCAGGTTCGCACCGCCCGCATTCAGACTATTGATTACGTCAGGCACCGACATTACGCGGCCTCCGCTTTGGTTACAGTGATGGCGCCGAACATGTCGCCCAGCACCGAAGTGAGTTCATGGGCGGCGGCCACGCGCACGACGTTCGCCGGCAGGTGGTGGTCGACGTTCGTGTTCAGGACCACGCTGCCCTGCCCTTGCGACACGGTCACGGCGTCGCCGGCGTTCACGCCCAGTTGCTCGGCCAGCTTGGCCGAGATGGTCACCAGCGCCGCGTTCGAGTCGGCCGTGCGCAGCAGCGGCTCCGAACGGCGCGCGATGGCGTCGGCGAAGTGGATCGGCACGTTGGTCAGGCGTTCCAGCTGGGAACCATCGCCGAACCTGGCGCCGCTCGGGGCCAGCTTGACGGTGTTGTTCAGCTTGTCGGCGTGATCCATCACACCCTTGCCCAGCGCTTCGTCGCGGATCGCTTCCGAGTTGTCGTACTCGAAACCGGTGAGGCCCAGCAGGTTGCCCAGCACGCGCAGCACTTTCCAGGCCGGACGGGTCTCGCCCAGCGGCTTGACGGTGCCGTTGAAACTCTGTGCGCGGCCTTCGCAGTTCACGAAAGTACCGGCGGTCTCGGAGAACGGCGAGATCGGCAGCAGCACGTCGGCGTAGTCCATGCCGTGCTTGAAGGCGGACATGGCCACGACCATTTCGGCGCCCTGCAGGGCCTTGACGGCTTGTTGCGGATTCGCGGCGTCCAGTTCCGGCTCGGCGTTCAGCAACACATAGGCTTTCTTCGGCTGCGCGAACAGGTTCGCCGCATTCTTCGACACGGCGTTCACCAGGTAGCCGCCGACGGTGTTGGCGGCTTCGACGAAGTAACCGAATTTGGCGCCGGTCTGTTCGGCGATCCATTGTGCGGCGGCGTGCAGCTTCGAGGCTTGCGGGTGGTTTGCGGCGGCGTTGCCCAGCAGGACAGCGCCCGGCAGGTCGGCGGCAGCGTCCACGACCAGGGTCGCGGCGATGGCTTTGGCAACGTCACCGGCATCGATGCCGTCGAAGCCTGCGGGAGCAGCGATGCCCTTGGCAGCTGCTACCGCTACCACGATTTCCGACAGCGCGGCCAGCCAGTCCGACGGTGCCGCGATCAGGCGGTTGGCGGTCGGGATCAGGTTGTCGTCCGCGGAGCCGTGGACAATCGACAGCTTGGCGCCGGACTTGACGGCGGCGCGCAGGCGGGTCGCTGCCAGCGGGTGGTCCTTGCGCAGGAAGGAACCGATTACCAGCACGCGCGACAGCGTCGACAGTTCGGCGATCGGCATGCCCAGCGACGGGATGACCTGGCCGTCCAGCGCGAAGTCGGTCTGGCGCAGGCGGAAGTCGACGTTCTCGACGCCGAAACCGCGCATGGCCTTCTGCAGCAGATACAGTTCTTCCACGGTCGAGTGGGCGGTCGCGACAGCAGCGATCGAGTCGGCGCCGTGCTCGTGGCGGATGTTACGCAGGCCGTGCGCGACGTACTCGAGGGCGGTCTGCCAGTCGGTCTCGATCCACTTGCCGTCCTGCTTCACCATCGGCTGGGTCAGGCGCGATGCATTGTCCAGCGCTTCGTACGAGAAGCGGTCCTTGTCGGACAGCCAGCACTCGTTGATGCTTTCGTTTTCCAGCGGCAGCACACGCATGACCTTGCCGCCCTTGACCTGGACGATCAGGTTCGAGCCCAGCGAGTCGTGCGGCGAGACCGAACGGCGGCGCTGCAGTTCCCACGGACGTGCCGAGTAGCGGAATGGCTTGGAGGTCAACGCACCCACCGGGCACAAATCGATCATGTTGCCCGAGATTTCCGAGTCGACCGACTTGCCGACAAACGTCGTGATTTCCGAGTGTTCGCCACGGCCGACCATGCCGAATTCCATCTGGCCGGCGACTTCCTGGCCGAAACGCACGCAGCGGGTGCACTGGATGCAGCGGCTCATCTCTTCCATCGAGATCAGCGGGCCGGCTTCCTTCGGCGCCACCACGCGCTTTTCTTCTTCGTAGCGCGAGTTGCTCTTGCCGTAGCCGACGGCCAGATCCTGCAGCTGGCATTCGCCGCCCTGGTCGCAGATCGGGCAATCCAGCGGGTGGTTAATCAGGAGGAATTCCATGACCGACTTCTGCGCCGCCACCGCCTTGTCGCTGTGGGTGCGCACGATCATGCCGGGCGTGACCGGGGTCGCGCAGGCCGGCATCGCTTTCGGCGCCTTTTCCACTTCGACCAGGCACATGCGGCAGTTCGCTGCGATCGACAATTTCTTGTGATAGCAGAAGTGCGGAACGTAGGTTCCCAGTTTGTTTGCGGCGTCCATCACCATGGAACCTGGCGGGACTTCGACTTTCTTGCCGTCTAATTCGATTTCTACCATTTTTACGGTACCTGCTTAGAGGTAAGTCGGCACCAAGCAGTGCTTGTGCTCGATGTGATATTCAAATTCTTCGCGGAAGTTCTTGATCATGGCTTCCACCGGCATCGCAGCGGCATCACCCAGGGCGCAGATGGTGCGGCCCTTGATGTTGAAGGCGATGTTGTTCAGCAGGTCCATGTCTTCCGGACGGCCCTGGCCGTTCTCGATACGGTGCACCATGCGGTACATCCAGCCGGTGCCTTCACGGCACGGCGTGCACTGGCCGCAGGATTCCTCGTAGTAGAAGTACGAGAGGCGCAGCAGCGACTTGACCATGCAGCGGGTCTCGTCCATGACGATCACGGCGCCCGAACCCAGCATCGAACCGGCTTTCGCGATCGAATCGTAGTCCAGGTCGGTGTCCATCATGACGTCGCCACGCACCACCGGTGCCGACGAGCCGCCCGGGATCACGGCCTTGATCTTCTTGCCGCCGCGCATGCCACCGGCCAGCTCCATCAGCTTGGCGAACGGGGTGCCCAGCGGGACTTCGTAGTTGCCCGGACGCTCGACGTCGCCCGAGATCGAGAAGATCTTGGTGCCGCCGTTGTTCGGCTTGCCGATGCCCATGTAGTTCTCGGCGCCGATGTTCAGGATGAACGGGACGGCCGCGAAGGTCTCGGTGTTGTTGATCGTGGTCGGCTTGCCGTACAGGCCGAACGAGGCCGGGAACGGCGGCTTGAAGCGCGGCTGGCCCTTCTTGCCTTCCAGCGACTCCAGCAACGCGGTTTCTTCGCCGCAGATGTAGGCGCCGTAGCCGTGGTGCGCGTGCAGCTGGAAGCTGAATTCGCTACCCATGATCTTGTCGCCCAGGAAGCCGGCGGCGCGCGCCTCTTCCAGCGCCTCTTCGAAGCGCAGGTATTCCTGGAAGATCTCGCCGTGGATGTAGTTGTAGCCCACGGTGATCCCCATCGCGTAGGCGCCGATGGCCATGCCTTCGATCAGCGCGTGCGGGTTGTAGCGGATGATGTCGCGGTCCTTGAACGTGCCCGGCTCGCCTTCGTCCGTATTGCAGACGAGGTATTTCTGGCCCGGGAACTGGCGCGGCATGAAGCTCCACTTCAGGCCGGTCGGGAAACCGGCGCCGCCGCGGCCGCGCAGGCCCGAGGCCTTCAGGTCGGCAATGATCTGTTCCGGCGTGATCTTGTCTTCCAGGATCTTGCGCAGGGCCGAGTAGCCGCCACGCTTGACGTAGTCGGCCAGGTGCCAGTTGTCGCCGTTCAGGTCCTTCAGGATCAGCGGATTGATGTGACGGTCGTGCAGGCTGGTCATTTGTTCAGTTCCTCCAGCAGGGCGTCGATCTTCTCGTCGTTCATGAACGAGCACATGCGGTGGTTATTCACCAGCATCACGGGCGCGTCGCCGCAGGCGCCCATGCACTCGCCTTCGACCAGCGTGAACTGGCCGTCCGCGGTGGTTTCGCGGTAGTGGATGCCCAGGATTTCCTGGAGACGCTTGCCGGCCCGCTCGCCGCCCGACAGGGCGCACGGCAGGTTGGTGCAGACCGTGATCTTGTTCTTGCCGGTCGGCTTCAGGTTGTACATGTTGTAGAAGGTGGCCACTTCCTGCACGGCGATGGCGGGCATGCCGATGTAGTCGGCGACTTCCTGCATCGTCTCGGGCGACAGCCAGCCCTGTTCGACTTGCGCGTGGGCCAGCGCGGCCATCACGGCCGACTGGCGCTGGTCAGCCGGGTATTTCGCCAGCTCGCGGTCGATTTTTTTCAAGCACTGCTCAGATAACATTTTCTTTTCCTTATCAGCCGGCTCAGCGGTCGATCGAGCCGAACACGATGTCTTGCGTACCGATGATGGTCACGGCGTCGGCGATCATGTGGCCGCGCGCCATTTCATCCAGGCTCTGCAGGTGGACATAGTCCGGGGTACGGATCTTCAGGCGGTACGGCTTGTTGGCACCGTCGGACACGATGTAGATGCCGAACTCGCCCTTCGGATGCTCGATCGCGGCATACGCTTCGCCCTGCGGGACGTGGAAGCCTTCGGTGAACAGCTTGAAGTGGTGGATCAGCGATTCCATGTTGGTCTTCATGTCCACGCGCGACGGCGGCGCAATCTTGTGATTGCTGGTCATGACCGGACCCGGGTTGGCGTTCAGCCAGGCGACGCACTGCTTGATGATGCGGTTCGACTGGCGCAGTTCTTCCACGCGCACCAGGTAGCGGTCGTAGGAGTCGCCGTTGGTGCCGACCGGGATGTCGAATTCCATCTTGTCGTAGACCGAGTACGGCTGGGTCTTGCGCAGGTCCCAGGCCACGCCCGAGCCGCGCAGCATGGCGCCGCTGAAGCCCATCGCCTTGGCGTCTTCGGGCGAGACCACGCCGATGCCGACGGTACGCTGTTTCCAGATCCGGTTGTCGGTCAGCAGGGTCTCGTATTCATCGACGTAGCCGTCGAAGCGCTTGGTGAAGCCTTCGATGAAGTCCAGCACGGAACCCTGGCGGATGTCGTTCAGCTCATCCACGGCCTTCTGGCTGCGCACCAGCGAAGGCTTGTGCTGCGGCATGCGGTCCGGCAGGTCGCGGTAGACGCCGCCCGGACGGTAGTAGGCCGCGTGCATGCGCGCGCCCGACACCGCCTCGTACACGTCGAACAGGTCTTCGCGGTCGCGGAAGGCGTACAGGAAGGGACCCATGGCGCCGATGTCCAGCGCGTGCGCGCCCAGCCACATCAGGTGGTTCAGGATGCGGGTGATCTCGTCGAACATGGTGCGGAT
>Ga0265780_10004304_pt1 | contig 18388 bp, 14 predicted proteins | sample P1T30metagenome_FD_192432 | JGI IMG/M metagenome (GOLD analysis project Ga0265780, IMG submission 192432) | Plant litter microbial communities from East Loma Ridge, Irvine, California - P1 T30 | ecosystem: Environmental > Terrestrial > Plant litter > Unclassified | place: USA: California...
TCGATGCCGAGGCGCGTACCCTGAGCGTCGGCGTGACGCCCGGCCTGAGCGAATGGCAGCTGCGCGAGCGCGTCAAGCGCTGGTTCCAGGACGAAGCGCGGCGCCTGTTCGGCGAGCGCCTCGATTTGTATGCGCCGCGCGTGGGCGTCAGCTACAACAGTTACGCGATTTCCTCGGCCGGCACGCGCTGGGGCTCGTGCACCGTTGCCGGCAACATCCGCCTGAACTGGAAGCTGATTCATTACCCGCTGCCGCTGCTGGATTACGTGGTGGTGCACGAACTGGCGCACCTGCGCGAGATGAACCACAGCCCGCGTTTCTGGGCCGTGGTGGGTGAGGTGTTTCCGGATTACGACGGCGCCAAGGCGGCGCTTAAAAAGCGCTCGGTCGAGATGCCGGTGCTGTTTCCCGAGTAGGGTGGACACGGGGTGTCCACCCTACGCTGCGGATCAGGCGGCGCCGCGGAACTGCAGTTCGCCGGCGGCACGCGCCGCCGCGATGCCTTTCATGGCTTCGAACTCGGCGGCGCTCAGGCAGCGGAATGGAATCGGCAGCGTGCCGCGCTTGAGCACCATCATGAAGCCCTTCGAATAGGTGCGGATGCGGCTCACGTCGTCCCAGTCGATCAGCGACACGCCGGTGTCGCTGGTGCGCACGATGCCGTGCTGGTCGATCGCGAATTCGTAGGTGCGGCGCCCGCGGCGCAACAGGATGAAGTGCAGCGCCGCCGACAGCGTGCTCTTGACGCGCAGGTAGAAGCCGAGCGGCCAGCGGATGTGGCGGCGGTGGATCAGGTAACCGCCGTGCTCCCACATGAAGCCCAGGTATTCAAACAGGGTATAACGTACCCAGAAATGCATTTCATGCGAAGCGGCGGGCGGATGCACGACCGGAATCGCTGCCGCCGGCATCGCATCGGCGCCAAGATCGGCCGCATGCGGATGCTCCATGATCGCAGCGTCGTTCCCGACGCCGCCCCCTCGCGTGCGATGAGACCACAACATGTCCATCCCCTTTCGTTCTTTATACTAAGAGGTATGGTAGCAAAAGCTAGTCGATAAATCGTTGCAAGAGTTCAACAGTGCGCGCCGTCGCGCCACGATGATTGCCGGCGAAGGCCAGTGCGCGGGCACCCATGGCAGTGCGGCGCACATCGTCCCGCAGCAAACCGGCGGCTGCCGCCAGCAAGGTATCGGCATCCGCCACGCGCAGGGCGCCGCCCGCCGCCACCGCCTCCTCGGTCGCCTGCAGGAAGTTGAAGGTATGCTGGCCGACCAGTACCGGCTTGCCGAGGGCGCAGGCTTCGATCAGGTTCTGGCCACCCAGCGGCAGCAGGCTGCCGCCGATGAAGGCGCAGTCGCAGGCCGCGTAATAGGCGAACATCTCGCCCATCGAATCACCGAGCAGTACGTCTGCCTCGACCAGCTGCGGCAGGCCGGAACGGCGCGCCAGGCTGAAGCCGCGCTCCTGCACCATGCGCGCCACCTCGTCGAAGCGCTGCGGATGGCGCGGCACCAGCAGGAGCAGCATGCCTTGCGGGCGTTCGAGACGGCGCCAGGCGTCCAGGATCAGCGCTTCCTCGCCTTCGCGGGTAGAGGCGCACAACAGCACCGGCCGGCCGGCAAAGCGCGCACGCAGCATGGCGCCGGTCTGCAGCGCGGCCTCGGGCGGCACCACATCGAACTTGATGCTGCCGGTGACGGCCACCTCGGGCGCGCCGAGCGAGGCGATGCGCGCGGCGTCGGCTTCGGTCTGGGCCGCGGCGACGGTGATGCCGCGCGCGGCTTCCATCATCAGGCCGCCAAAGCGCCGGCCGCGCCGCAGCGAACGCTCGGACAGGCGCGCATTCACCAGCGCCACCGGGATGCCGTAGGCGCCGCAGGCCGCGATCAGGTTCGGCCATACCTCGGTCTCCATCAGGATGCAGATCTTCGGCGCGAAATGGTGCAGGAAGCGGCCGATCATGAAGCCGGTGTCGTAAGGCAGGTAGGACTGGATGACACGGCCGCCGTGCTTCTTGAACAGGGCCTGGCCGGTGGCACGCCCGGTCGGCGTCATGTGGGTCAGCAGGATGCGGCAATCGGGCCAGCGCGCCAGCAGTGCCTCGACCAGCGGCTCGGCGGCGCGGGTCTCGCCGACCGACACTGCGTGCACCATGATGGTCAGTTGTGGCGCCGGCCTGCGGCCGTAGAAGCCGAGGCGTTCGCCCAGGTGGGCGCGGTAGCCCGGTTCCTTGCGCCCGCGCCACCACAGGCGGCCCAGCACCAGCGGCAGCGCCAGCCACCACAACACCGAATACAGGAGGGAATAGAAAAAGCGCATCTCAGGCCTGTTGCAATAAGGCGCGTGCCGCGGTTACCACCTGCTCGACCGTCGGCGGGGCGCCGGTATCCCCTAGGTTGACAATGCGCGGCGACCAGTTGCCCTCGGTTTTCCAGCGCGGCGAATCGCAGTAGATCTCGACCGTGGGCCGCACGAAAGCCGCGGCGATGTGGGTCAGGCCGGTGTCGACGCCGACCGCCAGCGCGGCGTGGCGCGCCAGCTCGACCGCATCCATCATCGACAGTTTGGGCAGCACGCGCGCGTTCGGCAGCGCCGCGGCCAGCGCCTCGGCTTCCTGCCGTTCGCGCGGCGAGCCCCAGGGCAGCAGGATGGGCAGCGGCGCCAGTGCCTGGCCCAGCGCAATCCAGTGAGTGGGCGCCCACTTCTTGGCATCGCGTGCGGTGCCGTGGAAGAAGACCGCGTAGTCGCCGGATGGCATCCATGCGGGACGTGCCGCGCCCGGCTGCGGCAGGCCGAAATCGGGGGCGCTGTCCACCGTATAGCCGAGCGCCGCGGCCACCACCTGGCGTCCGCGCGCCACCGCATGGGTGCGCGGCGCGACCGCGATGCTGCGGGTGTGGAACACGCGCGAAATGCCTTCGTAGCCCGAGTCCTCGGTGCCGTTGGCCAGGCCGATCTTCTGCCCGCCGGGACGCACGCGCGCGGCGGCCATGATGATGCCGGTCTTGATCAGGCCCTGGGTGTCGAACACGTAGTCGTACGCCTCAAAGCGCAGGTCCCTGAAAAAGCCGCGCAGCTCGGCGCGCACGGCCGCGTCCTTGAGCCCTTTTTTCCAGCGCCGCAAGGCGAACGGAATCACCTTGCGCACCATCGGGTTCAGGCGCACCAGGCTGACGTAGCCCTCCTCCACCACCCAGTCGACCTGGGCGCCCGGATGGTGGCGCTGGATGTCGGCCACCAGCGGCAGGTTATGCAGGACGTCACCCAGGGACGATACCCGGACCAGCAGAATCTTCATTATTACCGCGCCGCGCGTCAGAACGGCAGGTGGGCATCCGGCCTGGCGGCCAGGATCACACGCGCGAATTCCTTCTGGATGCGGGCCAAAGCTTCCGGCGTCTCGCCCTCGAAGCGCAGCACCACCACCGGCGTGGTGTTGGAGCCGCGCGCCAGGCCGAAGCCGTCCGCGTATTCCACGCGCAGGCCGTCGATGTCGACCACGCGCTCGGCGCCCGGGAATTCGGCATCCGCGCGCAGCTTGTCGATCAGCGCGAAGTTCTCGCCTTCCTGCAGTTGCAGCTGCAGTTCGGGCGTGCTGTACGCCTGCGGCAGGCCGTTCAGCAGCGCCGAGGGGTCAAGCTCGCGGGTCAGGATCTCGAGCAGGCGCGCGCCGGTGTACAGGCCGTCGTCGAAGCCGAACCAGCGGTCCTTCCAGAAAATGTGGCCGCTCATCTCGCCGCCCAGCGGGGCGCCGGTTTCCTTCAGCTTGGCCTTGACCAGCGAGTGGCCGGTCTTCCACATCAGCGGGCGGCCGCCGTGCTCGGCGATCCACGGGCCGAGGTGGCGCGTGCACTTGACGTCGTACAGGATCTCGGCGCCCGGGTTGCGCGACAGGACGTCGGCCGCGTACAGCATCATCTGGCGGTCCGGGAAGATGATCTGGCCATCCTTGGTGACCACGCCCAGGCGGTCGCCGTCGCCGTCGAAGGCGAGGCCGATCTCGGCGTCGGACGTTTTCAGTTTCTCGATCAGGTCCTGCAGGTTTTCCGGGTGCGCCGGGTCCGGGTGGTGGTTCGGGAAATAACCGTCGACTTCGCAGAACATTTCGATGACGTCGCAGCCCATGGCGCGGAACAAATCGCCCGCGAAGGCGCCGGCCACGCCGTTGCCGGCATCGACCGCGATCTTGATCGGCCGCGCGATCTTGACGTCGCCGGCGATGCGCTGGATGTAGGCGTCGCGGATGTCGTGGGTGGAGTAGCCGCCCTGCGTATCTGCAGGCTTGAAGTCGTCGCGCTCGATGGTCTGGTACAGGCCCAGGATCGCGTCGCCGTAGATCGCCTCGCCGGCCAGCACCATCTTGAAGCCGTTGTAGTCCGGCGGATTGTGGCTGCCGGTGACCATGATGCCGGAACGCGCATCGAGCACGTTCGTACCGAAATACACCATCGGGGTGGCGACCATGCCGAGGTCGATCACGTCGGCGCCGGCGGCCTGCAGGCCTTCCGCCAATGCCTTGGCCAGTCCCGGCCCCGACAGGCGGCCGTCGCGGCCGATCACGACCTTGCGCTCTCCCTTGGCCAATGCGGCGGCGCCGAATGCCTGCCCGATCCTGCGGGCGATGCCCTCGTCCAGCGTGCTGCCGATTACACCGCGGATGTCATAAGCCTTGAAAATCGTTTTCGAGAGAGGGACCATGGATTACCTTGCTGAGCGGCAGTAGGGACGCCGTTATTGAACAGGCGGCAAAAGTCGATATTGTAACGGCAAGCCGGAGCGATGGGAATTCGGCCGGTGTGCGAGGCGGCTTTGGTGCGCGAAGGCGCGGCGGGGACTTGAAACAGGCTGCGGACTAATAAAGCAGCTTGATGTAGTAATGGTGTAGGAGCGATGTAGGAAAATCGCTAAACAAACGGGAGTATTCCCACTTATGGAAATACTCCCCTTAAACAACGAATCAGATTCAGACGCGCAGTTTATCCAGCGATTTACCGCCTTCGACCCATTCCTTGACCCACTTCGGCTGGCGGCCACGGCCGGTCCATTGCTGCGAAGCGTCGTCAGGATTGCGGAAACGGACCGCGACCGAACCCGGGTTGGCAGTCGCTTTTGCGCCACGTCCGCTGGTATTGATCAGGTCTTTCAGGGGCATCCCGACGCTTTGTGCAATCGCCAGGATCTGTTCGCGCGCTTTTTGCAGGTCTTGGTGCTCACGCTTTTTCATTTCCTGCTTGACCTGCTCCTGCAGGTTACGCAAATCGCCCAAGGACATATTAGACAGATCCATCGTCGTTCCTTATAAGTAAAGTTGAACCGAATTCAGCGAATTATCACCAATTGTCGCAATATACTACAACTTCGATGTTTAATCAGTTTTTTTGTTCCAAATGAGCCAGCGTGGCGACTTGAATCGAACAATACGCGCATACAACCAAACGTAACTGATAATGAACAACAAACTGAAGAATATCAAAACTTCTGTATTTTTCCAGAACACGGTTGCAGGTATAACCGCGGTCAATGAAAACAGCCACAGGTAAGGCGAGGTGCGCGCATTCCGTTTCAGCAGTGCGCGTGCCTCCTTTGGACCAACAGTCCATTGCACAATTCGCCGAAAAATCAGGCTATGCAGATGTATTCCATCCGGTACCGCAGGTGATTTTCCTCTTAAAAACATTCGGCGATAAGCGGAAAATATCGTTTCAAAAGCGGGATATATCAGCAGCAGCGCAGCATACCATGTCGATACCTGCGGATTGCGCATCACCAGCAGCAGTGCCAGCTCGCCCAGCATGAAGCCGATGAAGTAGGCGCCGCCGTCGCCCAGGAAGATCAGGCCGACCGGGTAATTCCAGATCAGGAAACCGGCAGTCGCCCCCGCCACCGTCAATGCCGATACCAGGATGAACATGTCGCCCACCTGCCAGCCGACATAAGCGAGCGACACCAGCATGAAGATCGTCACCACGCTGGCAAGGCCGTTGAAACCGTCGATGATATTCACTGCATTCGCGATCCCGGCCACCGCCAGTACCGTCAGCGGCAATGCGATCCATAGTGAATGCAGCGGCCAGGTCGCGAACGGCATGTCGAGGCGTGCGATTTTCGCATCGAGTACCAGATAGCCGAGCAGGGCCGCCAGCATCGTTAATACCAGCCGCCGCGATGCCCTCACCTTTCCCGTATAGTCTTCGACGATACCGCCGATAAATGCAATCGACGCGCATACCAGCAGCGCCAGCAGCCAATAGCCGAGATCGGGAACGCGCCAGGCGGAAATCGCCGCACTCAGGGTCACGGCAAGGAAAATCGGCAGCCCGCCGATACGCGCGACCGCATGCACGTGCACTTTCTGGACGCCGCTGAAATTGCTGTCGAGTGCCGGACCGTGCAATTTCGAATGCCTGATGACCAGCAGGGTCAACAATGCAGAGGCGACAAAGCTGACGAGGAATGAAAACATTTATTATTTAATTACCCGCAAGGCAATGCATCGCGCCGAATCGGCGTCAAGGCCGGAACCGTCGAGTTTACGCGTGCCGCAGCTCGCGCCGATTGAGCAAGATCGGGATAATCATGCAGACTGCACGAGCGCGCCCGAATCATTTAGTATCCAGCCATGAGAACCTATGTCATTGGCGACCTCCAGGGTTGCGCCCACGAAGCCGGTCTGTTGCTGGACCGGATTGCCGGCGATGCGGCAGCGCCGGAACAAGCACGCATCCTCTTTGTCGGGGATTTGATCAACCGCGGCCCCGCATCGCTGGCCGCGCTGCGCCGCATGAAATCCTTGTCCGAAACCAGCGAGGGCCGTATCGACGCCCTGCTCGGCAATCACGACCTGCACCTGCTGGCGGTCGCGGCCGGCGTGCGCAAGGCGAGCCGCTCCGACACCCTGGACGAAATCCTGGCTGCGCCCGAGCGCGACGAACTGATCGCCTGGCTGCGGCGGCGGCCATTGGCGATGTTCGTCGAGGCCCACTTGCTTGTGCACGCTGGGGTACCGCCGCAATGGACGGCGGCGCAGACGATGGCGCTGGCCGGCGAAGTCGAGGCCGTGCTGCGCGGCGACGGCTGGGTCGACTTCCTGCGCCAGATGTACGGCAACCAACCCGACCGCTGGGACGACAGCTTGCAGGGCATCGAGCGCCTGCGCTGCATCGTCAACGCGCTGACGCGCATGCGCCTGTGCTGGCCGGACGGGCGCATGGACTTCGAGCACAAGGAAAGCGACAAGGGGCCGGAAGGCTCGGATCTGCAGCCGTGGTTCGACCTGGCGGACCGGAAAACGCTTGATACGACCGTGGTGTTCGGGCACTGGTCGGCGCTGGGGGTGGTGCTGCGGCCGAACCTGGTGGGCCTGGACAGCGGCTGCGTGTGGGGCGGGAAGCTGACGGCGGTGTGCCTGGACGACCGCTCGCTGCTTCAGGTGGATTGTCCGGAATATCGGCCGCACAGCGGCAAGCAGTAGAGGCGGCCCGTAAGCTCAAAACGTCGTTCCCGCGAAGGCGGGAACCCAAGTTCTGCGTGCACTACCGATACGCATGCAACTTGGGTCCCCGCCTGCGCGGGGACGACGTGTGCTGGGGTTGCAGACTACAACGCGCTTACTGCACCTCTACAGCCCCCAGCGCCTGCGCAATCGCCTCCCGCGCCTGCACCGCCAGCTCGCGCCGGTGCGCGCCCTGCGATGCAATCGGCTGCAGACAGCCCAGCCGCGCCACCACCGGCTCGCCCTGCAAAATGCGCAGGATGCTGTCGACGAAGGTGGTCGCGCCGGTGTAGTCGACCGCCGCATGCCAGTCGCCGCGCGCATCGACGTAAGCCAGTGCGTAGGGCTGCACCGGTACCCGCGCGTCGATCGCCGCCTCCAGCAGGTTGGCGTGGAAAGGCAGCAGCTGCCCTTGGCTGGCCGTGGTCCCTTCGGGGAAGAAGGCGACGCGCTGGCCCTGGCCGAGCGCATCGACCAGGCCCTTGAAGATGTGGCGCAGATCGCGCCGGTTGCCGCGCGCGATGAAGACGGTGCCGGCCTGCGCCACCAGCCAGCCGAGCACCGGCCAGGCGCGGATCTCGGCCTTGGCCACGAAGCGGCACGGGTGCAGGGCATTGATGACGAAGATGTCGAGCCAGGAGATGTGGTTCGACACGATCAGCGCGTGCTCGAGCGGCGGCGCAAACACAGCGGCGCCGGCCATGTGCTCGACGCGCACCCGGCAGATCGCCAGCAGGCGCGCCGACCAGCGCCGCACCAGGCGTTCGCGCAGGCGTGCGCCGGCCCACGGGAATACCAGGGCGCAGGTGCCCAGGCCCCGCAGCAGGTGGAAGACGAGGCGCGCCAGGCGCCATGCAAGCTGGATGTTCAAGGTCATCGACATGCCGTGCCAAAAACCGAACGCGCCGCGTGCGTTCGCGGCGCGTCCGATTTTACCGGCTTTCCAACAGCGTCAGCGCTCGTACGCGACCTGGCCGGCGACGATGGTCGCCCGCACCTGCCCCGCCAGTTCGTAGCCGAGGAAGGGCGTGTGCTTGCCCTGGCTGGCCAGGCTTGATGCGGCGACGGTCCAGCGCGCGTCCGGGTCGAACAGCACCACATCGGCGTTCGCACCCACGCTCAGGGTGCCGGCCGCCAGGCCCGCGGTGCGCGCGGCATCGGCGGTGATGCGTGCGATCGCGCGCGACAGCACGCCATCGGCGGTGCCGCCCTGCTCGTGCGCCCACTTCAGCATCAGCGCCAGCAGCAGTTCGAGGCCGGTGGCGCCGGGCGAGGCTTCGGCGAAGGGCAGCAGCTTTTCGTCGTCGTCGACCGGGGTATGGTCCGAGCACACGGCATCCACGGTACCGTCCAGCACCGCGGCGCGGATCGCTTCGCGGTCGCGCTGGCTGCGCAGTGGCGGCGTCAGGCGCGCGTTGGAGTCGAAGAAGCCGATGTCGGCATCGGTCATGTGCAGGTGGTGCACGCCGACGTCGCAGCTGACAGCGAGACCCTCTTTCTTGGCGGCGCGGATCAGGTCGAGCGCCGCGGCGGACGAGATGCGGCACAGGTGCACGCGCGCGCCGCTGGCACGCATCAGTTCGAAGATCGTGTGCAGGGCGATGGTCTCGGACATCACCGGCACCCCGGACAGGCCCAGGCGCGACGCCAGCGGGCCGCTGTGGGCCACACCGCCGAAGCCGATGTGCGGGTCCTGCGGACGCAGCCAGACCGTGTAGCCGAAGGTTTTGGCGTACTGCATGGCACGCAGCAGCACGGTGGTGTCTTCGATCGGATGCTCGGCCTGGGCAAAGCCGATGCAGCCGGCTTCGGTCAGCTCGGCCATCTCGGTCAGCGCCTTGCCCTTCAGGCCCATCGTCAATGCGCCGAGCGGGTGCACGTTGGCCTGGTTCAGGTTACGTGCGCGGTGCTTCAGCATCTCGACCAGGCCCGGCTCGTCCAGCACCGGGTCGGTGTCGGGCGGGCACACCAGCGTGGTCACGCCGCCCTGCATCGCGGCGCGCATTTCCGACTCCAGCGTGGCCTTGTATTCGTAGCCCGGCTCGCGCAGGCGCACCGACAGATCGACCAGGCCGGGCGCGACCACCAGGCCGGCGGCGTCGATGGTGCGTGCGGCCGTGAAGCCGTCCGGCGCGCTGCCGACAGCCACCACTTTACCGTCGCCGATGTACAGGTCCTGCACCGCGTCGATGCCGTTGGCCGGGTCGATCACGCGGCCGTTCTTGATATGTAAATTCATGCTCATGCGTGTCCACCTGCCAGAATGCTCATCACCGCCATCCGGGTGGCGATACCGAAGGTCACCTGCGGCAGGATCACCGCCTGCGACCCGTCCGCCACCTGCGAATCGATCTCGACGCCGCGGTTCATCGGCCCCGGGTGCATCACGATCGCATCCGGCTTGGCCAGCGCCAGGCGTTCCGGCGTCAGGCCGTAGCTCTTGAAATATTCCTGCGCCGACGGCAGCAGCGCGCCCGACATGCGTTCGTTCTGCAGGCGCAGCATGATGATCACGTCGACGTCCTTCAAGCCTTCGTTGATGTCGGTGAAGACGCGCACGCCCATCTGTTCCAGGCCGCCCGGCAGCAGCGTGTGCGGGCCGATCGCGCGCACTTCCGGCACGCCCAGCGTGGTCAGCGCGTGGATGTCCGAACGCGCCACGCGGCTGTGCAGGATGTCGCCGACGATGGCCACGCGCAGGTTGGTGAAATCCTTCTTGTAGTGGCGGATGGTGTACATGTCGAGCAGGCCCTGGGTCGGGTGCGCATGGCGCCCGTCGCCGGCGTTCACCACGTGCACGTGGTTCTGCTTCGTGTCGTTCAGGTGCTTGGCGATCAGGTAGGGCGCGCCCGACTGCGCGTGGCGCACCACGAACATGTCCGCATGCATGGCGGCCAGGTTGTCGATCGTGTCCAGCAGCGATTCGCCCTTCGAGGTCGACGAGGCCTGGATGTTCAGGTTGATGACGTCGGCGGACAGGCGCTTGGAGGCGATTTCGAAGGTGGTGCGGGTGCGCGTCGAGTTCTCGAAGAACAGATTGAACACGCTCTTCCCGCGCATCAGCGGCACCTTCTTGACCTCGCGGTCGGAAATGCTCACGAAGCTCGAGGCGGTGTCGAGGATGTGGTTGATGATGGCCTTGGGCAGCCCTTCGATGGTGAGCAGGTGCTGCAGCTCGCCGTTCTTGTTCAGTTGCGGGTTATTGTACAGAGTCGGCATTGTCGTCTTCGATCGTGAGCGAGAGTTGGCCGGCAGCGTCGCGTGCCAGCGACAGCGACTGCCCGGCGGCGAGCGTGGCCTGGGTGCCGACGAAATCGGCGGCCACCGGCAGTTCGCGGCCGCCGCGGTCGGCCAATGCCGCCAGCATGATGCGCTGCGGGCGGCCGTAGTCGAACAGCACGTTGATCGCCGCGCGCACGGTGCGTCCGGTGTACAGCACGTCGTCGACCAGCAGGATGGTGGCGCCGTCGACGTTGAAGTCGATGCGGGTCGGCTTCACGTCCGGGTGCAGGCCCTTTTTGGCGTAGTCGTCGCGGTAGAACGAGACGTCGATGAAGCCGAGGCGTTTTTCGAGGCCGAGATCAAAGGCAAGCCGCTCGGCCAGCCAGGCGCCGCCGGAATGGATGCCGACGATGGCGGCGTCGGGTACGCCGGCCAGGCCGCTGCGCACCGCGTCGAGCAGGCTGCGGTACAAGGCCTCGGCGTCGAAGGCGCCGGCCTTAGAAGTTGGATTGGACATGGTCGTCAAAGTATTGTTGCAAAATGATGGCGGCGGCCTTGGCGTCGATGATCTCGCCACGCTTGGCCTGGATCACGGCCGACGAATAGCGTTCGTCGACCAGCTCGACAGGCAGATTGAACCGGCCGTGCAATTGATTGGCGAAGCGGCGCGCGCGCAGGGTCATGTCGTGCTCGGCGCCGTCCGGATGGCGCGGCTCGCCGACCACCAGGCGCGCCGGCTTCCACTGGTCGATGAGATCGCCGATGACCTTGAAGCGGGTCGCGTTGTCGATGGCCTTGATCACGGACAGGGGCTGTGCCTGTCCGGTGAGGGTATTGCCCATGGCAATACCGATGCGCTTGATGCCGAAGTCGAAGCCTAAAACGATATCTACCATTACCGGGACAGGACTCCCTCAAGCATGGCCGGCCTCGGAGGCTAGCATGAACGGATCGATACCCAGCAGCTTGATGGCGGCGTTGTAGCGTTCCTCGATCGGCAGGTCGAACAGCACGTGGGCGTCGGCGCCGACGGTCAGCCAGCCGTTGCGCGCGATCTCTTCCTCAAGCTGGCCCGGACTCCAGCCGGCATAGCCGATCGAGACCAGCATGCGCTGCGGGCCGTTACCGTTGGCGACGGCTTCGAGCACGTCGATCGAGGTGGTGAAGGCGACGTCCGGGGTGACGCTCAGCGACGATGAATACCGGCCCGACGGCGAATGCAGCACGAAGCCGCGATCGTCCTGGACCGGACCGCCGAACATGATCGGCTCGTCGACCACGCTGTCGCGCAGGCCCTCGGCCACTTTCAGGTCGATGCGGTCGAACAGCACCTCCATCGTCATGTCGGTGGGCTTGTTGATGACGACGCCGAGCACGCCCTTGTCGTTATGCTCACATATATAGACGACGGTGCCGCCGAAGATCGGATCGTTCATCGACGGCATGGCGATCAGGAAATGATTAGCCAGATCCAATACGGGCGCCGCAGGCTGCAGAACACCTGTGCCTTCCTGGGCCAGTCCGGGCATGATAAGAGGGTTGCCGACCTTGGTTTTTTTCATGCTCATACTCTCTGTTGGCTCACTCTCTGTGTTCGAAAATGCTGGAAAAACCCGTTGCGCATGAATTGCCATGGACGGTGCTTCCAGAACCTTCTTTTACCGCGGTATGCACACTTCAAGCTTGGGCTTTCGCTAGTTTACACTGATTTCCGGACGCGGCCTTTGGAAGCCGCATTTCTAGTGATTACCCTAATCTCCGAACACAGAAGATGACTATGAGAAATTCGTTGGTGTGGTTCCGGCGCGACTTGCGCCTGGACGACCATGCCGCCTTGCATCACGCCCTGCTCTCGCGGCGCAGCGTGGTGGGCGTATTCGTATTCGATACCGACCTCCTGGACGGTTTGCCGGCCGACGACCGGCGCGTGCAATTTATCCACGACAGCGTGCGTGAACTCGACGAACGCCTGCGCACATTCGGAGGTTACCTCATCGTGCGGCGCGGGCGCGCCGCGCAGGAGATCGCCGCGCTGGCTGCCGAGCTCGATGTCGAGTCGGTCTACGCCAACCACGACTACGAACCGCAGGCGATCGCGCGCGACCGCGCCGTGGCCGAGGCGCTGCGCCAGGCCGGACGCAGCCTGCAGACTTTCAAGGACCAGGTGATCTTCGAAAGGGACGAGGTGCTGACCCTGGCCGGCGGCCCGTTCTCCGTATTCACGCCGTATAAAAACGCCTGGCTCAAGCGGCTGGCGGCGCAGCCGGAAGCGCTGGCGCCGTTCGAGACGCTGCCGCACCTGGACGCGCTGGCGCCCCGCCCCGCCGGCCATGCGCTGCCGTCGCTGCAAGACCTCGGCTTCCGGCCGAATGCCGTGCCGATCGATGTGCCCGGCATGACCGGCGCCGAGCGCACCCTGGCGGCGTTCTCGCACCGGCTGGCCGCCTACGACACCGAGCGCGATTTCCCGGCGCGCGACGCCACCTCGCGCCTGTCGGTGCACCTGCGCTTCGGCACGCTGTCGATCCGGCTGCTTGCGCGCATGCTGCGCCAGCGCATTGAGGACGGCAGCGGCGGCCCCGGCGCGCCGGTGTGGCTGTCGGAACTGATCTGGCGCGAGTTCTACATGATGATCCTGGCGCGCAATCCGCGCGTGCTCACGCAATCGTTCAAGCTGGCCTTCGACGCCGTGCGCTGGGATGACGGCGCGGATGCCGAGGCCCTGTTCGCGGCCTGGTGCGCAGGCCGCACCGGCTACCCGCTGGTGGACGCCGCCATGCTGCAGCTGAACCGCACCGGCTTCATGCACAACCGCCTGCGCATGGTGACGGCCAGTTTCCTGACGAAGGATCTGGGCATTGACTGGCGCCGCGGCGAGCGCTATTTCGCGCAGCAGCTGAACGACTACGAACTGTCCTCGAACAACGGCGGCTGGCAGTGGGCGGCGTCGACCGGCTGCGATGCGCAGCCGTGGTTCCGCATCTTCAATCCGGTGACGCAGTCGCGCCGCTTCGATGCGGCCGGGGATTTCATTCGCGCGTATCTGCCGCAGCTGGCCGGGCTGGAGGGGGTGGCGGTTCATGCGCCGTGGCTGGCCAAGGCGGCGGTGCTGGAGAAGGCGGGGGTGGTGCTGGGGCGGGATTATCCGCTGCCTGTCGTCGATCATGAACAGGCGCGGGCGAAGACGCTGGCGCGGTTTGGGGCCTTGAGACAGGCGCCTGAAAAAGACTGACCGTCGTCCCCGCGCTGACCGTCGTCCCCGCGGAGGCGGGGACGACGGTAACTATGGCGCCGCCCGCCCCAACAACCCCGCCATCGCCGCCAGCAGCACATCCTCCTGGAACGGCTTGCCGAAATACGCATCCACGCCCAGGTCGATCGCATAGTTGCGGTGCTTGTCCGCGCTGCGCGAAGTGATCATGATGATCGGGATCGCGTGCGTGGACTCGTTGCCGCGCACGTGGCGGGTCAGGTCGAAGCCGTCCATGCGCGGCATCTCGATATCGACCAGCATCAGGTCCGGACGCGTCTCCTGCATCTGTTCGAGCGCGTCGACGCCGTCCTTGGCCAGCAGCACGCGATAGCCCTCGCGTTCCAGCAGGCGCTGGGTCACGCGGCGCACGGTCAGCGAGTCGTCCACCACCATCACGGTCGGCAGATAAGGAGCGGCTGACGCGCTCGCCGCGGCCAGTGCCGCCGCCGCCGGCAGGCGCGTGCCCTGCCCGGCCAGCAGCACCGGATCCAGGATCAGCACGATCTCGCCGGAACCGAGCACGGTGGCGCCGGCGATGCCGGGCATGCGCGCCAGTTGCGGGCCGATGTTCTTGACCACCACCTCGCGGTTGCCCAGCACCTCGTCGACCTGCAGCGCCATGCGCGCCGTGCCGTTCCTGAGGATCAGCACCGGATACGAACGCTGTCCACCGGCGCCGCCGGGTTCGCGCAGCAGTTCGGGCAGGTAGTGCAGCGACACGTCCTCGCCCTGCACCTTCAGCGATCCGCTCTCGCGCGCCGCAGCCAGCTCGGTTTCGCGCACCTGCAGCACTTGCTCGACCAGCACCGCCGGCAGCGCGTGGGTCCGGGCGCCGCTGGCGACCAGCACCACCTGGGTCGCGGCCAGGGTCAGCGGCAGGTGAATGGTGAAGGCGGCGCCCTGGCCGGCCGTGGTCTCGATGTCGACCCGGCCGCCCAGCGCGCGCGCTTCCGAGCGCACCACGTCCATGCCGACGCCGCGGCCGGCCAGTTCGGTCAGCGCATCGGCGGTCGAGAAGCCGGGCTCGAACACCAGTTCGGCGGCATCCTGGTCGGTAATCTCTTCACCGGCGCCCAGCAGGCCGTTGGCCGCGGCCTTGGCACGGATGCGCGCCAGGTCGAGGCCGGCGCCATCGTCGGCGACGCGGATCACGACTTCGTTGCCCTGCTGGCTGGCCTGCACCAGCAGCTCGCCGGTTTCTTCCTTGCCGGCGCCGACGCGCCCGGCACGCGTTTCGATGCCGTGCACGATGGCGTTGCGCAGCAAGTGCTCGAACGGCGCGGCCATGCGTTCCAGCACGCTGCGGTCGATCTCGACCGCGCCGCCGCGGATGTCCAGGTTGACCCGTTTATCGGTTTCCTTGGCGGTCTGGCGCGCCAGGCGGAACAGGCGTTCCGACAGGCTGGCAAACGGCACCATGCGCGCCCGCATCAGGTCGCGCTGCAGCTCGCGCGTCAGGCGCGACTGCGCCGCCAGATCTTCGCCGGCGGCATCGACGGTGCGCGCCATGCTGTCGTGGAAGGTCGAGACGTCGTTCACGCTCTCGGCCATCATGCGCGTGAGTTCCTGCAGGCGCGTGAAGCGGTCGAATTCGAGCGGATCGAATTCGCGCTCGCCGGCGATCGACAGGGTCGATGCGATCTGCGACTCGGCCTGCATCTCCACTTCGCGCAGCTGCTGGCGCAGGCGTGCCAGGTTGTCCGAGAAGTCGGACAGCGCATTCTTCAGCGTGCCGACCTGGTTTTCCAGCTTGGAGCGGGTGATCGACACTTCGCCGGCCTGGTTGACCAGGCGGTCGAGGATGTCGGCGCGTACGCGGACCAGCGGTGCGCGTACCGGTTCGGCTTGATCCGCGGCCTGGCCGGCGGTCGGTGCGTTGTCCGCACCACTCGGGGCGTGCGCGGCTTCAGGCGTCGCTTGTGCCGTGGATGCGGCGTCGGCGCCATCGGTGGCGGCCGGCTGCTGCAACTGCTCGAACAGCAGCTGCGCCTGGTCGTAGTTGGCCAGCAGTTCGTCGAAGGCCGTGCTGCTTGTGGTCCCGGCGTGCAGCATGTTCTCGATCTGGGTTTCCAGCGCGTGCGTGTGCTGGCCCAGGCGCATCGCGCCGGCCATGCGGGCGCTGCCCTTGACCGTGTGCAGCGCGCGCAGCAGGCCGTGCGCGGCGGCGCTGTCCTGCGGATTCTGCTGCCAGCGGCGCAGGCCGTCGCCGATCTGTGGCAGCAGGTCGGTGGCTTCTTCCATGAACACCGGCAGCAGGTCCGGATCGAGTTCGTCGGCGAAGACCGGCTCAGTGGCCAGTTCAGTGGCCAATTCGGTGGCCAGCTCGGTGTCCAGCGGCGCGGTGTCGGGCTCGAGGTCCAGCGGCGCGGCTTCGGGCTGCGTGTCCGGAGATGCGGCTTCGGGCCCGGCGTCTGCCGGCTGGTCGCCGGTGCCGGACGTGGTGGCCGATTCCGCTTCGGTTACCGGGGCCGCTTCTGGTTCGGTTGCCGGCGCTGTTTCAAGTTCAGTTTCCGGCGCAGATGCCGGCTCCACCTGCGCAGGTGTTTCGTCCACCGGCGCGTCGAACAGCATGTCGAATTCGTCCGCCGGTGCACTATCCGGCGCGGGCGCGGGCGCGGATTCGGATGCCGGCTCGGGCGCCGGCTGCGCCTGCTCCAGCGACGGCGCCGCGAACGGGTCGTCGAAATAGCTGTCGAACAGATCGTCGACGGCGCTCACCGCCGTATCGGCCGGCTGTTCTTCGAACGAGCGCGGCGCCGTCACCGTGGTCTCGGCCAGCGGCAGCGGACCGCCGGGCAGCGGCGGCTCGGCCAGGATGCTTTCGTAGGCGGCCGCGAACAGCGCGTCCAGGCGCCCTGCCAGTTCGGCATCGGCATCGCCGAACACGGCGTCGGCCTTGCGCCGTCCCAGTTCGTCGCACAAGGCGTCCAGGCGCGCCAGCAGCTCGGGCTGATGCGGCGCCAGTTCGCCCAGCGCGAACACCTGCAGCATGACGCGGATGCGCTCCACGGTCTCTTCCAGCAGCGCGTGCTGCTCGTCGTTCAGCGGCGGCGTCGCCATCTGCAGCGCCGCTTCCAGCGCCACCGCGATGTCGTGCAGGGCCGTGAAGCCGACCGTGGCCGAGGTGCCGCCCAGCGTGTGCGCGGCGGTCAGGGCCTGGCTCGACACCGCGCGCAGCGGGTCGGCGCGCCAGGCGGCGAAATCGGCGGCCAGCGTGTCGACGATGTCCGCGGTTTCGTTCAGGTAGATGTTATACAGCGGCAGCGGGATCTCGAGCTCGCCGACGCGCTTGATGTTGTCTTCGTCGGGCGTGTCTGCCGGCGCAGGCTCGGCGGCCAGGGCTTCCGGTTCGGCGGGCTCGATGGCGGAGGCCGGCAGCTCGTCGACCGCTTCATCAGCCACGGGTGCAGCTTCGGCAGGTTCGGCCGCTGCTTCGCCAGCCATGACTGCCGCTTCAGCAGGCACCGGCGCCGCAAACGCCCCACCTTCCTGCACACGCAGCGCAGCCGCCGCCAGCGGCGCACCGCTGCGCGCCGAACGGCCCGTGGCGGCCAGCTCGGCCACCCACGCCGACAGCTCGGTGCGCGCATGGTCCAGCAGCGCCAGCAGGTCGGGCGTGGCGGCGCGCGCTTCCGACAGCCACAAATTCATCGTCTTTTCGACGGCGGCCGCGCCCACGGCAAATTCTTCCAGCCCGACCATGCGGCTGCTGCCCTTGAGCGTGTGGAAGGCGCGGCGCAGGCGCGTCAGCGTTTCCTGGTCGCCAGGCGCGGCATGGGCGGCCGGCAGCGTCTCGCCGACCAGCGCCAGCACGTCGCCGGCTTCCATCATGAAAATCTCGAGCAGCTCGGCTTCGATCGCATCGTCGGCCGACATCCCGGCAGGCGCAGCAGCAGCCACCGCTGCAGCAGGCACGGCCGCGGCTTCATCCGCAACCTCGGCCCGCACCTCGTCCGCCGCTTCAACCGGGGCTTCGGCCGGGCCATCACCTTCCACCGCAACCGCTTCCGCCGGCTCAGGCTCGGCAACCGGCGCCGCCACCGCAGCAGCATCCTGCACCTGCGCATCGAACGGCAACTCACGGAACAAGGCCGCCGCCTCATCGAAACGGAAACGCTTGCGCGCCGCCTCGACATTCTGCGCCAGCGCATCGGTAAAGAAACCGAGCGCGCCGATGTTCTGCGCCAGGTTGTCCAGCGACGCTGCACGCGCATCGGCGCCGGGCGTGCCCGTTGCGAGCGTACGGACCGCCTCGCGCACGTGCGCGACCGCGCGCGTGGCCTGCTCCTGATCGAGGATGGCCAGCGCGCCCTGCAGCTGGTGCAGCAGCGGGTCGGCCTGTTCCAGCGACGCCGTGCGCGCCGGGTTGTCGTAGTATTCGTCGACCAGCTTTTCGATCTGGCGCAGGCCGGTGCGCA
>Ga0265780_10004306_pt1 | contig 18388 bp, 17 predicted proteins | sample P1T30metagenome_FD_192432 | JGI IMG/M metagenome (GOLD analysis project Ga0265780, IMG submission 192432) | Plant litter microbial communities from East Loma Ridge, Irvine, California - P1 T30 | ecosystem: Environmental > Terrestrial > Plant litter > Unclassified | place: USA: California...
CGCATTTACAGCGCTGGGAGATCTTTACTGAGCCTCTTACTGCTGCGCGCAAGCTCTCCCTCTTCCTCGACCTCACCAGGCTACATTCCAAGATGACCATGTACGTCAACACCAGCTACTGCCCCGCTGTATATCCAATTGCTAACACCTCCCGTAGTTGGGACTCGATAACGGGACGCAAGCCCGCCGCGCAACCCGCACAATCGCCGCAATCGCCGGATTTCGTAAAAGAAGACACCTTCCAAGCCACGCCCTTCGACCCCAACACGGCCATACAAAACCCCTCGGACTTCATCCTCGACCCCTCACAGCTGCACCCGCTCGCAGGCCTCAACCAAGACACGCTTGACTATCTCTCGCTCGAAGACTCGGTCGCAGATCTTGGCGCAGCTTCCGCCCTCCCGTCCCGCGGTTGGTCCGACGATCTCTGCTATGGCACCGGTGTGTCGTACCTCACCGCGCTCACGATAGGCGGTGCGTGGGGCCTCGCAGAAGGCTTGCAGAAGAACCCGCCCAGCATGCCTCCACGGTTACGGCTGAACGGCGTGCTGAACGCGGTAACGCGGCGGGGACCTTTCTTGGGCAACAGCGCGGGTGTCATCGCCATGGTGTACAATGGCATGAACAGCACGATAGGATACTACAGGGGGAAGCATGATGCGACGAACAGCATAGCAGCAGGCGCATTGAGCGGCGCGCTCTTCAAAAGCACACGAGGGACACGGCCAATGGCTATTAGCGCCGGCATATGCGCGAGTGTGGCAGGTGGCTGGGCTGTGAGTAGCCTCGATCGATACTGAAAGCAGAGCAATACTAACACCCACAGCTCACACGAAAGGTCTTCTTCGACCCCGATTTATCATGAGCCACGGCTTTCCTTCCTTCTTCAAACCACGAGCATCCACTTTGGTCCATCTTAGCGTACTTCTCACTCACCACTCTCCTCGGGGCGTTTCCCATGTACAACAACCTGGCGTCGGGCATAGGAGCCGGTAGCATTGCACGGCACGGTCTTGGGGCTTTTGGGCGGGGGCACTTTGTGTAGTTATGTAAGAAACGCAGCGGAACAAAATAATGCACAACCAGTCACGAGATTTTCACCAAAACTCACTGTATGGGAGCGAAGTGTGGGATGATTATGCACTATGTTGGTATTTCGCACACGCTAATAAACAGCAGATCGATATCGTGAGGGCAAAGAAAGGGAAATGAGACCAGCATCGTAATGCCTCAATTCCAACCATGAGAAACCAATTCCTCCCTCCCTTTTACTTCATCCCTCCCCAGTTCCGTTCACCTCCAGTGTCAACGTCTACTCAAGGCAATTCCTGCAGCGCCGGCCTGCCCGCCTTCGCATCCGTATGCGCATACTTATCCGTCGTCGGTAACTCGCGCGCCTCTCCGCCCTGCCCATTCATCTCCACCGGCTCATTGGCGAACCGCGAGTGCGCGCCAGCTTGGGGTGGGGGATCGTAGAAACCTTCCGGCGGCATTCCTCCTGCCGTCGGGCCCGCAGCACCACCTGGACTGTACACGGGCGCGGGACCGTACTGGCCGAAATCACGCCCGTCTTTCTCAGCGACGGCAGATGCGGAGCGCGCTTTGCGGCGGCGCCAGAAGAAGGCGAGGAAGGCGAGGAGCGCGAGGAAGGCTATGCCGCCGATTACAGGGCCCGCGATCCATGCTTTTGATGACGAGGAAGAGGATGACGACGACGACGAGTTGGACGACCCGCTGTTGCTGTTGTTGTTGGACCCCGGGGAGTTGGAGGACGAAGCACTCATAGCCGCATGCGTCGCGACCGCCAATTCCGACAGCGTGTTCGTCGTGTTTTGCAGATAGCAGTTCTTGAAGCCGCCGCTGAGGCTCGAGTCGAAGACTACACCTACGCATTTCGACGTGCTGCTCGCGCACGCATCCATGCAGGATGTCAGGTTCTGCGTGTGCAAATTGGTCATGTTGAGCCCCGAACTCGTCTGTCCGCAGCGAATCTCGAACTCGTTTTTCTCCTTGACGTAGCTCTTCTTGTCCGGGCATTTAGTGTCGACGGCGTCGATCTGCGTCATGGTCGCGGTGTGGATGACGCCCGCGTCATTCCCCGGCGAGCGCAGACTGCCCGAGGAATACTCGGTCTTGGGCCAGCAGTTCGCGAAGCCAATTTTCAGGTCGGGTGACCAGGACACGGCTTTGCAGAGGGGTTGTTGGTCGACGCAGATGCGCAGACACTCCTCGATGGTCGAGGTGTGGAAGAAGCCCTTGTACGGCTCGGTCAAGCACGGCTTGGGGAAGTCTGAGAAACACGCGTCGAAGCCCGATATCACTTTGCCGCAGTTCATCGTGTATGCCATGCCGTCGACGCCCGAGAGTTTGTTGACGCTGGCGTCGGGTGCGGGGCACTTTGTGTCCATGGGCCTCATCTGAGTATCGACGACGAGCGCGGAGTGGTCGCCCGGGGAGGGTTTGAGGCTCGCGGTGCTGGTGGTGCTGTTGCGCAGCCAGCAGTTGCCGTTGCCGGCCCAGACGATGCCGAAGCAGCCTTCTTGCTTGCCCCAGAAGCGCGAGCAGTGCTCTATGCAGTCCTCCATTGTGGAGGTTTTGAACGGGTCTTGCGCATCTGCAAAGTTGTCAGTTGGAGTGATGTGGGATTGCGAAGCCGGGGCGTACCATTGAACGGATTGTTCTGATCGCAGAAAGATGTGAAGTTGAGTCCATTGAGCGACGTGTAGCCCTTGGGATCGCATTTCGGCTTATCCTGTCTGATTTCGATGTCGCGAGCGACCAGTGTGTCTTCGAACCCTACAACCTCATTAGTCTCTGCTTCCCCATCCCCACATCGCTCATTCCGTGCCAACATACAAGGCTGCGTCGTCGCAAGCGCAACGCCCGCAAAAGCGCACACGCGCGCAAGTCCGAACATAATTTCTCGTCCCACTCAGCCCAAGGCAGAACGAGCTGATGTGGACCACCTCTGTACAGATTCGAAAGATTGGCTCGGGCTATAATCTCAACGACCAGCCGAGAAAGTTGTAGGGGCCCGCAAAGTTCCAACAAACAGCGACGGAATAGATCAAACTACCAACGACTGAGACGACAACGACGGACCAAGATAGTTGGGAAGAGAAAAAGTTTGGCTATCGAGGTGACAGCGAATTGTCCACAACCTTCCCTGATACCTGCATGCTCTAAAGTGCGCCACTCCATAGGGCCCCCAACACCCGACTCGATCGACCTCAAACACTGCCCATTCCGCCGTTCAGCTCAGAGTGGTAGTGGGGGCTAGGAGTACGCACGGTGTCACGACTCGAGGACGCCATTGTGACAGCTCGGCGACAGCCGTGCTGGTGAGTGGTTGGGGGCCTGCGCATTGACGAGGTGTATCTACTTCCAGCTAGCTCAGGCGTCCCATGAGGAATGGTCCACGACGTCGAGCTGAGGGGATGGCTGACCTGCGGTATCTAGGTTCAGCCATGGGCGCGTGCGATTGGGAATGGAGCTGCACGCTTCGTCCAGCGGTGCAGAAAAACAACGCGTCTGACATCGCATCGGACGACTTGCAGGTGCATGTTGGATACGAACGACATCGACCCTCAGTGTTTGACAAAACGCCACAAAACAGTTTCCAGCTTGGCGGAAGCGGGGCGCAATTTACCAGGCACCATACCGGCTGCGCCCGCAGGGCTGAGGCTGAGGCACCACGGTTGCTATTTTCGCTTCCACGTGCCCGATGCGCGGAGCAGATGGCCGTAGGATCTGGTGGTTTTAAATCTCGCTTTGAACATCGTTCCTTCGCGTGCGAGGGAAATAGCGATTGATCCTGCTTGCGTGAAAATTCCGATTGGAAGATTGGAGGATCAGATGAGACGTGCTGGAGCTTGGCATTGATTCACGATGAGGTTTGAACGGCATGTTGACCGGTGGAGTGGTTTCGCAACATTTTGAGGGTCCAGCGAAACTCCGCATTACCCCGCCAAGAGTCTTCACGCGAGGGTGCAGCTGAGTGTTGGTCCAGAAATTGCAAATACCTCCAGAGAATATGATCTTGATTGCCTTGATCGCAAACAGGCTGCGATCTGGTATCTAATGCACCTTAAAACGCCATCCATGATTCTGTTGCCTGCAACACCAAGCGATGAAGAGTTGAACAGAGAGACATTACTAGGCCTTTGCTTATCTGCTGTTGGTCTTTCCAATACCACGTTTTCCTGCCGTCTGTAATTCGTGTCAGCGGATGCAATGTCATGCAGGTACCGATCGAAACTTACCAAATGCTTGATCAAAGAACCAGTCGAATGCCTGTCAGCTTCACCTTGTCTGGCCATCCTGTTCATCTTCTTCTGCGACAGCTTCTGCAGCTTCTCGGCCTTGGTAGCAGCGGCCTCATTCGTGATACCATCGTTCCTCCTGTTCGTGCTCGCGCTGCGACCACGGCTCTTCGCACGCTCAGATGCAGTCAAGGGCCTGTCAATATCCATAGCATCGTTGCGAACCAGACTGCGTCCACGGTTCTGGCTCTGTGCCCTCTCGGCCACCTTGGAGGTGTCGTAACCGAGGCTTTGCAGGTGGGACTCCATCTGTGACGACTTGACTGCCTTTGCGGACCTGGGAATGACGGCCCTGTTCTTCAGACTCTTGCGCATCTTAGCTTCGTTGCGGATGAGCTGCCTCTTCTCACGGATCAAATCTGCCTTGTATCGGATATCCGCCTCCTCAGCATCTTCCAGTTCCTCTTCTGACTCGTAGAAGCCCTCCGCCTCAAGCTTCTCCTCCTCAGCCTCGAGTGCTGCGAGCTTCTCCTCGATCTCCGGGTCAATGAAGTCGTAGACGTTCTGGCCCTTGAACACCTCAGGAATGCGGTCGTGCTTCCACTCATCGTTCTCGAGCAAGTAGTTCTTGCGCAAATCGATGTTGTATACACCAGCACCACCTTCTTGCTCTTCCAGATCGCGCTCCAACATTGGTCGGTCTGGGTCATCCTTGTCATACTTCTTCCTGTTCAAGACTGCGTCGGGGATAGAAGTCTCGCGAGTGACGCCGCCCAGAGGTACAGCAACGTGAATCCTTCGGAGGAGATCGCCCAGACGGCCAGTGGGCTCACCAGAGCTGCTGGTACCAGCCTTGAGCTTCTCGGCATTGCGGGCAGCAATCAGACGATCGCAGACAGAGTTGCGTACTGCCATGACGCCCTCCATTGTGTTACAGGACAACTCAAGAATCTCAACCTCGCCAGACTTGAGCATACCCTGAAGTTGCTCCTGAGTCTCTGCGTCGAGCTGATCCGGTCGCATCAGGTCAATCTTGTTGATGACGATGGAGATGAGCTTGTTTGCGAACAGAGGCTTGATGTTGTTGAAGAGGGCGATTTGAGAGGCGACGGAGTAACCGCACTGCTCGCTGAGGTCCATGAAGTAGAGGATATGGGCGCGAAGATGAGCAATAGCACAGATCGACTGATGCTCAATGGTGTTCATCTCCTCGAGAGCGTGGTCGAGGATACCAGGGGTATCGACAGCCTGGAATCGCAGCATCTTGTAGTCGAAGTGTCCGACGTACAAGCTCTTGGTTGTGAACGCATATGGCTGCACCTCAACATCTGCGCGGGAGATGGACTTGAGGAAAGATGACTTGCCCACATTGGGGAAGCCAGCAATAACCAATGTGCGGGTGTTGGGGTCGATTGAGGGCAGACGTCCCAGATGTTGCCTGACCTGCTCGAGGTAGACGAGCGGGTCTTTTAATCTTTTGCAGATTGTGGCCATGCGACCAAGCGCAGCCCTCTTCAGCTGTTTGCACTGAAAGAGAGACTGTCCATACTTGAGCAGACGCACGTAATCACGCGCAACTGTCTCAATCAGCGACTTGGCTGTGGAGAGCTGACCTAGAGCAATCCTGAAGTGATCCGCATCGTAAAGCGTGTTCAGCAGATCACGATGGAACGGATGAATGTCCGCAAGGCGAGGGAAGGCCTCGATAGTGGTGGAGAGGCGCTCGGTGAAGGTTTCGGCGGTGTACTTGACTTTTCGGGTGTAAAAAGCTCGAATTCTGCTGATCTTGAAGCCAGCTCGAATCTGAATGAAGTCAGCATGGTTTCTAATTGATTTTTACCGTAAAGTCAGCTGACCTGGGTCGGCAACCGCGTCTGTCTGTTCGTCTTTCGTTAGCATTAAAGAACATAAGGTGCTCGTGGTGATTGTGGTGGTGGTAAAGGTGGCGGTGGTGGGCGCGTGAGATGGCGCAGAGAATTTTGGGGACTTACGTTCGAGACAGCACGATATCTAGAAATTCCTGGCTTGTCGGAACAACCGGGATGTCTTTCCACTGGGTCTTCATATTGGCGGCTACAGCGAAAGGTTGTTGTCGTTGTCGTCGTGGGAAGCGCAGCGCAAAGTTCGAGGAATTCCTATCGATAATAAAAATTTGGCCCCACTGGCTTGGCGGACCCTCGGTTCGCGCACGCTAGCGTGGCTTCGGATGCTGCACGGGCCCTGAATGCTTCAATTGTCGATGGCATTTACGCCATCTTGTCGATTACATTGACAGCGACTGGCAGATTTTAGCAGCTGATCCTATAGTCTGAAGCTTTTCAAAGGGCCTGGCTGTCACAATGGAATCCTAGCAATACCATGTACTGCTTCAGGCTGCCACATGCCACGGTCACTTTCCGACACCTCACAAGCTGCAGTACGAATGCCAGCATCTTTACACGATTATGCTCATCGGATCGATCATCGAAGTGCCAATTCACATTACATCACACAAATTCGGATCGATCATCTGACACACTGTCTTCAAAACCTCATCGCTAGGGACGATAGCTATAGCTGTTCATCACTGCCAGCTTATGCCAGAACACCAAGTCCGTTCAAGAACGTATTCGGTTTACTAACCGGTATCTGAGCATGTATATTCAGTCTTCCTTTCTCATTACGAATCAGTGCGGGCTTCTGAACTCATGAATCAGGGCTGACTTGGATCTGTCTCCTCCACCTGTGCGGGTTTCCGAGGTGAGTAGTGGAAGGGAAGGAGATCTTACTTATATAGAGCGACGTCCTACTAGTCTACGCCTTGCCCACACCTTGCGCTGTGGCTACTTTCACCTGTCCTGCATTGTCTGCCGTTTATCTCCTTGAACTACTATCAATCGGGCACCGGGGCCCTGGGTAGCCGATCAGGTAGCTCTCTGCACGAGAAGAGCGGCCTCTTACGTGCTCATGCCTTTTGCTGTGGCCACCCTCACCTCTGTTATGCATCGTTTGCCGCTTATCACTTCGAACAAGCCATCACTAAGGCACTGAGCGGCCAATCAGGTCGCTTCCTGGCCGTGCGTAGTACGACGATTGCTCCTGGACTCGGTGACAAGGCTTCAAGAGCAAACAAAGCGTCAGTCTCATGAGGCCATTTCACGGGGTTCTTGCTGTGATCGATGCGGAAATAGAGTTGCCGGATGGGGAGGATACCAAGTCTCGCTGCGAGATGGTGGGAAGAGCGTTGATGTCTCAATGTCTTTCTTTTATGTCGGTGTAAAGGCATTTTCACCAAGCAAGAAGCAGCAGTGTTAAAGAAGGTGACATCTGCTACATTACCAACGTCTGTGTCTAATCATACACCTGAAAGTGTGCATCCACTGGATTCTTTCCATTAATCGTCAACACATCCTGCGGACACGCGCTCATCACAACTACTACGTCCCTCAACGCCTCCAGCAGGACAAAATCCCCCTCTTTCGTCAGCGGCGCTTCGAAGCTAACGCGCCGCTTCGCGCCCTCGCCGGCCTGCGTGATGGGGATGTTCATGAACAGATTAAACGGGTCAGGAACCTTGCCGCCCAGTTTACCATTCAAGTCTTTCAGGGCCTCCTGCTCTTCCTTACCCAGCTCAGAGGAAGTCGACAGAGCATTCACAGCGTCCCAGAAATTATCCGTACAGGATTCGTGATACCCCGTTACGCCGAGCTCGCTGTACCGCCATCGATCGCATGCTGCGATCAAAGTGTCGTGCACGCCGGGACTTGTATCTTCTACTAGTTTCACTATCGGGTGCCGCTTTTGGCTGACGAGTATGTCGCCGACTGCGGGCGTGATTTTGAGCAGGGAGGCGCGGCAGTGGCACATGGACATGTATTCTGGCGCAGATGCAGCGGCGTTGGAAGCGTCGGTATATTTCGATGGCGAGTCTGATGTCGCGTTGGGGTAGAGTGGAGCTTCAGCTTTCGAGGTGGTAGAGAGGGTGGAGGAGGGCAGTGCGAGAGCCCAGGTTTCGACGACTTGGTTGCCGTGCGTGTTTATGATCTTGATCTTTTGGCCGTGGCGGACGAAGGTTGCGGCGCCGCGGCGGGCGGGGACGGTTTGGGTTGCTGAGGACATGGTTGTGTGAACTGTGATGTAGGCGGATCTGGTAATTGGAGATGAAGAGATAATGTTTAGAAGAAGAGGGTGATCGAAACAAGCTGTTCAATATGACGTAGAATGGGGAGGTGATATACCCCTCATGTTCCTTCGCGCCATGTAGGCGCGTGATGGAGGGGGAGATAGGAGGATGGGGACCACAACTGATAGCTGTCATTCGGGATGTTCCAGGCTATTAGCAATAGCTGCCTTTCGTAAATGAAATGAGGGCGTCTTTGTTTAAAAATCCCAGTGCGAACAGTTGTTCGATTACAACTCATTATCACTTACAATGGAAAGCGAGCATTATATCTGAAGCTATACACAGGGCTTGACCGTAACAGTCGGACCCAAGCGATACAGTGTAGCTCGACTATCAGCTGCCCTTGTTCGCTTTCCCTCGTAGTCTCCAGCAGCTCATGAATATTGGAGGCGATGCATCGTCTGAGACGTTGGCAAATGGCAAAATGAGATATGATGACTGTATCGGAAAAGCTTTTTTAGAACGCGACTGACTGAGTGATAGAAGTGAGATTGCATCAGAGCGACCCAGCAAATGTGATCATGGTTGTGTTGCTGCTGGCTTCAAGTCCGTGTTCAGAAGCGCATCATCAATGCCAAGACTCCTGCGGCCAGATCGTAGGACTCCCGAACGGCAACCAAATATCTCCACCACGGCGCCTGAACTCCTATTCCGCCACTCCCCCGTACATTGCTACTGTCTTCACCATGGCTGCCCTCGCAACCAAGACCCAGTCGCAAAACATCTTTGCTAAATTAAAGGCGAAGCCCGCAAACAAGGTAGGCTTAGGAAAGGGAGGGGCGGTCTACATGTGTTAACATTCATGTGCAGATATGTTTCGACTGCGGCGCAAAGAACCCGACATGGAGCTCAGTACCTTTCGGCATCTACTTGTGCCTCGATTGCTCCTCGAACCACCGGAACATGGGTGTCCACATCTCCTTTGTGCGCTCCACCAACCTCGACAGTACGTCCCTCGACCCATGACTTACGGACAGGCGCTGATACAGGACAGTCTGGCAATGGGATCAACTACGAATCTTTAAGATGGGCGGCAACGAGAGCGCCACCAAGTACTTCCAATCGCACGGTGGTTCGGCAGCGCTTGCCAGCAAAGACCACAAGGCCAAATACACCAGCAATGCCGCGACCAAGTACAAGGAGGAATTGTCCAGGCGCTGCGCTGCGTATGCTAAGCTGTATGTTGTGGCAATTGCTCACAGGTACATGGTTGTATGCTGACATGTGTGGTACAGCTACCCAGACGAAGTGGTCATAACAGATGTCCCTGAAGCGGCCGGAAGCGATGGCACCAACACTCCAGCCGGAGACGACGACGACTTCTTCTCTTCTTGGGACAAGCCAACTATCAAGCGCCCCTCGAACCCTCCCTCACGAACTGGCACACCGCGCACGGGATCGCCATTCCTCAAGCCCGGCGCCAACGGCAACACAACAGACCGCCCCAAGTCACCCCTTGTAGGAGCAGCAGAAGGCACCACACCCGCCGCAAAGCCTGCCGTACGAAAGACCACCGCAGGCGCCGCACCAAAGAAGAACATTCTGGGCGCAAAGAAAAAGGGCCTGGGAGCAAAGAAAGTCGTCCCCACCGACGGCGGCCTAGACTTTGAAGAAGCCGAACGCAAAGCCCGCGAAGAAGCAGAGCGCATCGAGAAACTCGGCTACGACCCCGACGCTGAAGCCGCCGAAGCCGCCGCCACGAAATCCAGCGTCCCAGAAGCTTCTACCATCGCATCACCCACCCCCGTCTCCCCTCCGCGCGGTGGCTTCGGCTCGACCGCCAAGCCCGAGCGCTCAAGTCAGGACATGGAGAGATTGGGCATGGGCGTCGCGCGTCTTGGATTCGGCCAGGTGGGCGCAGGCAAGAAGCCCGCGGCCCAGCAGAAGAAAATGGGCGGCTTTGGCAGCGTGGGCCAGCCGGCTCAAGACGAGAGCCAGAAGTACGCCCGCGACAAGTTCGGCACGCAAAAGGGCATTAGCAGCGACGAGTTCTTTGGCAGAAATGCATATGATCCGACCGCGACGAGTGCAGCCAAGGAGAGGTTATCTGGTAAGTTCACCCACTCCCTCCACTACCCTCCACAAAGTCCCATGCTAATTCGAAATCAGGCTTCGAAGGCGCAACCTCCATCTCCTCCAACGCCTACTTCGGCCGCCCGGAAGACGACATGCCCGAAGAAGACTACGGCGACCTCGAGACCGCCGCCAAGGACTTTGTGCGCAAATTCGGCATCACCGCTGGCGACGACCTCGAGAATCTGACGAGCATGTTGGGCGAGGGCGCGACTAAGTTGCAGGGCGCTGTTAGGAACTACCTCAACTCGTAGGAGGGTGGTTGGATTGAGTGTCAGCGGCGGGGGTGAGGATGACGATGAGAATGGGCGTTTTAGATGGTTGGGTAGGAGTGTGTTTTGGGTTGCTGTGTATCAGGTTTAGGGCAATGAGAGCAGTATTCAATCAAATCAAGAGCATACATCTCGCTTGTAACACATGCACGTTCAAACCGAGCAAAGCAATTTAAGCAGAGCTCCTCGGCCCCAACATATTTCATTAGAACAAGTGAGTTTGACCAGCGCCGTTGAGGGCATGATCGGGTATCTCTAGAAAGTCATTACTGAACAACTTTTCCCCCGCCTACAAAATTGCGACAAGTCAAAAGTTGTCTTCGTTGCCGTTAACGGGTCGTCAGGTTGAATCGACGACGCCTTATCCCAATGCTTTTTTCAGAAACAAGCCTGGTTATGCACATACACACCCAGTAATCAGAACCATGGAAACGCCGGTACAGCAATAGAAATATGAGAGGTGAGAGATTATGCGACTTGTTGCAAGCGCAGGGTGCCGGTTGAAGAGGCGCACGGTGCATATATGTGTGACCGTGTGGTGTTGTGATGTGAAATGGAAAACGCCGTGTAACCGGTCTTGCCGTGTTGAATGCAGTAAGATCGTGAGTCGTCATCTATGTGATTAGTTTGGGACGGCGAGGCCCTTGATGCCGTTGGTGACTTCGATGGCAGCCGCTTTGGCGACGGGGAGGAGGCCATGGTTTTGCTTCTCATCTCCGTAGGCCTCCTTCGTCTCGCTGCCTGTGCCGTTCGCGCCGTTGGTCCCGTTAGTACCGTTCGTGCTATTAGCTCCGTTGGTCTCCTCTGCTCCTGGCAGATCAATGTTGACGCTATGAAGCTTTTTGTCGATGTCCTTCACCTGCAGGCCATCGAAGATAGGGAAGATGCCACGTGTGGCGTGGAAGTCATTGTGTACTAGAGAAAGTGTTAGCAGAAATCACTACAGCAATGAGATACGCCACTTACCAATGTTGAGAAGGTACCAAGTATCCACAACATCTTGGATAACGAATCTCGAAGGACTAGCAGCGCCGTGACAATTGGCCCACTGCTGGCCCAGACGATAGAACTCGTCCTTCCAGGCGAGGAAGCTAATGGTTTCAACAATAGTGGGCTGCACAATCTCCTTGCCTGGGAAGACACCCCATGTCACAGCATTTGGTCCCTCGTTCGGCGCATTGGTCTTGAGATCACCATCCTTGTTCACGGCGTAGTAAGTGAATTCTGGATCACGCTCGATTCGTGTGATGATCTCAGCAATGTACTCGGGGGAGACGAGGACTTCCAGATATGCCTTCTGGTAGACGTAGCCGTTGCGGGGGCCCCAGCCAAAGGTAGGATCGGACGATTTGGCACCGTTGACTGCTGGCTGGGAGTTGATGGTCAGGAAACCACGACGATTGAGGTCTATCAGGTCGTTCCGGATGGACGTGGCTTCACCTGTGATAGCCTGCTCACTCCACGGCAGAGATTCGAGCTTTCCTTCCATGTAGCGGACGAAAAGATCTGACAAGTCCTTGATTGACAGTGGTGTGCCCCAGAGCTTGACATTCTGCTCGTTGGTCCCCTTGAGACCAATGCCGTAAGAATCGAGCTCACCAAAAGCAGGCGAGCGGGAATCTCCCCAGCGACCGTTGGGAAACTCGTCCCAGTCTTGTGTTCGTGCCACGTAGGAGCGATTGCGGTTGCGCCAGAAAATTGGGCGGACGTTCTCGTCGCGGCGGTTGAGACCAAGCGATGGTCGCCATGGAAGCGGCTTCTCTAGTGGCGATCCGGGGTCGGGGAGGAGATCGAGTTCTTCGAGAACCATGCGAGTGGCTTGTGCGAGGTTCATGGTGTAGCTACATTTATTAGCATTGCGCATTTGGGACGATGGTACAACTTACAAGTGGAGATGCGTGATGCCCGCCTCGATCAGCCTTCGACACATGTCGGCGACAAGACCCTTCCCAACCTCGCGAACTTCGACATCGTCGTTCTTGATTGGGTCCAGGGCATCTGTCCAGTGCTGAGGAATGTTACACCTCGTCCATTGTGCTCTCCGCAAGAACGAAGCGTGCGTGTGTATGGGCATGATGCCGGGGATGATGACGGCGTCAACGCCCTTGGCTCGGACCTTGTTCACCCAGTCGATGAAGATGTCGGTGTCGTAGAACATCTGGGTCACAATAAAAGTAGCGCCAGCATCCACCTTCTCCTTGAGGTGGTCAATGAGCTCGTCGACGTTGTCGTTGTCGTCGCTGCCTTCCGAGTAGCCGGCGACACCAATGTCAAAGTGGTTGCCGTATTTTTCCTTGATGTATTTGACCAGGTCCTTTGCGTAGCGGAAGCCTCCAGCGGTGGCCTCCCACTTTTCTCTCTCACGCGGCGGGTCACCTCTGAGGGCGAGTATGTTTGTGCAGCCAGATTGGTAGGCGTCTCGGAGGGCTTCATCGAGCTTCGTCTTTTCCATGTCGGTACACGTGAGATGCATACATGTCTCGAGGCCGTATACGGTTTGGGCGACCTTGACCATTTCGCAGGTCAATTTGGAGTGGCGACCGCCAGCACCCCAGGTGAGGTCGATGAACTGTGGACCGAAGCCATGCATGCGGTCCATGCGGTCGTAGAGATTTTGGACACCCTGAAGTGGTCAGCCCGCCATTGGCGAGATAATCGGAGACCTGACATACCTGGGCTGTCTTCGGCGGGAAGAACTCGAAAGAAAAGGTTGGCTTGCCCTCGGCCTTTGCCTGGGCGAGCTTCTGGGAGATGTGCATGGCGGCGAGGAAGAGAAAATGGAAGGAAGTGAGGGAACGGCTTCAGGGTCCTGTCTTCGGACGACGTGTCGTCGGCGAGTATGTATCCCACGGCGCTGACCGACAAGGGTGGTGCAGATGTACTTGTGCACCCCGCGCTCAGTAAATTCACTCAACCACGCACTATCCGAAATAACGTTTGCGAGCCCAGCGATCTGCGAGTACCCGCTGCATGAAGCACTGCTCTTTCTCTCGAATGTGAGGGCGAGCGGCAATGGAAAGTCGAGTATGACGGTGAGAGTACTTTTCTAGTCGAAGGGTGGATTATAAGCAGTTAGCGCTGTCGGAGGCTTCATCGGCCATTGTTTGGCTGCCAAGACCCGTTGCAGTGTGACATAACAACTTGTGCGGCTTTCCACATGCGGTAAGTCCGGTGTGGGGAGCAACCACCACTCCATCCTCCACTTGTATGCTTGACGTGAGAAATCCCAGCCAGCAGTTCCGCGCTTGACGTCTTCATTGCTACGAATAAGGCCTAATCACAGGTCGTGTTTGATTCCCATATCCAATCTCTACAACTCCACCCGCCATGCCTCCTATATCACGCCCCCGCCGCATCGTGGGCGTGTCGCTGAAGATGTACTTTGACCTCCCCAGCACGCTGTCCTATGTACGCGGAGTACTGCAGCTTGATGGCGACGCCTGGAACTCGCGAATCGACCTCTTCGTCATCCCCGACTTCGTCTCGCTGACCGAGTCCCGCCGCATCCTCGAACCCTCATCCATCATGCTCGGTGCCCAGGACACCTTCTGGGAAGACAAGGGCGCTTATACGGGCGAAGTCAGCCCACTAGTACTGCATCAAGCCGGCGCCAGGATCGTCGAAATTGGACATGCTGAGAGACGGGCGCAGTTTGGCGAGACGGACGACTGGGTCGCGAACAAGGCCGGTGCCGCAGCGAGGAACGGCTTGATCCCTCTTGTGTGCATAGGCGAGCGGACGCACCACAGCGTTGCATCTGCGGCGGTGGGTGCAGCCATCGCCGAGTGCAAACCTCAAGTTATGTCGGTGCTGGCTGCAGTGCCTGACGATACTGAGCTCATACTGGCCTATGAGCCTGTCTGGGCCATTGGCGCAAGTGAGCCTGCGGATCCCGATCACGTCGTCAATGTCACAAAAGAGCTCAGGAACTTGGCAAGTGGGCGAAGTGGCGTTACAAGAATCGTTTACGGTGGCAGTGCGGGGCCAGGCACCTTTGCGAACATCTCGGAAGGTGTAGACGGCTTATTTCTGGGCCGCTTCGCCCACGACATCCAGAACCTGAAGAAAGTCATTGAAGAGGTAGGAGGCGCTTGAGGAAACCGATTTCAGTGTAAGGGGAAATACTTTTTGGCATCCTTTGAGCCTGCAAGATATTTGTGCATTTCTGTGCACCGTCACTGATGCGCCATCGTGGTGAGCTAGATGCTATATGATTGTGTCTGGGTATACTCGAAAAGAGGCTGAAGACATCTTCCTACAGCTTGAGCGCTTACATTTACACGTGAGCAAAGGCCCGTAAGGAGGATTGACCTCGCAGGAAGTGCGACGGATGCATATGCCTCACATCTCGAGCTATCATTCTTTTTCCTCATTTGTATCCCGCCATTATTACACTTTCCATGGCCTTCACTTCAAAGAGGCCGGCGCACCTGGACCGCCATATCGGGTAAGGTGCCATCCTTGCGGAACGCCTCCGCTTCCACTTCCGACACACTTCGGATGAGCGCAAAACAACGCGCCGTGGATCACACCACCGCTTCATGACGTGCGAGTCGATATGCGATGACATGCGGGGAAAGTGGGCAAAGTGCAGATATCCCTCACGACGTTCTTGCAGTTGGCCGCGCCTGCGTCGATCGTGCGACCACTATACCGCCGTTCCTCGAGCACTATTGCTAGGCCTTGCTCCGTTCAGCACAGCGTCAATCGAACTCAAGAAGCCGATTCTTCCGCTGTTCCCTACTGGAATTATTGCAGCCGCGCAGAGCCGTAAAGAATGTAGTGTCAACTCCATCAAGCGGATCGTCTCAGTCTGTGGACGATATCAGAGGAAATGCTCAACAAAACCTAAGACGCATGTCCGACCATCGCCTGGCGTAAAACGCCTGGAAATAAGACCTATGTTTTACACATCTTCGTTGGGTCTAGCATGCTTCCCCGCAAAGTCGTTTGGTCGCGACCCAACGATCTAGAGCTAGCCCCCCCGCACGAATCAAGTTGGTTCGAGTGCTTTCATCCCCACTTCACTCCGCACAGCCGGGCTTAGCTTCTCGACTGCCGTCAGCTATTCGCCATTACAGCCATGGGGATCTCGAGGTTCTCTTGCAGCAACAGCTCATCGAGTTGATAGTCGCCCCGACCGGGATGCGAAGACGCCGAGGTCATTTGGCTATCAAGTAGTGAGCAAAAAGTTCACTTACTTCAGGAAATGTCTTGTGTCATGTCGTCATACACAAAGGAATCTCCTTTGTCTCTCGAAGAAGTCCACGCCTGCTTTAGAAAAGAGCTGTGTTATTCGTGCATGAGACAGTCAGCGGCACACGCCACAAGCTCGTTTGCGTGGACAGTATAGTTTCGTCAGACTGAAGCTACCTCCGTAGGGACGGAACTACCCCAGCTTCTCCGCGTGAAAGCTTCCCGCCAGTCGAGGTTTAGTCTAGACTGATCTGACACCCGCCAATACTGAGGACGCGCAAAGAGCACACCGCGGAGCCGCAGCGGTTGGCCCTCCCCTGCCAAAGCATGTACGGCGACTGGAGTGCACGCGATCATTGTGCTATCGATGATCGCCTGCCTTCGTCCGGTAGTCTCCCCATGGTGCAAATGTGCCTGTGCTCCAAGGTTTCGCACTTGCTCATATAGCATTCGACTAACCCTCTTTTCTCGTCGTCCATACAGCTTATAATCCCCTTACCCCGGCTTGAATTGCACGATGACTACCCATCACGAGACGACGACTACTACAACGTCAAACACTACAGGCTCAGGTCTCTTCAACAATCACGGCGCTGGGTTTCCACAGGACACAGCTACCAGCAACGCTCACCTAGGTGCTACATCGGGGAGAGACACAAACAACACACACCTGGGCGCGTCAACAGGCAGGGAAGGCGACACTCTCTCAGCAGGATCAACAGCCAACGGCTCCTTCTCAAGAATGGCTAACCATAACAATGAATTGGAGAAAGACTTCTCGAGGCAAGATGGTAAGTTAGAAACTTCGGTCCTTGTTCACAGACATTGACTTTGATAGGCTATGGTCAACATCTCGACCACAACACGGACTCAGATACCGCTCTGAGGCAGATCCGCACAGCAGGCAGCATCTCAATCTCTCCTGAACTTTTCGAGAAGCTGTACTTGTCGCCCCCAAACAAGGTCAAGGGTGAACTGCGAAAGACCTTCGGTAACCCTACGCCACTGTAAGTTGGAGTTTGCGAAGACCACTTTTCACTAGCTAATTGAGACAGTGCTCTGATCGGGTTTTTGTTGTCACTTTTCCCCTTGAGCATGACACTCATGGGGTGGAGAGGCGCCGGTGGCAATGGAGCGGCTAGCACTGGATGGTACTTCTTTGCCGGTGGCTTGTTGATGATCTTGGGTGGCGTTGGTGAAGTACGAAATATTGCTCATCTTTGCGGACATGCAAGCTAACAAAGAGTAGTGGATTCTTGGCAACACATTCCCCTTCGTCGTATTCTGTTCATTCGGCGCTTTCTGGCTCGGATACGGGGCTACTCTTCAGCCATTCTACAACTCCTACGCCGCATACAAAAACCCCCAGGTCGAAACCAGCACGGGTATCGAATCTGTTGGATTCAACGTCGGTATTGGTAAGTCATCCGTGTATTATGTGTCTTAGTCATGAGGCTAACAAAGCATCAGCATACTTCATGATCGCCATGGGCATACTTTGCCTCATCTACCTCATCTGCTCCATCCGCACCAATCTAATCTTCTTCCTGATCTTCTTTACCCTCGTCCCCGCCTTCGGTCTCCTCGCCGGCGCCTTCCTAAACGCTGCCAAGGGCAATGCCGCAATTGCTTCCAAGTGTCAAGAGGCGGCTGGAGCTTTCGCCTTCGTCACATGCATGTGTGGATGGTACATTCTCCTAGCTATCATGCTGGCCAGCGTCGACTTTCCCTTCGACTTGCCCCGTAAGTCGCACCAATCCGATTTGAATGAAACCAGTGCTAACCTTTTCTGCAGTTGTCGACTTGTCGGGTGTTATCAAAGGCGCCAGCGAGAAGCGCAAGATCGACCACATCGAGTAGGCTTCTCGTTCAGAAGTCTTGCCGTGTCAACAGACACAGAGAACAAATGAAGGTTTGGTCGCAATCTTCATAGGTGTGGTGAAGAGAACGGACCAAGATCGTCTACGCTTGAGTCGCCAATAAGTCATTGCGGCCTCTCGAGAGAGAGCTGAAAGACGAGTTGTATCGTTCAAATATTGATACGTGGTGCTTCCAGTGTTCATCTCAAAATCTGTACGAACTATCTAAACAATTTAATACAATTTGTGTCACTATACCATATCCTATCTGCTTTGTGATGTGGATGCCTGCCTTGGACGTCTTGCTCCAGGTTAAATATCCAGCAGCAAGATCAATCGTCTTCATATTCCAAGATGACAAATCCCACCGCAACCAGTAGCTCAGCTCAATGCACGATAGCTCGTACCACCTTTGAAATGCTTAATCAGGCAACTTACCACATCCACGCACCTCACCCAGGACACACCCTTACTCACTCCCCTACCCTCGCACAAATACCTCGCAAAACGCATCCCTCCCCCTCCACTAACCATGCCCGACCCAACCCTAACATCCCTCCTCAC
>Ga0265780_10004309_pt1 | contig 18368 bp, 20 predicted proteins | sample P1T30metagenome_FD_192432 | JGI IMG/M metagenome (GOLD analysis project Ga0265780, IMG submission 192432) | Plant litter microbial communities from East Loma Ridge, Irvine, California - P1 T30 | ecosystem: Environmental > Terrestrial > Plant litter > Unclassified | place: USA: California...
TTCAAGCTGGCTGGGACCTACTGAACTTGCAGCTCAATCCGTCCTTGGCACTGTAACGGGCATTACCTTTCAGATCCCGTTTCCAATGAGTGTCGCGGCGTCGACCAGGATTGCCAACTTGATCGGAGCGACGTTGGCCGTGCCCGCAAAGACGGCTGCGAAAGTTGCCATATGTGCGTCAGTACTCGTGGGCGTCTTCAATTTGCTGTTACTTTCGCTGCTCAGGGACTTTATAGGCCGACTCTTCACGCCAGACGCAGACGTGATTGAAATGGTGTCGGCGCTGTTGCCGCTATGCGCAACGTTCCAGGTCTTTGACGCACTGTCGGCGAGTTGCAATGGTATCCTGCGGGGCCTCGGAAGGCAGGAGGTAGGTGGATATGTGGGCTTGTTTGCCTACTACCTGGTTGGCATACCGGTTAGTTTTGGGACTGGGTTTGGAGCAGGGTGGGGACTGTACGGACTCTGGATTGTAAGTCTTGATAAATTATTGCGCGGAGAGATGTTTTAGCTAACGAGAGATAGGGTCCTGCAATTGCGCTCGGGATTGTCGCTGCGATTGAGGGTGTGTTCATCTGGAGAACGAGCTGGGAGCGAGCAGTTGAAGCTGCAAAGTTGAGGAACGCTGCTGGGTAAGAGTAGTGACGTGGATTTTGTGATTACAAACCCAGGACGGACCAGGAATGATATATGGACTCTTGTTTGAATTGAAGCTATCTTATCTCGCTGAATTACATCAAGTATATGGGTTTTCCAAGTATATGCAATCAGGTCATGGAGGCATGCTACGCAGCTCTTCTAAAATAGGCAGATGGTCTGTCATGATGCATAATCCAAGATGCGCTGAGCGTATGCAAAAGAGTAGGTAAATCAACAGGTGGAAACGCCGGGGTGGATGCGGTTGGAGATGCCTTGCCGCGATGCATTGTCATGAAACGGTGGCCAAAGCCGGTTGGGCCAGGATGATGAACGCCGTATAGTGTTGTTTAGTGCCGCTAAACAGAAGAAAGCCAGGGTATCATTGCAGCGACGTAAGGGAATAAAAAGTGTACATTATAAAAAGGGATGAGACGAATCAGAGAGTTGAGGGCGAGCGTTTCCGGGGTTTGTAGGGCAGCTGGGAGCCGGAGCTGATTGAGTGCTTCTTGTCGCGTATTTGTAGCATGGGCGCGGGTTCTTGGTTCTTTACGGAGCGGATGGCGGACACGGCGAGGGTGGCGAGAGTGAGGATCTCTGCTGTTGCAGCGCCAATGGCAGTGTAGAATGCGACGCCCTGAGGTAGTGTTAGCAATTGTTGGGGGGTGGTGGTGGTGGTGGTGTTGGGAGAGACTAACCTGCTCCTCGCAGACTGCGCGGTACTGGAATCGTCCGTTGCTCAATACGTTCTTGTTGGTGCACGAGTAGCGGCCCAGGCTGGCTTTGCTGGCTTTGTCGAGCAGGTGGAAGACGACAATGGCGGTGATCCAGAGAATGACGCCGAAGCTTCCAGCGATGATGCGGTAGGCGTCACGTGAGCGAATAGGGCGGCGGAAGGAGCGCTTGAGGGAGAGCGAGAGGATGGCGACGGAGGCGAGGAAGTTGGCGGCGGCGATGGCGAGCAGGACAATGGTGGGGGCGAGGTTGGTGTGGGCAGGCCATGTCACGGGGATCTCTCCGCTGCGCAGGTCCAGGTAGCGGTTGCCGCGATAGATTTCGAGGGTGTGGACCAGCATGCAGACGACGGCGCCGCTGAGGACGATGATGAGCAGGCGCAGACAGGAGCGGACCCTGCTGAGCCAATGCGCTCGCGGCACGATGGCCAGGTCGAGAGGCATATGCGCGCTCAGGCGTTCGGGCAGGGCTCGGAGACTGTGGACGCCGTAGTTCTGGGGCTTTTCGGGGAAGACTGAGACTGAGGCGCCAGAGGACTTATAGAGGTTGAAGGGCGCGGGGGGAGGCGGTGAGGCGGGACGGTGCGAGTGTGCCGTCGGGGAGACGAGGCAGGTGGTGGTGGTGGACGTGGACGTGGTGGAGGTCGAGGACGCGAGGTACGCTCTGGCCATAGTCCCGTGGGGCGTCGGTCGGTCTGCGCGGGCCTGAGGGGACGGCGTGCCTGGTGTGCTTGGTGTGGTGGTGGGCGCAGGAGTGAGGGCCCAGGCAAGCAGCGAGTGCGGTGTCGGTGGCGGTGGCAGAGACTCAGAGGGCGGAGAGCGTGTCTCGTCGAGGGAGCGTGGCAGGCGCGGCGGCGAGGAATAGGAATTACTGACGGACATTGTCGCTGGAAGGGGCGCGGCTTGATACCAAACGAGGTTGGCGGCACTCGGGTCCACCACGGGTCTGGAGGCTGAGCCTGGCTATTGTTGAACACCATCCAGATGTGCACTGCAAACACTGCCTCAGTCACTACTGCGTCGCCCACGGCCAGCCTGAGTAAGCACCCAAGCCTGTACAAGCAGCGCAGTCTTGTTTGCAGATGCAGAGCACGCACGTCCGGGCATCATCAACAGTCCACTGTTGAGCGCAAAGCTAGGCCTGCCACCCCGGAATAGCGACTGTGGCGGCACGCCTCGATTATTGGCTGCACGTTTCGAAACTGCGCCGCAAGCAAGCACTGCGCTTTCACTGCCCTCTCACTGCACTCGAACACTCAAACACCTCACATCGCAAACCCATCTCGCACCATTTCCAGATTTGTCTCAATAGCACGCGACGCGCGTTCATCGTCAACTAGGCGTCCAATCATGTGCCGTCTGCGACAGGGGGGTGCGGCCCGTGGTTGTGGCTTGGCGAAGAGTGTCTTGCAGCCGTTTCGTGCTGAGGAACCATGCACTTGACCTGCCACCGCGAACCCCATGGCAACCCCGTACGACAAGAGATTGCATGTGGGTACTGTTTTTCTTCAACAATCTTGTCTGCCTCGTCATCCTCCTCAAGCAACGCCAAGACATGGTATCCATGCATGGCTGCACCTCACCCCATACCAAGCATTCGTCATGACCTGTTCGCTGGTGCGCATGCTGATTAACATTCGTGCATGCACGCAGCATCCGTCCATCAAACTCCTCCTTGGCTGGAGAGACTGCCGCAGCAACCGTGGAACCACTTGCACAAGTCATCATGACCAGAACCCTGCTGCTGTCGTCACCGTGCAGTCGTCATCCATGTCTCAGAGTCCTCTACCCCCACATTCGAATAATGCACCCGGCACACCAGCAACGTCCACTCCAACTGCTTACATGTCTCCAAGACTGAAGAGGCCTTGGTAGCTACGACTTGTTCCGAGGAGCTCTCTCTTTTCTTCCTCCCACGTGACCCTTTTAGAGTCCTCCTTCACATTTTGCATCACTGCATCAAGCATCGCGACCGTTTCCTGCATCTCCGCCTTGATCTCTTCAACATATCTGAGACGGCATGATTCGTCCATGCACCTTTCCCAGCATAAACACAGTCCCATCATGATTTCTCCTCGATGCCCAGGTATCCTGGGCCATGCGTTCTGTATCATTGCTTGAAATGCCTTCAATGCGCCTAACGTCAACCCTTGGTGGTTGACAACGAAGGGCTCCTGAAGCAATGTCGACAACAATGGGATGAGCGTAGGCAAGTGCTTGACCGACTCTATGCCCAAGTGGCTCACCACGAGTGGCAGATGACGCGTGATGACTGCAGCAAGCTCCGGATACGCCCAAGGTGTGGGGAAGTGACCTAGTGGTGCGAGTATGCCTTCACGGACAATCTTATCAAGAAGACCAGTTCTCGTGCTCCCCTTTCCGCTTCCAACGGGAAGAAGCAACCCAAGTGCCGTCAGTGTGGGGAAAAGCTCGTTGAAGAGTTGGACAGCCTCGTCTTCCCGTGTCAGGGAAGGTATATAAGTAAAGAATGGTAGCAACGCCTCGGCAAAGACATTGTGGTACCCTGTACGCTGGAGGAAGTCCGTAGAATCCTGTCTCAATCCTCCCTTTTTTATTGATTCATCCCCACTGCTTATCCGCTGTAGGCTCTCAAGTAATCCGCCGAGTAGCTGGCATCCTCTGGCTTTCCATGTTGTATCCGTGTCGTCAATCATCTTCAAGATAGGAGGGACCAGCAAATGCCACCTTGCCTCCTTCTCTTTCCGGCTCATAGCACCAATCGACCATCGCAGTACATCTAGAACGTACTGACTACCAGGATCCTTCCAAGGCGCTGGCTGACGCGACTTTTCGAGTGTGTTCAGGTTGCCTTTATTCTGCGGGAAGAAGGGTGGAATGGTAAGTTCAAGGAAGTGCGAGGCGAGGCGGGAGGGAAGCTCACTGTCAGTCTGCTTTTCTCGTGACGCTCGCACTGCCTCGATGGCTGCATCCGCATCTGTTGAATCGGGATTGCGGAGTTGCCATGCCATCACCACGTCAAGAGCATCCTTCATCCAAGGGCCGGGCTTGGTACCGAGAGACTTTGCAAGATCCGTGCCCTTTAAAAGCGGCTTGAAAGTATCCACATCGAGAATGTCGTGTTTCGCAAGCTGGCTGAGGAAAGCAGCATAGGAGCTTAGGATATCTGTCCATCATTAACAATGTACATGTGCCACTTCACCGCATCATGCTGACCTTCTTTGGAGCTTTGTCCTTGCACAACCTCATACACAAGATTGAAGAAGACTTGTGTCCGCCATGTTGCGCCCCAACGACGCAAGGCCATTCCAAGTACGTCTCGCCCTGTAGGGTTGTTTGCGGGGTTGATGGTGTCAGGCCGACGAAGTCCCCTTGCGCATTGCGCGACCATGGTCCGTATTTCCTCGCCATGTCCCAAGGATGCAGCTACAACATCACAGACTTTGTTTGGCGCCTTGAACCCCTCTCTAGCTACAAGATAGGCTGCAAAGAACGGTCTTTGTGTCGGTTTGGTATGAGGCACAGTTGGCGCATCAGCCCAGGGCATTATTGTAGCACAGATCCAAGCAAGGTGCTTCTCGTCTGCATCTCGGAAAAGCGTGTCCTTGATGCTTGCTGGGATCTCCGGTCGGCCGCCAAAGACAGAATCCACAAAGTTGTAGGACGACGGAAAGAGCTCAGTCTCGGGGTCGGAGGGAAGCGCTCTGGTTGGGTCGGTGAAGACGGTCTTGTATAGCCCAAAGCGATCAATGAGTTCCAGAGCCATGCGTGGCCGAGGACCCCGGAGCATCTTTTCTAGTTCAATGCCAACTCGTTCCCTGCTAATCTTGATCTTCAGTACATCTTGGATCTCTGGTTCGCCCATGGCCTTTGCCGTCTCCGCTTCGATGACGTAGTCCAGGCGGCTGGCGAAGCGGATCAATCGCAGAACACGTAATGGGTCGTCTTTGAAGGTTTGGGTAGGCTCCAGAGGTGTTCGAATGAGTTTGGCTGCCATGTCGTCGAACCCTCTTTGTGTAAAATCCTCAACTTCACACGTGTGCAGATTGTAGAACATGGCATTGATGGTCGCGTCCCGGCGCATGGCGTCTTCTTCTGCTGTGCCAAACTCCATCTGCGGATTACGGGAGACTTCATTGTACGTCTCTTTCCTCAAGTTGACAAGGTCCAGGTCGATGCCCATGATCTTGGTGGTGGCAGTCTCGAGATTCTTCGACTTTTCGGGATTGGCCTCAATCTTGTGAAGACCGGGGGCGATTGTCTTAGTCTTGTCGTGTGCTTTCGATTGGTCGTCGTTCCCAAGTAGGTCGTGTTTCTCTGCGTTGCCGGGGATCTCGAGGTACTCCTGCATCTTCAGGCCAAAGTGCTCGCCAGTCAGGTTGTTGATGGCGAGATCAATATCTTGGCTTCCGACCTTGAGCAGCTTATCCCGAACCCATCCTCCTGTCCAGCGCAGCGTAGTCTTCTGTCTCGCGAGTTCCTCGGGTACGTCGACCCCGGTCATGTCTTCTTTGGCGGGCGCATCATCGATGTATGCGGCCACATCTAGAAGGAGCTGCCGCAGCTTAGACTCGACTTGTGTGAGCTCAAGCTGAACGCCAGGTCCTGACTCCGAGGCCATGCTGCCGTAAGGCTTGATGAGGGGAATTCGTTGCACCTCAATTACTCGCCTTTTGGTGCTCTGGTGTTGGCGGTGTGGTGAGAGACTCCTCTTGGACATGTGCTGAAGTTGAGGTCCGAGTTGAAGTTGAAAGTAAGTGGGCCAGAGATTCTGCCGCGATTTAAGCTGTCGAAAGTCACGTTTGCAGAGGGAAGTTAGGTGCGGTGAAGGAATACGGCAGGCTCGACCCATGCAAGGCATCCATGCATGTGAGTCAGGTGGAGACTCGGGCGCGGTAAAAGAGCGACTTTGGTCTGAAGGTGCGCGACAGAGGGTGGTATTGTGAGGTGTTGTGAGGTGTTGTGAGGTGTTGTGAGGTGTTGTGAGGTGTTGTGAGGTGTTGTGAGGTGCTGTGGAGGAGCATGGAGATGGCGCATTCCGTCCAGTCAGAAAGCCCAGCGGCCGCAACGACCACGACGGCGGTCATGTATGGTCAACGGCCAGCCCGTACAAACAGCCCCACACGACAAACATAGCGACTACGGGCCCGGACCAAAGAGGAGCACACACGCAGCATACATGCGACAGCGTCCGCCACCCTGCGCACATCCAAGACCCCGCGGGCGCCTCGCCCTAGCTTCTCATGACGCCGCCTCAAGATGCCACGCCGAAACCCCCAAACTATGCGGCCAACCTGGAGGCCTCGATGACGCTGCCCAAACAGCGCGCATCGCCCGCCTCGTCGCTCGCCTCCCTGCCCGTCCGAAGATCGAACCCAAGCCTGTCCAAGCTGTTCGAGTCGACCACGAGCCTCTCCACGTCGCGCCCCAGCTCCGGCACCGCGACACCAACTGCCTCTGCGGTGCCCGGGTCCGTCTTCTCGCCAGGCTCTCGACTGAGCGGCACAGGCACGCCCAACAGCCTGCCCGCGGGCGTCTCGGACGAGCACAGGACGCTCATACAGCGCGCGTTTGTGCCGCACATTGCCGTCCTCGCCGATGTGCAGACCGAGGAGCTGGTGCGGGCAAAGGGCATAGAGGGAGGTCTGCTGCAACTCCTGCGCCCCTTTGGCGAGTCGGTGCCGGGCAAGGTCACCATCAGGGACAGCATCGGGGCTAGCAAGAGCTGGGAGGACTTTGGCGTGCGCTTCATTGCTGTCGACGATGCCTACCCAGATCTGCGTGGAGACGCGGGCGCTGGGCAAAGGACGTCTACGAGCTCGATACAGCGGAGAACCCGAAGGACAGGCGGCGATGTGGCCCAAGTAGAAGAGCTGGTCGACCGCCATCTGCAGTATTCCGAGTTCAATCGCCAGGATCCCGTGTCCGACTACCTCAACAAGGGACATCTGGCACCGCCGACCGAGAGTACCTCGTCGCCTTTCCACACCCTGTATCTGCGTCGCTTGCTCTCCGGGCTGCCCATTGTGCCTCACGAGACCTTCTCGCACCCCGTCGCTGGGATCATAGCCATTAGCTCGCGGAATCCCCACCCCATTGAGGAGCTACGCCGCCTTTACAACAGGCAACATGACGGCAATCTGCGCTTTCCGCAATGGGTCGAAAATGATTTCCTACGCTACTATGTACTCATACACGACGAAGAAACGGGTGACATTGCCAAGTCAAATCAAACCTTCGACTCGATGAAACGCCATTTCGGCCTGCACTGCCATCTGCTTCGTCTCAAGAGCCAACCCACTATACCCTCCGATGATGACAGCGTACGTGTGCCGACGTGCGAATGGATGTCAGCTTCGGAAGAGCTGGCAGAGATCCAGAAGCGAGGTATGTTTGGCTGTAGAGCGATTGCTGGGCTGGACTCGCACGAGATATACGCTGACCACACTGCACAGAAACGACTGACGACATCACGGATCCCACACCATACCTACCTGACTCCGACATCAGCAGCCTGCGCACCTTCATACGCGAACTCGTGACACAATCCGTTATCCCAAACATGGAGCGCAGTGTCGCGACCTGGAATGAGCAGATTCTCTCTCGCCGGAGAGGGCTTTCAGGCCGCTTCATGTCGCTCAGCAAACGGTGGACGCCATTTGGCAGCTCTCGCAACAGCTCCTCTTCCCTCACCGCCTCATCCAACTCCAATTACGATAGCCTTCAAGGATTTTACCGCCCAGATTCACCAGAGGCTATCATGAGGCGGCTAGCAGACTACTGCTTCATGCTTCGTGATTGGAAGTTAGCACTCAGTACCTATGACATCTTGAGAACTGACTTTCAGAATGACAAAGCCTGGCGGCACTATGCCGGCGCCGCAGAAATGGCTGCTCTGTCTGCGCTCATGGCCCCGACGCCTTTGTCGTCAAAAGCCCGAGCAGAAAACATTGATGCATGGATCGAAGCCGCCTCGTACTCTTATACAGATCGCCAACGTAGCGCGGCACCGTACTACGCCTTACGGACACTTGCGCTTTCCTTGGAGCTCTTACGTCTTCGCGGCTCATCGGCAGCCGACGATGCGGCGCGCTGGGCGACACGTATACTCGAATCCGGCCTTGTCGGCGCTATTGGCCATGCCCTTATCACAGAACGCATCTCAGCCTGCTACTCAATACGCACAGGTGTAGGTATGTACAAGCTTGGCAGCCGTAAACGAAAGGCCGCCTTCTGGGCCGTTCTTGCCTCGGAGCATTGGTGGCGCCTCGATAAGTCTCTGCAGGCAGAAAAGTGTCTCGACGCTGCATTAAATTTATACAACGTGCACGTGGAGAGTCAGACAAGCGCCAAGAACAGTGTGGCAATGCCCACTGAAGAGATGCAACGATTCGTGGACGACTTGAGGCAGCAGATCATGGGCCTACGGATGACGAACCAGGGCTACGGTATGGAGCAAGCAGAGCACAACGAAGACGACATACAGAGCCCTGAGGTCGAGGAAGCCACCGAGACTTTGGACACCAGTCCACGGTTACATAGGAAGTCGCTGATAGGCGCAGCAGCGCCGTCACTAGATGGTGGGCCATTGAGCCCAGCGCTTGAAAGGCAGAAAGAGCAACTAGATCCAAGAGATGAAGGGTTTGAATAGACAGTTGCATGTAATACGACACGTTCAGAAAGTGGCTGACTAGCATGGCACTGGCGTTGGGATTATTTGGTAGATAATGCAGCAATGTATGACGTCCATGATGATGATAGTCATTGACTATTGATTTGGCGAAGCCAATATGAGTTGTGTTGATGAATGTTGTTACGAGGTGTAGCACGCGGTGCTCGACCCAAAAGCTCGCATCAACAAATAGGTTCGAGACTGGAAGATTCTGAAAGATGTATTCGTGTTCTAACTACTTTCCACATGCTCTCGAGATCAGTCCGCCAAATAAACGCCAGTACCAGATTCAAGACGTAGGCCCAAGCACTTTGGCACCCGTCATCTTGCTGGCAAATGCAACAATGTAGCCGTTACCATGCTTGTATGCTATGCAAATCATGACTCAAGACAAGAATAAGCATCCAGGCTATGCAGGGTAATGGAATGGGGTATCATCAACTCATTCGTATCCTAACTTCATCCAACGTGGTGCTCTATCACGACGTTATGGTCGTCAGTGTTTCGTTCAGGGGTTTTGTTGCCGGCGGAGGCTGCAAAGGTGATGCGGCCAGCATAGGTGGTGCGGGCGAGGACGTTCGGGATGGCAAGGGAGAAGCGTCTGTGGTTCGGAGCCCGCGGAGTTTGATGGTCAACTTCTGCGGCTTCACGTAGTTTTCTGGCCGGGGGACATCTGCTTGTGATTGCTGTGATGCCATGGGTCCGTTCGACTCGTCCGACGAGCTTTCGGTGCCCTCTGGCGTGGAATCCGAGTCAAACAACGGGAGAGGCGAACGGCGCTTTCTGGCCCGCCGACGCTGGTCGTCGTCGTCACCGTCTACGCTCGGGCTTGGGCGCTTCTTGGAGATGATCTCTGGTACGACATGGACTTCGGGCTTCCCTGTGTGGGGCCCTGCTAGGTTGCGGACAGAGGAGTAGTGTTCCCAGGTCTGCATCAGGATGAGCGTGTGTCATGAACATGGCTAGCTATCGACTTACATGATATGCAATGTGGAGCGTTTGCCGATCGTCTGCAGCAGCGGGATCGTCTCCGACGGTGTAGTGTACGCGAGGCGAGAAGAGGTACGTGTAGTCAGCCTGCCAGAGGCGAACGTGGACGTTGAGGGCCGACGCAAACGCGGAGACTTCCATGTTGTCAGCCCACTCGCCGGGCTGCCCCATCTTCTCAACGTGTTCCTCAAACTGCAGCTGCAGCTGCTCTTCGGTAAAATATGTCGTGTCGATGCGCGTGGGCACGGCAGTGGTGGTCTTGCGTTTGGGATTCCTCCGCACGGCGTTGACTGCCATGTACTGGCGGTAGAAGTCTGAGTTGTCTCGCATATGCTCTATGGTTGCAGTGCGCAGGACCTCGTGCATTTCCTGGTGGCCAAAGAGCTGGTCGGACAAGGCGTTGAATAGACAGTTGCCTTGGACCATGTCAGCCTTAGTCGGGTCGTGTAGAGAGAAGACTTGGCTCACCATCGCCTCTGATCTCACCAGCATAGAGGGCATTGGCCTCTAGCACGGGGAACTCGGGTGAGTTCGCTCGTTGCTTGCGGGGCGCCATGTGAACAGCTGTTGATAGCACGAGACAGGAGACGTCGGGGTATCAAGGGGTGGGTCAGGTGGAGGTACCGCAATCATTGAGAAGAAAATATAGGCTATATGGATCGAGTGCAAGAGCAAAAAAATCAAACTCCAGCCACCTCGGAGGTGAATGAGGGCGGCGGTGAATGTGTACCTAAGAGCTGTCGAAATGGTGACGGCAAGCAAGGCCTCAGCGCCGCAGCAGGGATAGCTTTCTCGTAGCTCGCTCGCGCCAAGGGATTGATTGACACTCCTGGGAGCCTTAGTCAGTGGGCAAGCCAAACAAGCGGATGCGGCCTGAGGAACGTTGGTGCTCGCGAGCAGTATAAGAAGTGTTCCGAAGTCCTACAACCGAATGGGATGGTGAAAATTCACAAACCTCGGGAGCAGAAAAGTGATGTCACCCTGGCCTAGTGTCCCTCCCTATAACCGCCGAAACGGGGCGCTCTGGCGAGGTCGAAATTCGCGTGTGGAGAGTTGCTGGTGGACAAGCTGGTGCGTAGCTGTGCGGACACGAGGTTTGGTTATATACAGGCTGCTGCAGTCATTCAAAGGTCGAGGAGGAGGCTCAAACACGCATGTAAACAAACGTCTTCAACGCGTCTCGTGCCTTTCAGTGTGCGGGTGTCCGGTGCCTTGGCCAATCAGCGCGAAGGGAAGAGGCTGGATGACCCCACCAAATTCACAAGATTGAAGACAGACCGCTTCTTGCGACCCACTAATTACTGGTGAAGAGCACGCTCAGATTTGGGTCACTTCAAGAGCGTTTTTGCACATGCTCGCGGATATTGCGGTAGCGCTCAGCTGATAGCCTGCGATAGTATACCTAGTGTTAGAGGCAACCGCATCGGGTACTGTGACTAACCAACAGACCAATGCACTGGCATCAACAGTTCCTGGTGCTGGCTGATTCATTTTGCAGTCTTCATGCGATCGATCTGTATACCAGGCTGATACTTTCTGAGCACTTCGGTATAGGTACCAACTGTTGTGAGCCAAGATGTTCTGATACTACACAGTACAACTTCTTTGCTGTGATGTATCGACGTTGGCGTGTAATTGTAGTATTCGAGATTATATGATTGGTCTCATCGACTTCCATACAAGAAGTTCCTCGCAGGTGGTCTTAACCTGAATATATCCATAAATGTCTCTTGGCAGGTGACCTTTCCACGAAACCACTCCGCACATGTCCTATGATATTGTTTAACAAGATGACCCCAACGACTGCGAATCCATCAACCGAAGCTCAATGCAGCAGCAAGAACCACTGCAAACGAACTGGTTTCGCATCTCCTTACTGTCGGGTCAAACCGTAAATCGACTCCCTGTGATCTATTCCGTGATATCACATACGATGGGTAGTAAGCATCGTGCCTGAAGACATACACAGAGCCCTGCCGTTGCAGTTGAAGCCTAGCAGCACTGTGTGTAGTTTTAGGCTATCAAATAGTCTACCTGCTGTTGCCCGCTGGTCGCGTTCCGTCGTCGTAGGTGGGAACGTTTGGTATGATTCTATGCTTTTATTGCAGACTCGCCCGTGATGCTGATCATGCCTCATCGCACCTGAAAACAGACGCGTCAAGGACAGAGCGGCCGCTCTTGATACTCGTCCGAATCTCCGACTTGACGTCCGCTGTGCTTCGGTCATTGTTGAAGAGTCACAAGCGGAAGATCCAGTGGTATTTTTCCTGTCGGTCCTGTCAGACATGGCTAATCTGCTGACAGCCAATTGAACATCTTGTAGTCATACGGGCGGTCACAATTCTGCCACGATTTTCATTGATGAATATGCGGAGAACGATTTTCCCCCAGCCAGCTTAGTTGGAAGCGGCTTAGCGCAACTCTGGGCCGACTGCGGAAGCTGCGCTTCAGTCGTCATGCCCAGTAGGCTATTTTTCTGTTTGACTCACTTAGTTGATAGAACCGGCCTTCAAATAGCGGTCCCTTCCCGCCCATCCCCCAAATCACCAATTCACCAATTGCACACTTTCTATTACAATCATGTGTGCTTCTTGTAACGGCGCCGAGACCAACGGCAACAGCAATGGCACTGCCGCCAACGCAACCAACGGCGACAACCATGACGGCTTTACTTCCATCAAATCTGCTCACAACCCCCATCCTACACACAAGTCTTCGCCTTACGCTCCCGTGGGCGATTTCCTCTCAAATGTGAGCCGGTTCAAGATTATCGGTACGTCATTGAGCTTTGAGCGCTATCGGAGACGCACAAGAGCATATGCCTTGTCCCCGCGCTCGCAGCAACGTGCGAATTGCAACTGTTTCTGACTCATCCTGCAGAGAGCACACTACGTGAGGGTGAACAATTTGCCAATGCCTACTTCGATCTTGAGGCCAAGATCAGGATTGCCAGGGCGCTCGACGAGTTCGGTGTAGACTGTACGGCTCTCCTCAGCGGCACGCGGAATGCGTCTTGCTCTTGCTGACTGCCGAGATAGACATCGAATTGACCAGCCCTGCTGCCTCAGAGCAGTCAAGAAGGGACTGCGAGGCCATCTGCAAGCTCGGGGTAAGTTTCGCTTGTGTCACAGCAAATTTAGATACGTGCTGATCAATGTTCTAGTTGAAAGCCAAGATCCTCACTCACGTGCGATGCCATCTCGACGATGCCAAGATCGCTGTCGAAACTGGTGTCGACGGTCTAGACGTCGTCATTGGAACCTCAAGCTATCTGCGCGAACACAGCCATGGCAAGGACATGACATACATCAAGAACACGGCGCTAGAGGTCATCGAGTTTGTGAAGAGCAAGGGCAAGGAGATTCGTTTCAGCTCTGAGGACTCGTTCCGATCAGATCTTGTGGACCTCCTTTCCATCTACAGTGCCGTGGACAAGGTCGGTGTGAACCGTGTGGGTATTGCCGACACTGTTGGCTGCGCAAGCCCACGCCAAGTGTACGACCTGGTCCGGACCCTTCGTGGCGTGGTCTCATGCGACATTGAGACTCATTTCCACAACGACTCTGGCTGCGCTATTGCAAATGCTTTCTGTGCTCTCGAGGCTGGCGCCACGCACGTGGACACCTCAGTGTTGGGCATTGGTGAGCGTAACGGCATTACGCCTCTCGGCGGATTGATGGCTCGTATGATCGTTGCGGACCGCGACTACGTTCTCAGCAAGTACAACATCAAGAAGCTCAAGGAGGTCGAGGATCTCGTTGCCGATCTCGTCGAGGTCAACATACCCTTCAACAACTATATCACCGGTTTCTGTGCCTTCACCCACAAGGCAGGTATCCACGCCAAGGCCATCCTCAACAACCCCTCAACATACGAGATTATCAACCCCCAGGATTTCGGCATGTCCCGCTATGTCCACTTCGCCAGCAGAATCACTGGCTGGAATGCCATCAAGAGTCGTGCCGAACAGCTGGGAGTCCAGATGTCCGACGCACAGTACAAGGAGTGCACAGCCAAGATCAAGGCCATTGCGGACGTGCGCAAGATTGCTTTGGACGACACTGACTCGATTATCCGTACATACCATCACAACCTGAATAGTGAAGAAGAGAAGCCACTTCTGCCAGGCTTGACAGAAGAGGAAGAGAAGAAGTTTGCGGAGGCTGAGAAGGAGCTGAATAGTGTCAAGGAGAAGCGGGATCTGGATGCTGCTGCCGACGCTGAGGCCGAAGTGCCTGAGCACAAGAAGACGAGGACGACAGTTGTGGCATAGGCTTTTAGAGCTGGCCCATGATGACACTGGAGTTCATGTTTCCTAGATTTCCCGGGGTTTCTTTTCAAAATCTGCCGCAGATATTCCTCACGGAAAAGTTTTTGTTTTTACACCTGGCGCTGGACGAAGCCTGATCGCTCGTCATCAGCGCAGAGTAAATAGAACGAATTTCACGAAAAATTAACGTAGAAAAGTTACTATCCTAGCATGTTCAGTAGTGTGAAGATGACGAACCAAAATCTTTTGAAATGCATTATTCACGCCTGTAGGACTGCTCCGAGCACGCGAGCTATTGTCCGATTCCGCTGCTCTGCGAGTGGTCAGGGTCCAAGGGTCCCGAGGTCTCTGGACATTATTGCCGCCCCGACTGCGAGCGCGCACTGCACCCCCACCAATCTCCTCCGGGTCTGTCAACACCTCACACGCTGCCAATATGAGCTCTACTGCCACCGTGACAGAGGCGCCTGCCGTGGTCGCTGCCTCTCAGCAGCCCACAATTACCGCCGAGAATGTTCTGCGGCTGTTCCCCGAGGTCAACACAAGCCTAATAGGAGGATCGCACAACTCGGCCACAGAAGACAGCGCCCTCGATGGTTACGATGAGGAGCAAATCCGCCTGATGGATGAGGTCTGTATCGTGCTAGACAACGACGATATTCCCATTGGCAGTGCCACCAAGAAGCTTTGTAGGTCTACACCGACATAGGTCGAGTCCATGGTCAATGATACCATGGCGACATTTGAACAAGACATGCAGCATTGACGCGGCTATAGGCCATCTCATGGAGAACATCGATCGAGGACTCCTTCACCGCGCTTTCTCCGTCTTCCTCTTCGATTCTCAGAACCGACTCCTCCTGCAGCAGCGCGCGACCGAGAAAATCACATTTCCTGACATGTGGACAAACACATGCTGCTCGCATCCTCTAGGTATACCTGGTGAAACTGGAGTTGGGCTTGATGCTTCCGTACAGGGCGTGCGCCGAGCGGCAGTGCGCAAGTTGGACCATGAGCTCGGTATCCCGTCTGCGCAAGTGCCCATCGATGACTTCAAGTTCCTTACGCGGATACATTACAAGTCGCCTAGTGATGGCAAGTGGGGTGAACATGAGAGTAAGCTTACTCCACCTCGCAGAAGTAGGCTCATTTGTAGGACCATGCTCACATCGATACAGTTGATTATATCCTGTTCATCAAGGCCGACGTCGACCTTAACGTCAATCCCAACGAAGTTCGCGACTCTCGGTTTGTTTCCCAGCAAGATCTCAGAGCCATGTTCAAAGACGAGTCGCTGAAGTTCACGCCTTGGTTCAAGTTGATTTGCGAAAGTATGCTGTACGAGTGGTGGGACCATCTCGATTCTGGTCTAGAGAAGTACCTGGGCGAGATAGAGATCCGACGCATGTGAGACGGACCGCGTTGAATCGAACCTGTAAGACGTGGCATGCTATCAACGATGTATGCTGGACCATATGGACGTCATTTTGCATGACTTCAAGTCGTCCGATTGGGATTGGCGGGTTTCGCCTGGAAAAGTGAGGCGCCATATGCAGACTCGTTTCCCCCTAGCAACTGCAAAGATGGCTCTAAGCAAGCTCCGTTTCCTATCAACTTGATTGTTCCCCACAAATGCTAGCCATGGCCTACCTACAGCTCGTCATTCCTGTGTATCTGCTTACTCTGCGCCGAACGTTATTTTGAATGAAGAGGCAAATGAGTTCTCGCACACTCAATTGATTGAAGCTGCGCTATGGCACGAGAGTACTCATGTTGATACAACTCATCAGTAGAACTACGCCGAGCATCTGTCCGAGTCTTGATGGTTGTTGGACATCTCTACAACTCTGATAGGGCTAGATTAGCAGACCCTCACGCTTACCCCTCACAGAAAGTCCAGCCGAGGAGCCAGCCAACCGCTGCATTCACCCCACACTTTTACAGCAACGCCACTTTCCGCATCGCACCGTATTCTTACCCTTGGATGGAAACAAGCTATGGTTGGCATGAGGAAGCAAACGAAAAGACTGATTGTAGCTTTTTCTATGATTTATTGGGCGAACGGTGGTTTGGTAGCAAACTAAGATGACATTATTTCGACCACAAAGCTGAGGGTCAACTGGCCTATGATGACGACGGACGCTCTATGGGGTGGGTGAGCTAACGGTCCCAAGATAGATCCCGCTGCAACATGACCACCACGTCCGTTTGACGCGCTTGGTATCTTGTAGATCGACATGGGTGTGGTGGAAGTATATCTATATCACACGCCCTTCTTCGCCAACTACATTCTCCGTCTCACTCCGCATCTCAGTGTCAAACCCTTGCTTTGCGCCAACCACGTCCAATATCCCCCTCCACCCCCACGACGCCGGCGCTCTGGTGGTTCCGCTGCAGCCGAAGCTCGCGCATTGGTCCTTCACGATACGCAGTCGTACCTCCTGCTAGCCAAGACATTGTACAGCAGTGGTGCTACTGATCTTGTGACAAGCATCCGACGAGTAAAGCATAGGACTGCACAGCGATAACCAAGCGCTTTCTGCCACCTTGATAGACGTCATCGGTCACTCCTCGATCGAGGTGTACCTGTTGCATAAAGGCGTTTCGTTCAACCTCACACCTTGATGTCGGTTGATCTACGTCAAGCTTTTACTTCGTTGCGTTACCCTAATCGAGTCGAAACTGTCTCGAGATCTCAACTGTCCAAAGTCCACACAGGAGATAGTAACCGTCCAGCCGAAACGTAGACCTTACTCGAGAGAGAACAAAAAGGTATACCAAGACGGGCAATCGACTGGCACCGCTCCTGCTCTGCCCAACTGCCACGATGCGCAATCAGACTAACCGGGCCACAGTAGTCTTATTCGAATTGAACTTATTGTCTTCTTCTTCAAGTGACTGAATAGTTTGGCGATTCCGCCTCGAACCCTCTCGAATCGACACACTGGCGTATTCGACGACTGCCCCAATCATCAAACGAAGCGGCAGATCCCATCTGAATACTAGTAGAGGATCACAGAGTGAACCGCAATCATGGCGACGAGAACGTTCGGTCCTCTCCAGCCCGTTGCTTATAGCTTTGTGGAGCCAAAGTCAGGGGTGAAGTCTGCAACGATTCAGATTAACGGCGTTCCTACTGCGTTTAAGCTTTTGAAGCAGAAGCCGACTACCATAGTGCCTCCTCTCACCGATGGTGTGCGTGTTGTCACAGCTGCAGAGTACAAGCAAGCGGCGGCCTGCCTTGCAGAGGCGTTTAGTGAAGACGATGTGGCACGCTACTTTATTGACGTGCCTGATCGTGAGCACTGGACTGAGGAGGAGAAATGGGCTCTGCATGTGGAGATTCTGGAATACATTACCTATGCTCACATCCTCAAGGGGCTCGTGACTACTGTCGGAGACTTTGAAGGAGTTGCTCTGTGGTAAGTGCAAGGGTGGTTGGAGTGTTCAGGGCTGACGATTGCAGGATGCCGCCGGGCCAGAACATGGATGACTATGTGACCATGTTTCGCAGCGGTATGTGGAGGCTCAACTACAGGCTCTCAGCAGAAGGCAAGCGTCGGTTCTTCGACGAGTTTCTTCCTCTGCTCCATGACACGATGCATACTACACTGGGCGACCGTGAAGACGAGGCTTGGTATCTCGTCTACCTTGGGACGAAGCCCTCAGGACGTGGCAAGGGACACGCACGCAAGTTGATCGAGCACGTAACACAGCTGGCGGATGGCGAAGGCAGAGCTTGCTACCTCGAGTCGAGCAATGCTCGTAATCCGCCGATATATCGACGCTTTGGCTTCGAAGTGTGCCGCACGATCCAGCTGCAGCGTGGTGGAAGGAATATCCCACTAGACATTATGGTTCGAGAGCCGGCGAGGCGGGAGAAGAAGGCGAAGGGCGTGTACTAGGACTTGGTGGTACGAGGATGGTGAGGACTGGTTCAACACGGTTACTCAAGAAGACTGATGGCAGTGGGGTGAGGGCGTTTGGGGACCTTCAACAGGACCAGGTCTGATAGTTTCGTGTGGTTTATTATGCACAATTTGTACAGTGAATGGAACAAGGAAGAGGGCGACCAAGGGCAAGGTGC
>Ga0265780_10004310_pt1 | contig 18368 bp, 15 predicted proteins | sample P1T30metagenome_FD_192432 | JGI IMG/M metagenome (GOLD analysis project Ga0265780, IMG submission 192432) | Plant litter microbial communities from East Loma Ridge, Irvine, California - P1 T30 | ecosystem: Environmental > Terrestrial > Plant litter > Unclassified | place: USA: California...
GCGGCGCTGCGTCCGTGGCAGCACGTCTTGGAGCCTCTAGGGGGCTACGTCACGCTGGCCGAAACGCTGATGGAACAAGGCGAGAATGTAGCTGAGGCGTGGAATTTCGGTCCCTCGGAAGACGACGCCTTACCAGTTTGCTGGATTCTTGATCGTTTGACCGAACTTCATGGCGGGCCGGGCTGGGTTCGCGATGGTAACTATCATCCGCACGAGGCCGGGCTACTCAAGCTCGACAGTAGCAAGGCGCGTCAGCGTCTTGGCTGGAAGCCCGTCTGGCGACTAGATCGCGCGCTGGAGGAAACTGTTGCCTGGCATCGCGCGTGGCGCGACGGCAAGGATATGACACGCATGACGTTGGCGCAGATCGAACGCTTTATGGCGCAGACCGCCTGATCCGAATGGTCGACATGCAGTTCAATCTCACCCCAATCAATGAGCTGTTGCTGGTAGAGCGCTCACGTCTGGGCGATCCGCGGGGGTTTTTTAGCCGCTTCTTTGACGAGGTGGCGTTCGCTCAGGCCGGCTGGCCCGGGCCAGTGGCCCAGATGAACCATACGCTGACCGAAGAGCTTGGCACCATTCGGGGCCTGCATTTTCAGCATGCTCCGCATGACGAGTGGAAATATGTGAGCTGTATGGTCGGTGCAGTATTCGATGTCGCGGTCGACTTACGTACGGGATCGACGAGTTATGGCGCTTGGTTCGGGACGACTTTGTCGGCCGAGAACGGCCACAGCCTGCTCATTCCCGCAGGTTTTGCACACGGGTTCCAGACACTGGTGCCAGGATGTGAGATGATCTATCTGCACTCGGCTGCCTACGCTGCTACCGCCGAAGGCGGTGTCAACGCGCTTGACCCTTCTCTGAGCATAAGCTGGCCGCTGCCCGTTTCCGCGCGTTCGGCGCGCGATATCGCCCTTCCCCGCCTCGATCAGCAGACAGGTTCCTAAATGAAGTGCCGTCATTGCCATGCGCCGCTCGACACATCCTTCGTCGACCTCGGCACGTCCCCACCGTCCAATTCCTATCTTACCATCGCAGATCTTGATCGACCGGAGCGCTACTACCCGCTCCGGGTGGCGGTGTGCTCGACCTGCTGGCTGGTCCAGACCGAGGATTTCACAGATCGGGAAGAGTTTTTTTCCGACGACTATGCCTATTTCAGCTCGTTCTCGACCAGCTGGCTCGATCACTCGCAGCGCTACGTCGAGGCGATGCAGCGCCGTTTCGCCCTTGACGACGCCTCGCTCGTTATTGAGGTCGCGGCCAACGATGGGTATCTGCTCCAGTACGTGAAGGCCGCGGGCATCGGAGCACTCGGGATTGAACCGACGCACAGCACAGCGGTCGCGGCCCGTGACAAGGGTATCGAGATTGTCGAGGAGTTTTTCGGCATCGCGCTTGCCGACCGGCTAGTCGGCGAAGGGCGCAGTGCTGATCTCACCGCCGCGAACAACGTGCTTGCTCACGTGCCCGACATCAACGATTTCGTCGCCGGTTTCGCGCGGCTTCTGAAACCTGCGGGCGTAGCGACTTTCGAATTCCCACACCTGCTTGAAATGGTCGAGCACGGCCAGTTCGATACGATCTACCACGAGCATTATTCCTATCTGTCACTGACAGCCGTCGAGCGTATCTTCGCGGCGAACGGTCTCTCAGTGTTTGATGTGGAAACGCTGCCAACGCACGGTGGCAGCCTGCGCATTTACGCGCAGCGGGCTGACGGCGGGCTGCACCCGCGGACCGACGCGGTGGACGCGATGCTGGCGCGCGAGGCCGCGCGCGGTGTAGCCGGCGCTGACTTCTACGCCGGCTTCCAAGCGCGAGTCGACCGGCTCAAGGACGCTTTCGTCGACTTCCTGATTGACGCCAAGCGGGACGGCAAGCGCGTCGCCGCCTATGGTGCTGCCGCCAAAGGCAACACGCTGCTGAACTTCGCTGGTATCCGGCGCGACCTGCTCCCTTGGGTGGTCGATCGCAACCCGGCCAAGGCGGGTAAGTTCATGCCAGGCAGCCGCATCCCAATCGTAACCGAGGATCATATTCGCGAAGCGCGACCCGACCTGATCGTGATCCTGCCCTGGAACATCAAGGACGAGGTCATCGCGCAACTCGACTACGCGCGCGAATGGGGCGTGCAATTTGTCACCGCGATTCCGGAGCTGCGCGTCCTGTGACCCGTATTCACTATACCAAGCCCTCGATCACCGATCTCGAGGTAGAGTTTGCCGCCGATGCCGCACGCAACGGCTGGGGCAGCGCTTGCTATGCCTATATCGAGCGCTTCGAACGCGAGTTTGCAGCACTATTGGGTGTTACCTACGCCATAGCGACGTCGAGCTGCACGGGGGCTCTGCATCTCGGTCTCGCTGCGGCCGGCATCGGCGATGGCGATGAAGTGATCGTTGCCGACACCAATTGGATCGCGTCGGTTGCGCCGATCACCTATCTCAATGCCACGCCCGTTTTTGTCGATGTGCTGCCGGATAGCTGGTGCATTGATCCGGTGGCGGTAGAGGCGGCAATTACGCCGCGCACTAAGGCGATCATCGCTGTCCACCTCTATGGCAACCTTGCCGATCTCACAGCGCTTAAGGCGATCGCCGACCGGCACGGGCTGCTGCTGGTCGAGGATGCCGCGGAGGCCTTTGGATCGATTTATCATGGTACTCGCGCGGGTGCCTTTGCCGATTTCGGCATCTTTTCCTTCCACGGTACTAAGACGCTAACGACGGGAGAGGGCGGCCTGTTCGTCACGTCGCGAGCCGATCTTTACGAGAAGGTGTTGACGCTCAACGCGCACGGCCGCGCCCAGGGTCAGACCAAGCAATTCTGGTCGGACGTGATCGGCTACAAGTACAAGATGTCGAACCTCCAGGCGGCGATCGGCTGCGCCCAACTTCAACGCGCCGACGAACTGATCGCAGGCAAGCGTCGTGTATTCGAGACCTATCGCCGTCTGCTTGCCGATCTGCCGCTTCAGATGAATCCGGAGCCGGAAGGGTGCGTGAACGGCTATTGGATGCCGACGATTGTCGTCGACGAGGACGTGCCGTTCGATCGCGAGGCGGTGCTTGAGGCATTCAAGGCCAACGAGATCGACGGGCGCGTCTTTTTCTGGCCGGTGAGCATGTTGCCCATGTTCGAGGACAAGCCAGGAAACAAGGTCAGTTACTCACTATATCCGCGCGCGCTGAATCTTCCGAGCTACCACGACTTGACTGACCAGGAGATGGAACGTGTGGCTAGCGTGATCCGGACGGCAATAGGCTGAACGGTGCGCGATTATATCCTTTGGGGGGCGACAGGCCAGGCGAAGGTGTTAGCTGATCTACTGCGTCGGCGTCCCCTAAAGCTTGTCGCGGTAATCGACCGAATGGTTCAATCTGCGCCGTTTGAAGGGATCGCGCTGTTGCGCGACGAGACCGACCTTGATGGATGGTTGGCGCAAGTCGGTGGCCTAGCTCCTGCCGCGCTCGTCGCGATTGGTGGCGGTCGGGGGGCGGAGCGGCGCTATCTGCAGCATGTACTGGCAAGTCGTGGATGCGAGATCCTTATCGCCATTCATGACACGGCTTATGTCGCTCACGACGCAACGGTTGGTGTCGGCAGCCAAATTCTTGCCGGCAGCGTGGTAGGTACGGGCACGCGGATCGGCGAGGCGGTGATTCTTAACACGGGTGCCACCGTCGACCATGATTGCCGTATCGACGATGGCGTGCACCTCGCGCCGGGTGTCACGTTGGCCGGGGAGATTATCGTGGAGGCGGATGCCTTCGTCGGTGCAGGCGCCACAGTATTGCCACGGCTGCGTATCGGCCGTGGTGCGGTCGTCGGCGCCGGGGCGGTCGTCACTCGCGACGTACCCTCAGGCGCGGTAGTCGTCGGCGTTCCGGCAAGACCGCGCCCGGCGGCGGTGCCAGCATGACACTCGCCGCGAAGCTTCAATCCTATGTCGAGCGGCAGATTGCGCAGATCGTTCCCGGCTTTTCGGACCCGATCGCGTTGCCCCGCCCGATGGTGGAGGTTGCACTTGAGCGGATCGAGAGCAACGTTGCCCGGCAGATCGATGGGCAACGAGGTTTCGACCCGCTGGTCTCCGGCCAATATGCGACGTTTCTCTATTATCTCGCCCACGCACTGCGCGAGGATCGGGTGGCCGCGACACACTTGTTTTTGCTCAACAAGGCGCTTAACGGTATTGATCTATTTTACGATGTCGTAATGCCCGACTACTTTTTGATCGGCCACACTGTCGGCATGGTGTTTGCTAAAGCCAGCTATGGTGATTTCTGCGTCTTTCATCAGGGATGCACTGTCGGTCGCATCCTTGCCGATCGACCAGTACTTGGTAATGGAGTGATCGTCTATCCGGGTGGAGCCATCATTGGGCGTTGTCAAATCGGAGATAACACAGTCGTATCTGCTGGCGTCCAAGTCATCAACACTGATACGCCTGGTAACTGCATAGTCTTCTCGGACGGCGGCGGGCATCTCGTGTTCAAGCCAATCACGGAACAGTTTAGTGCGCGCTATTATCGGGTTTAGGAAGCTCATCGGATCTTCGACGGGGCTGCGCATAAATTTGTTTGCCAACTATCTGGGCCAGGGATGGACAGCGGTGGCCAACATTATTTTTATCCCCGCCTATATCCATTATCTCGGCGTTGAATCGTTCGGCTTGGTCGGGGTGTTTGCCATCATCCTATCTGCAGCCAGCCTGCTTGATGGCGGCCTTACGCCGACGCTGAACCGGGAGCTGGCGACCTTCCATGCCGGCGGACATTCCGTTGGCTACGCGCGAGATCTGGTGCGCACAACCAATACGCTGTGTATCATCGTTTTCGCAGGCATGTGTCTAGTCGGGTTGCTGCTTGCCCCTTTGTTATCGCGATATTGGATCGGCGCGCGGGGACTCCCGACCGCGACCATTGTTCAGTCGCTTTTCTTGATGATCGTGGTCGCTGCCCTGCGTATCATCGAAGGAGTGCAGCGCGGCGCGCTACTGGGTCTTCACCGACATGTTCTCCTCAACCTTCTGTCTATCGTCACTGTGACGCTGCGGGCTGGAGGGGTGATCGTTCCTATCTCGCTTGTGTCCGCGACGCCGCAGATGTTCTTCGCTTGGCAAGCCGGCATCTCGGGGCTGTCGGTGATCAGTTTCGCTCTCTGCGTCCATGTCAGCCTACCCCGGACCGATGGGAAGGCGCGGTTCGATCCTGCGATCGTTCGCAAGCTGCGTGACTTTGCCGGGGGCGTACTAGGCGCGACGGCGCTCGCTGTGTTTCTAACGCAGGCCGACAAGATCTTGCTCGTGAAGCTCATTTCGTTGGAGCAATTCAGCGCCTATGCGCTGGCCACCGCCATCGCAGGCGGATTGTACCAGCTCGTCGCGCCGGTATCGCAATCCTATTATCCGGTGTTGACCAGCCAGATAGCAAAAGGTGAAGAACTATTGGCCGCGACCTATCACCAAGGATCGCAGATCGTGGCCGCCACCATCGCACCACCCGCGGCGATCCTTGTCCTCTTCGCGCGTCCTATACTGGATATGTGGACGGGAAATCCGTTTCTCGCAACGACCGCTGCCCCAATCCTGTCGCTGCTAGCGCTGGGCAGCTTGCTTCACTGTTTTATGTACATGCCTTATATGCTGCAGCTTGCTGCGGGATGGTCGGGCCTTGCCCTGCGGATGAACGCTTTGGCTGTGTTAATCGTCTTTCCAGCGTTGTTGCTGATCGTGCCTCGCGCCGGGATGATCGGTGCAGCATTAGTATGGGTGGTACTGAACGGGGTTGCGCTGGTCGTCACGATCAGGATCATGCACCGCCGATTGCTGCCGGGTGAGATGCGAACTTGGTACGTGCACGATGTGCTGCTGCCAGCCTGCGCATCTTTTACTGTCGCAGGCCTGTGCCGGTTCGCCTTTCCGGCGACTATGCCTTTTCTCGTTCGCCTCTTCGCACTGATGCTTGCCTGCGTTGTCACTCTGGTAGCCGGTTTACTCGCGTCCTCGCTTGCCCGACAGGCGATCGCGGGGATGTTCGTCCGAAAGCGGATCGCCTGATCATGACGCAGGAGAACTCAATTATGTCGACAGGGCCACGCCTTACGGTACTTATTCCTACTCGAGATCGCTGTAAAACTCTGGGTAGCACCATTCGATCATGTCTGGCGCAAGACTATGCCGATCTTCGGGTCGTAGTCAGCGACAATTGTAGTAGCGACGATACCGTGGGAGTGGTGGCAAGCTTCGATGACCCTCGCCTACGTTACGTGCGCACGCCGAGACGATTGAGCATGACCGGCAATTTTGAATTTAGTCTGTCGCTGGTCGAGGACGGAAGCTACGTCATGCATCTGGGCGACGATGATGGACTTATCTTAGACGGAGTGGGCCAAGTCGCCCGCATTATCGCCAAAACCGGTACACACGCGGTTAATTCTGCGCATGCCGTCTATCATTGGCCGTCCAGTCTCTATGCAGGTTATGCCAATCGCCTGATCTTGCCTTTCGGCCGCGGCTATCATCAAGTCTCCGGCCTCGAAGCTGCGCGCGAGGTGATCGCGTTTCGCCGCGGTTACTCGTTCCTACCAAGTACCTATACGGGTTTTGTTGCCAAGTCGGTCATTAACATGGTCGCCGCAGGCGGCAGCTATTACGCGTCGATTACTCCCGACTCCTATTCAGGTTTCGCTAATGCGGCGGTGCTTGACAGCTATGTTTACGCCCGCCGTCCGTTCGCGATCGCGGGATTGTCGGGCCGTAGTAACGGGGGATCGAACGTAACGTCGGGTGACACCCGCGAAGCCGATCGCTATCTTGTAGAAAACGACCTGCCAACGCACGAGGGCATCGTCTACTGCCCCAGATCCATCCCGCTCGTGGTCGCCGAGGCATTTCTTCAGGCGCGTGATCGCCTGCCGCGGCTTGGCGCGGTCGACTTCGATGTCGAAAGGCTATGTCGCGTGGCACTGCGCGATGTCGCTGCGGAGAATTATGCAATGGTGCGCGATGCCGTGGCCGCGATGGCCAAGCGACAGGGACTGGCGATCAGCGTCCCCGCCGCCCCGACGCTCGCACAGAAGCTGGCCCAGGGTATTGATAGTACCCGACTGCGGCTGCGCCGGCTGCGCGAGGGTTACCGGCGTATAGATGCGAGTGTGAGGGGTGTCGATGACGTCGCTGGTGCAGCGCGGCTTGCACGCGAACTGCTCGGGCCCCTCGACAGCTAGAGCCGGTCGGGCGCGACGACCTCGCGGATCAGCCGGGCATATCGCTCGCCCACGCGGGCAAGATCATGTTCTTCGGCGACTGAACGCAGCGCACCCTCGTGCAGTCGTTGCCACAGCGCTTCGTCGTGCGTCAGTTGCCGCATCGCTTCAGCGAGCGCATTGGCGTCACCTGGTGGGACGATCAGTCCCGTCTCCTCGTGCCGGTTGACGAAGGGAACGCCCGACCGCGGGATAGCGGTCGACACCATAGGTAGCCCGGCCGCCATGCTTTCCACCTGCGCCATACCGTACATCTCGGCCGCTGTGACGGAAGGCATGCAGCCTATTCTACTCTGAGCCAGTGCATCGGGCAACTCGTCCGTGGTGAGCGCACCGGCCATCATGATGCGATCGCCGACGCCGGCCTTCTCTATCCTCGCTGCAAGCTCTGCGGCCAGTGGCCCGGTGCCGACGATGATTGCGCACAGTCCCTCGCCGAAGTCGCGCGCGGCGTCGATCAGCACGTCAAACCCCTTGTAGGGAACGAGCCGTCCGACCGAGATGGCCAAGGCCCGGCCACGTCGGAAAACGCGCAGCCGCTCAGCAAAAGCACTGGTACCAGTCGCTGCCGGTATCAAGGACCGGTCGAAGGGATAGGGAATGACCACGCTGCCACGAGCTGCAATAGCGGCGGCTTGGTGCGATGCGCCGACATGGACGGGGGTGGGACTGATAATCGCCGCGGCGCGGCGCACTAGCATACGATCTAATATCGCCGTTGCGATACGGACGGGCTTCTGCGGAATGTCGGCATGCCACAGCAGGATGACCGGCTTGCGCCACCCGAGTGCCCCCAGCACCGCGAGCGGATTGGGTAGGTGGACCAACGCGCAGTCATAGTCCTGTTCCAAGCGGCGGGCCTGCTCGACGTAGCGCCACGACAATCGCTTGTTACCCACTGCTAAGTCGGCCTTGCAGCGGATCACTTCATAGTCGCGGTTGACCTCCTCGTACGGGCCCCTGACTTCGGTGCACAGCACGTCGGCTCGAATGTCGTGACGCAGCAGCACCTCGCTGACGTTTAGCGTTACCGTCTCGATCCCGCCAGTATCGGGGGCGAAATGCTTGGCTAGCTGGAGCAAGCGGATTGGATGGGACATCGACACAAACCTTGATCACTGGCGGATTGCGCCCACGTCATGCATGGTGAAAGGGGCAGGAAGCGCTCTGCGCTTTATGAAGCGCCATTCACGATTGCAACATCCGTTCTCATGGCGCACTTAAACCGGCGAAGGTCGATTTCCACGATGGCAGCGATAAAGAACCCATGGGACAGACGGGACCTTCTCCGCCTGGCAACTGGTGCGATAGCTACCATGCCGGCGACGTTGACGGCGAGAGATACGGTACGTGTCATCCGCGGGGACGGCCTATCGGCGAGCGAACTAGGCGCCCGTTTTGACGGCCGAACTGACGATTCTGCGGCGCTCCAGCGCGGTATCGATGAGGCGGCACGTCAGCAGCGTCCGCTGGTTCTGCCGTCAGGCACAGCGCGCCTTAATGTCCCGCTCGATCTTAAGGGGCGCCACGTCGCGCTTCTCGGCGATCCTACTGGCAATACCATTCTGAAGGCGGCGCGGGCGCTCCCCTGCATCCTGGATGCCGAAGATCCGAGCGAGACTATCGATAGCCCACTATTTCTCTACGGTCTGACGCTGGATGGAAGCCGCACCACCGCAACTGGATTGCGCCTGCGATATCGCCATCGCACCATGTTTGACACGTTGGCGATCGGTGCGTGCGAAACGGGCGTAGATGAGCTCGACTCCTGGCTTGGACGCCGGATTAACTGCCGGACGCGCGCCACCGCGACCGGCTGGCGACTGCGCGGCGCCAACCACAGCAGTCTGTGGATCGGATGTAGCTTCAGTGACGCGCGCGACGTTCATCTCGACATCGGTGCCAGCGGAACGGCGAACGATGGTAACGATGCGCTGCTTTTCCAAGCATGTGACATCGAATATGGGGCAGGGGACGGGGTGCGCATTGCCGCAGGGGCGACGGCTACGTTCGATACCTGTTATATGGGCGAGGGAATCGAAGGCGATGTTCTGCGCAATGCGGGCATTGCCCTGATCCGTGGTGGTACGCTTTTCGTCGGGCACAAAGTCGATCGTCTCGGCATCCGTGCGCTCGCAGGTAGTGTGACGATTAACGAGGCGGCGGTACGGGGCCAGCGGTTCGGCACGCTCGACCGACTGGTGGGCGGTAGCGATAACGGTTCAACCAAGGGTAAGGTCATCTTCCGCGACGTTGATCTGCAACTGAAGCTAGGAGGTGATCCAGTCTTAACAGGGGATGTCCTGGGGAACACCTCAATGCGCGTCTTTGCGCCCATCCTAGGGCGCAACTGGCAATCGTCGGGGAATGATGTGATTATCGAGGAGGCAAGTGTCGCTGATGCTCGTCGAGTACGGTGTCAGCGCACCGTGGGCGCCAACCCGTTGATCGGTTTTGCTGGGATGCTCCAAGACACTGCCGAGGCGCGGATCGCGGGCCCGGCTTATATTGTGATCGTTTATGAGGCATCTGCGCCAGTCGAACTGAAGGCGACCAGCGGCCTTATGTCGAAGGCGCCATGGCGGCTAATTGGCACACTGCCGGTGACCCACGGCATCGCAACCTACGTAAAGGTGGACGTGCCGGTAGAGTTCGCGCGCTTTGCGCTTATCGAGCTACTGATGCGGGCAAAAGCGGGCGACGAAATGGTCTTGCATCATTCTACTATCAGTGATTCTAGTATGATCGGCGCAGGCCTGCCGGTAACTCTCGCATGCTCGCGATGACATTCACGGTGCTCATAAAGTTCTGTGCAGGGCTGAAAACAGATATGTATAAAAGAGGGCCTGCCAGTGGTCTGCCTTCCATCGTAACTTAGCCACAGAAAACCGGTTCAACGTTGTTTCCTAGCAGCTTTAGCGGTTTCATTTCGAACAGCTCGGCGCGATTGCTAAGTGGACCGTCTGCATCCTTCATACAGGTGAGAGAAGTGGCCGGTAGAAGTAGGAGTGATAGGGCGTCCTGAGTTCAAGTGATGAGTACGTGCGTCTTCTATTGTTGGAAGCAGATCCCTGCCGATCGCCCCGACCTAGCTGACCAAGCTATAGGCGAGCAAGTAGATATCATTGTATTTCACGGAGCACCACGGGCGCTCGACGAGCTCGACAGTTCGCAACTAGCCACCCACCGGCTGAACCAATCGATGATGGGGTTGGCCGCGCTAACGTCGGCTAAATCGGCCCGCCGTGCGCGCCTGTTTTTCGGTAGTCTCCAACTGCGAGGTCGCATCTATCCGATACGAATCGTAGAAGCGGTCGATCCGCTGACGCAGGCGGGATGGAATTCGGTTCTGGATGCGGCTATTGATTCGGGTGAGCGGCACGTCTGCCTGACGCTGCCCCACCTCGCCTGCCGAAGACACGACAACGCGTCCAATGATCGTCGATTGGGCAAGAATCGGCGAGGCAATTATCCCTAGCCAGATCGAGCAAAAGGCGAAACGTAGCTTCGTCTGCTGGCTAGATGCTTTCATCGATTACTATCCATTGCGCTAATGGGCCGCAATTTCACCTGATCGATCTGTCCCGACATACCCGATACGGCATCGGATGGGCGCGCTATCAGGGCCAGTATCTGCTCTGGACAGCCTAAAGGGAGGTTTATCACGCCGCCAAACCGGCCATTGCTCTCGGCCGAATTCGTCATCGCCACCCGACCTAGTTCGCGGCCGTTGTCGCGACAGGTCAGCATCCAGTAAGGGCGTGACTCCACCGGCTGATCGATCCCCTCGCTGTGTCCCTCCAAAATATAGCGGCCAGGGGGTAGCAACTGCACCTGCCGGAGAAGGGTCCCCCCTATCCCGGACGATGCGGCGAAATCGAGCATGCCGCCGTTCTCGCCCCGTTGAATCGAAACGCTCGTACCTGGCTCCTCGATCAGCACCCAGTCAAATAGCGACGGGGTTCCTGTCGCGGCGAATCGACCATCACGCGAGGCACGACGGTCTACACCGGCATGGATAGCCGCGTAATAGTTCCAAGCGTCTGCCATCGACCCGCGCGTCGCGAGCGTGTTGACCATCGTCGCGTTGGCATCATCGGATATTAGGACACCGGCGCCGCGCAGCATCAAGAGGAGGCTGGCAGTCGATCGAGCATCCCCTCCATTGCCGGAGACGAAGTCTATGAAGAACCCGCCCCAAGGTGGTCGTGCCGCCAGGATGTGAGCCATAGCAGCCCTAACGTCAGGATTGACAATCGCTGCAGCCATCACCGGATAGAGCAGAGCAGGCGCGCCGCGAGATGTGCGAAGCGCGATGTCATAGTGGTGCAACGCTCTCTTTACGTCGCCGCGCCCGACTGCGTCTTCGATCGCCCAGAGCTGCGTCTGGAGATCGCGTCGCGACAAGGTTGCCGCATAACTAAAAAGCCGTCTGGCCTCAGCTGTGTCGCCTCGAGCTTGCGCGTCGAGCCCGAGGGTCGATGCAGCGATCACCACCGTCGGGTCCTGACGAAGCGCAACCCGGGCCAGCCGGTCGGCCTCGATGCGATCGGCCGGTGTCGCGTCGACCCCCGCGAGATGCTGCGCCATTAACGCCGTGATACGACCGTCGTGCGGCGACAACGCATGCGCATGCACCGCATCGGTGAATCTTTGCGAGTAGGCTAGTGTATGTGCAACGCTGACATACCCCAAAGCCGCGAGTGCTGCTGCAATTGCGCTCCGTACGGCCCATTCGGTTGCCGAACGCCTCCAAATGACGTTTCGCTTTGCCATCAACCGCGCGACACCTTGTCGTTGCGTCCGTATCCATAGCCATATTCATAGCCGTAGCCATAATGCGCTTTGCGAGCCTCGAATTTAGTGAGGACGCCGCCGATGATCCGCGCATTGGCGCTGCCGAGCCGGCCAAGCGCAGTCTTCACCATGCTCGAACGGATGCCATGCGATTCCACTGCGTAGATGACTCCCTCGACGCGTCCCGCGATAAGCGGTGCGTCGGCCAAGCCCATGACCGGCGGTGAATCGATCACTACGTGATCATAGGTCTGCAACAGTCGCTCGATTAATAGCGCGAGACGATTGCCGGTCAGCAGTTCGGCGGCGTTGGGCGGGATCGGCCCAGCCGACATTGCTGTGAAGCCCAAATCTGCCATCTCGAAGATCATCGAATCGATATCGTCCTGTCCCGACAGGAAGTTGCTGAGACCGCGGTCATGGCCGACACCGCCGAGATGATGGACCGAGGGCGAGCGCATGTCGCCGTCGACCAGGATGACCTTGCGATGCGCGCGGGCTAGCGTCGTCGCTAATGCCAACGCAGTCGTGGACTTGCCTTCGGCCGGTCGCGTCGAGGTGACTGCGAAGGATCGCGGAACGCCATGTTCGGTGGTGAAGGCGAGATTGGTCTGAACTGCTAAATAAGCGTCCACCAAGTCCGACTTTCGATTAAGGAGTGCTTCCTTCGGCGTTCCGCTAACTAGCTTGGGTACCGATCCCAGGAGGGGAAGCCCCAATCGTCTCTCGACCTCTGCTGGATCAGCGATGGCTTCGTCGATCTGCTCGAGTCCGAGGGCTAGCCCTGCGCCGATGGCTACGCCCGCCAGCAGCGCAATGGCCAGGTTAAGGAGCAATCGTGGGCTTGACGGCTTTTGCGGTACATCTGCTGGGTCAACCACTGATATGTTATTAACGCCCACGCCGCCTGCGACGCCGATCTCCTTGAACCGCTGGAGCAGCCCGTCATAGAGGGCGCGGTTTGTATCCACTTCTTGCTGATAAATATTGTACTGAATGCTACGTCGGCGCAAATCAAGATAGCTTGCCTTGAGCTGATCGACCTTATTCAGCAACGTGCGCTCCCGCTCCTGTGCCTCGCGATAGTCGGCGAGCTGCGAACTGGAGATGCGACCTTCCTCACGGGCTAGCGATCGGTCGATCTGATCGAGTTGGCTTTTGATCGCCTGAGCGGCGGGATAACCAGGTTCGAACTGGACCATGAGCCGTTGATAGTCTGCGGCGAGCTCGGCCCGCTTCTCGCGAAGGCTGTTGATTGCTGGGTTGCGAAGCGCTTCAGTCGAGGCACCGGAGCGGCCAGCTTGATTGTAGCGCGCTTCGACTTGGATACGGTCCGCCGTCGCCTGCGACAGCGCAGTGTTGAGCGCGGCGAGGTCGTCGGCGACGATCGACCGCTCGGAGGTCACCTTGCCGTCGCCACTTGACTGGCTAGGGAGATTGATGATCTTCTCTGCGGAGGCGTAGCCGACGAGCTGCCGCTGCGATTGGTCGAGCCGTTCCTTGAGCTGGCCAAGTTGACGCTGGAGAAGATTCCGGCCGTAGGAAGTGGCTTGGACCTTGCGCTCGAGATTGGTCTGGATGAAATTTTCGGCCCAGGCGTTGGCTACCTTGGCGGACAAGGCCGGATCAGCGCTGGTGAAACGGATGTCGACGAGCCGCGACAGTCTGGTGGGTGCGATTCCTAGATTTTTGCTGAGTGCCTCGCCGGCGATGCGCAGTCGCTCCCCGCGGCCGCTCGCCGGATAGCGCCCGCCAACCAGCTGGAAGGCGGAGGTGTCACGTGATGCGCCGAATAATTCGAAAAACTTCGGATCGTCGACAAGCCGCAGTTGCTGGGCGACACGCTCCGATAATGATCGCGACTGTAGCAGGCCGTACTGGGTCTGATAGAATTCTTGGTCGGCGACGCTCGTCTCGCGTTCAACGCCCTGAAAATCGGTGACCTTGTCGGAGTCTCGCGACACTTCGACCGTCGCAATCGCCGTATATTTCGGCGTCATGAGCAGCGTTATGACCAGTCCCAATAGACCGCAGCCCAGCACGCTACCAAGAATAACGTATCGCCAGCGCATCGCGATTCGCATGTACTGACGGATGAGCGGAAGTCCGCCCCCCTTGCCCGCTTGCGGATCGGACAGGCTGCTTGACATCGGAATACCGCTCCGCGGGTCGGGTGTGATTAAAGTCATCTGGGCGGGCCTTACTGCAGGATCGCGATGAGCGGAGCAGCGAGGATCGGCGACAACGATACGAAATCGCGGAAGAGGCGACGCTGCGGGGAATCGCCAACGATGATCATGTCGTTCGCATAAATGGCGGGATCATCATAGGCACCGCGCCGGATCGCGTCGATATTATACAGGCCTGCCATCCGGCGACCGTCGACGATGCGCAGAATCACGACGTCGTCCTGGCTGGCGAATTCTGATAATCCCTTTGCCGATGCAATAGCCCGCAACAGCGTCATTTGGTTGGTAACTGGATAGAGACCCGGCTCGGTGACCTGCCCATCGATTGTTACCACTTGGCTGACCGAACTCTTGATATTGACGGTCACTTCGGGGTTTCGGACGTAGCGGCCGCGCAGTGCCGCCTTAATGGCGTCTGCCAGTTCTCCTGCGGTACGCCCACTCGCCTCGATCGTGCCGACCAGCGGCATTGAAATCCGTCCGCTGGCGTCAACCTGCATCTCGCGGCTAAGATCGGGGACATTGAAGACGTCGATCTGAATCGTGTCGAGAGGGCCTATTAGCGACGGCCGGTCAGCTGCAGTTAAGTCGGTTCGCACCGGCGCAGGAAGCGTTGCGCTGTCCGGGACCACCGTCAGTCGCTCGGTCGACTGCAGTGGTTCCTTGCCCCCGCACGCCGACAGCGTCATCGCGAACAGGAAAAGAATGCCGATCTGACGCATACGTTCAGGAAACTTTCCGGACGGAGAAAAGGAAGAGCGGGGCCTATAGATGCTGGTTCATCGTCGGTAAAGCCGATGGCCGACCCCGTAGCTACGAGGACATAGCCAAGTCGCCGCCAAGACGACGATTACCATCATTATCGGTGTCCTCGCCGGATAATCGACGAGACTGGCGAGCAGAACGATCAGCAAAATCATCGAACCTACCCGAGGGAGCAGGTCGCGTTTCGCCTCCGTTCGCCAAGCACGCCAGCTGGTCCACCCCCACCACGATAACGCAGCGCTAAGCAGGATCAGGCCGGGCGCCCCCGCATCGAGCGCGATCTCTAGGAAATCATTGTGAGCATGGTTGAAGTACGTAAACTTCAGGAGGTGGAACGGCTCATGCAGGCGGAACAGCGGATCAAAGCCGCCCAGCCCCGATCCTGCCGGAAAATACTCTCCCAGCATTTTCAGTACGGTCGGTAATCCTCGGCTGCGCATGTCAGAACCAACATCGGCATCGACTGCACGCGTGATTGACTGGGCGCGCCCCGCTAAGACGCTGACTAATACCCCCAAGGATATGGTGCCGATGCCGCTGGCGAGCACGACGGGTAGCGCCCAACGCGGTGCTCGCGCGAATGCTTCCCGTAATTGCCGCCAAACGAGCAGAATGCTGGCCGCGAGCGCGAGCCCGCCGACGGCCATGCCCGCTCGCGACCCACTGCCCAGGATCGCCAGTGTGAAGAGGAGGACGAGGCCAGCCGCGACAATACCGCGCCAGCGTACCAATCGCCCTTCTGGAAAGGCCCAAACCGGCGCGATTAGGCAGCCTATGGCCAGCAACACTGCGAAGTGGTTGCGGTTGGCGAACGTTCCGCTCACCTCGCCGACGGTATCGTTTACAAAAGGATTGTTTAGATGCACGCCTGACAGCTGGATAAGGCCGACGAGCGCCTCGGCGAATACTAATATAAGAATAGCGCCTGGAATGAGCCGCCTTTCGCGATCGTTTAGACCGGCCAGCAGGAGCAGAGCGGTTAAAGGAACTACCAGCGATGATGCAGCATTCACCGCAGCAGAGGGGATGATCGCGAGCGGCCGCCACGGCTGCGCTTCGCCAGTGACAAGCGCTGCCTGCACAAAAGGAGTGCGCCCCGGCAGCGCCTGCCACAGCGCAGGCGGCAGCGGTACTAGCTGGATTAGGGCGAGTAGTAGCGCTGCTACCAGCAGTAGTAACACCGGCCGATCATCTTTTAGAGCGAGCCGACGGCCGAATAGCGCAGCGACGATCAGGAGAAGCCATGTCACCGCACGGACTACAACTTGGCCCACTGCGTCCGCTCGCGAGGCTCCCCCTGCTAGCCACACCACTGCAAGAAATATGATTAGGAGGGAAAAAGCTAGGCTTACCCTTAGAGGCTGACGGAATTGATTGGACATGTCGGCTTAGGCTTGGGTCCATGTTAAAACGCCTGTCGTGGAAACGATTCCGCGCAAGCTAGTAGGTTCATGGCACTGATTGGTTTACACTCTCAGGTCAAGCCGTTAGAGCCATATCGCAAGATGGGCAGGATTCGACCTACCGCGCGGTCAGTGTGTTTCCATCAAACCGCGTAGAAACAAATCTGGTAACTAATTCGTGGCTGAGCAAATTCTTCGTCGTCATGGGAACTGGCAGAGACTGCGGTGGAATATTATAGGAGCGCTCGTAAGCTCCTTGATTCCTTATTTTATTCGGTTTCAGATTAATCCGCTTTCAGACACTACTGACCTGCTAAATATAACTTTAGCCGGAAGTTTTTTAGGTTCATTAATTGGCATATTTTTACTGAGAAGCCTGAATAACTTTCCAGGGGTTCAGGGAAGTATCTACATATTACCGTCCTTCCTGTCGGGCTATGGTATTGTATTCTTTGCCTTTTTGTTTGGAAGATTATATTATTCTAGATCGATATTCATTTCGGCTCTGGTGCTGTGCCTGCTGTGGTTTTATGTTACCTATTTTCGGAACCAGCGTCGGAAGGGACAGGCTATTGGCATTGTTCCGCTCGGCGCGGCGACTCGGTTAACGAGCATTGATCAGATCGAGTGGCGCACGCTGACCGATCCGAACAATGATGTCTCTTCGCTCTCGGCTATCGCTGCAGACTTGCGGGCCGACCTGTCTGATGAGTGGGAGCGCACACTGACTGACTACGCCCTTACTGGCCTTCCTGTCTATCATAGCAAGCAATTGCTGGAATCCCTAACTGGGCAGGTCGAACTTGAGCATCTGTCAGAAAACAGTTTTGGCAGCCTCGCGCCGGTATCAGCCTACATGGCGTTCAAGCATTTCTTGGACTGGTGCAGTGCGCTGCTGGCGCTAGTATTACTGTTGCCCCTGCTACTGCTTATCGTCCTTGTTATTCGTATCGACTCTCCTGGCGCGGCTATCTTCCGACAGCAACGGATCGGCTATCGGGGACGACCTTTCACCGTTTACAAATTCCGGTCGATGACGATGAAGGCCGATACCGATACCGATACCGATACCGATACCGATACCGATACCGATACTGACGCGCGAACGAATGCGATGACCCAGTCCAATGACCAGCGTGTGACGAAAATTGGTCGGCTCCTGCGCACCTCGCGCCTCGACGAGTTGCCACAGCTCTTTAATGTGCTGAAAGGCGAGATGAGCTGGATCGGCCCCCGCCCCGAAGCTGAAATTTTGTCACGCTGGTACGAGAGCGAGATTCCTTTTTATCGCTATCGCCATATCGTTCGTCCGGGAATCACAGGGTGGGCGCAGGTAAGCCAAGGCCACGTTGCAGCGGTGGAGGATGTACGTCACAAGCTCCATTACGATTTCTATTACATCAAGCATTTTTCGCCTTGGCTCGACATCTTAATCGTTGCACGGACCATACGCACCATGGCGACGGGCTTTGGCGCGCGCTGAACTAGGCATTCCTCGTCGTTCCCGGCCGGTATTCGGCAGTAATAGGATGCCGACAGCTTCGATTGCATTTGGATGCATTCCACGTGAGATCGGCCGTTGACGGTCCGGAGGTAGACATGGTTCCTGTGCGTGATTATGCGGCGCTGATTAGCGGCTAGTCGTGATCGGGAATTTGACAGAGGGTAGCGTTTGCCTGCTACGCGGGTCCAGATTATTTCGTTGCCCTCTAACTAGCGAATCTGCTGGCGACCGGGCAATCCTGCGGTGGATTGATGCTTTGCGCATGGATTTCTTATCCGCGGTCAGCTGGATGTTGCGCTACCTACTTGCGGACAAAAGTATAAATTCAGGCCAAATGCACGTCCCCACGTTGATCGAGAAGATGGTGGTGGACGTAATCTAATGTCAGCCGAAAACCCCCAAACTGATCTTAGGGCGTAAGATCTACCTTTA
>Ga0265780_10004311_pt1 | contig 18363 bp, 18 predicted proteins | sample P1T30metagenome_FD_192432 | JGI IMG/M metagenome (GOLD analysis project Ga0265780, IMG submission 192432) | Plant litter microbial communities from East Loma Ridge, Irvine, California - P1 T30 | ecosystem: Environmental > Terrestrial > Plant litter > Unclassified | place: USA: California...
GGTCAGGGTTGGGGGGGTTTGAAGAGTATGGTGGGGAAGGGGGGGAGGTGGGTTAGTGGCGGGTATTGGGATAAGCAGGGGAGGGAGGATAAGGTGTTTTTGTGAGGGAGAGAGGGGATGGTGGAATTGAGATATCAGTATGTAGTTTCTTTGTGGTAGGTAGAATAAATATGCAAGAGTATGCCTTGAATCACAATGTATCTATGGGGTTGTTGGAATGTACGTGAAGTAATATATGATTGTATCGACTTGCTACGGTATATCTGACTTACAGCTACTGTTATTCGAGCATCCACACGGCCCCTTGATTCGAAGAGCAGAGTTTATGAATCATAATATATTTCGTACGCCGTCACAATGCATCAATCTACCACCTCATAAACCCGAACCACCAGCGCCGAGTATGCAACTTCAAAGAAACCATATCTACAACTGAATATCATTATTCAGCAGCCGCACCTCCTCACCGGGCTTGAACGCCGGCAGTCCAATATACGGACAACCATCGCACCTAAATGCATCTCCAAGCGCGCAGTTGCCACAGCTACCAACCTTGCCTTGGACCGTAAAGTCCAGCTCGTCAAGGTCGTCCGCTCCCAACTTCAACGTGTTCAGCGCCTTGTCGGCCGTCGTGCGCTTCGCGGCGTCCTCGGCTTCCATCTTCTCCTTCAGACCGCACGTGCAGTCCTTGCAGGCGCGGCGTCGCTTTCCGGCTTTGGGGCGGCACTCTGGCGCTGCCATGTGTTAGCAAGTATTTACTTCAAGGAGGGAATGTACGTACGCTGAATGACTGGGCGCGCCATGTCTTCCTCCGTGATCAAGTCGTCTTCGTCGATGAGGTCGTCGTCGTCGTCGTCGTCGTCGTCGTCTTCGCCGGTGATTATGGGGTCGTCGAGGTCATCGCTGAAGTCGACGAAGCCTACGCCCACGGGCTTGACGGGCTCGGGCTGGTTGCGCTTGCGGTTGAGATTGAGCGGGACCGAGCCATCTGGGTTGACTGCGCCGCTTGTGCCATTCACGCCGTTTGTCTTCTTCTTGCCGAACTTGAGTGGTATCGAGACGCTCTCCACCTGCTCCGTCTTGACCATGCCGTTCGGTGACTCAGAGAGCCCCGCTAGAATCGCCTCCGTCTTCGCCGCGCCGTCGAGTATGCCGTCCTGGCCCCTGAGGACTCCCCCGACTTTCAGCGCGCCGGCGACTTTGCTTGCGACATCGCGGGCGAGCAGCTTGTGGCTCTCGCGTGTGGTGCCGTCGGCGTCGGTGAGGAGCAGGACGACGTCATATGTGGCGGCGGGCAGTTGTACGAGGCCTGCTGCAATGCGATCCAGCATCTGCAGGTCGGCGGTGGAGCGGTCATGGATCTCGTATATCTTGTTGAGCGCCTCTGGATGCGCCGATAGCGAGGGCGGGCAGAGCAGGAGAGTGCGCGGGGCAGCCATGGCGGGGTATGCGGCCATGTGCAAGGCCGTGTGGAATGCTGGGAGTATGCACAACAGAAGTGTCGTAGAGGATTGTAGGAGTTGTGCGTTTTTTTTTTCAAGAAAGTATCTCCGCTGATAAATCGCCTGGATCGCGTCGCGATTTTTGGCTCAATCCGGCCTCGGAGAAGCGTGATAAGTTACTGCGAACCGCCAATTGGCCAGTCACAAAGCGGCGAGATGCGGTCACCTCATCTCAGGCCATTCTGCATGCTAGGCTGCGAGCAGCGTAGCTTGAAGGCTACTCGACAGCGCTAGAGTACCCCAGAATTCGGCGGGAGAGCGGACGACACAAACACGCCGTCAACACGCACGCAAACCTCGGGAATGCTTGCGTGGCCAGTTCGACTTGACAATGCTGCAAGGAGATTTGAGCAAGTCATCCATGAAATGGCAATATTGCTCTCTTCGGCCCTATTCCCCATCAATTATGCAGACACACGACGCTATGACATCACACGCTGCCTTTCTGCAGCTCAGGCACCGGTGATCCTCGCTGACAGGAGCTTCATGATGGATGTTCGGCAGGTCGGACGCCTCATCAGGGCTATGCGGTAGTAACGGAGATTCCCAAGCATCCATTGCAGGGTCCAATGCTGGACCACTGATAAAAGCAGCCACCCTCAACCCCGCTTCTCGATGCTCATCTCACGCAAGAGCACGCGAGCCTTTGTTGAACACCAGTAACTCTGCCTACATTAACACAAGCACCGTCGTGCACAGCTTGAACCCCAAACCTCCTCGCCCCAACTGACTGTGACTCGAAACGCGTTCCTGCAAGGTACGAGCTCCAGAAGTGGCGTCATGGTCACGATGCTTCACCTCCGCTCTGTTGGTCATAGCTTTGGTCTCGTGACACTTTACTGAACCTTCTAGCTTCCCCGACACTCCGCTGTCGACTACTTCTACAAGACGCCCCCTGCTTTTGACGCCTGAAACAAGACACGTTCACCGCAATTCACTACAACATTCAAACAGTAAGTCTGCCTGTCTTGATGCTCTAGCCCGGCATATCAATTGCAATCAGCATTGAGTGTCCTGAGACTACCGCTTAGCTCAATGCTATGCGTAACTCAATTGAGTGGATGCTAACACGAGAAAGTGACTCGCTCCCACAAGTTCACTGACCGCGACCACGCCGGCATTGCTGATGGCACTGCCGAGCGTGAATCAAGGCTTCCTCGCTACTTCGCCAAAGCCGGGCACGCAGATGCCGACCCGACCAAGACGAAGAAAGGCGGCTCCGGCAAAGGCAACTGGGTGAGTTCATGATCCGTCACTCTCCTCAACGCAATCCCCCACCAAACCACACACTAACCCCCACCCAGGGCTCCCCCGGCGAAGAACTCGAAGACATCCGCCCCAACATGGCCAAAGTCCGGCGCCGCTCAAACTCCTCCACCCACGTCATGGAGGACTTCAAGACGAAATTCGAAACCGTCGAGATCGAGCCTGTCTTCGAGGAAGAGCTCCACGGCCCCATGGGCGAGGAGCTCGAGAAGCAGAGCACCACCTCCTCCGACAAGAGCGTCGATGAGGAGGACCATGGCAAGAAGTATTAGACCGCTGCCGGGCCCGAAAGGGAGGCGCGGTGAGGGGTGACACTCGGTATACTGAATTGGTATGGTGGTGAGGTGGCTGGATAGTCATACTCGCGGAAGGTTGGGGCTGGATGATATGTGTATGCTGTCGTGGTGGCGTCCAGACATGCTGCCACACATGTACTATCTCTCGGGACTCTTTTTCGTTGTCGATCGTGATGGCTGCGGATCAGCTGTCGTGATATTGGCGCTTTCTTCCTTTGATAGGAACGTGTAACGAGTATATGGAATATTAACGATTTACGAACATACTTGATGGTCTTCATGATGCTCCTACTTTAAGTGAACTTGTGTATACCTGATATATCTACGGCTGGTCGTGTACTGCGGTCAGAAGAAGAGTCCAGGAGTTCGGTAGCAAGATCCCAGAGACCCTGCTCTTACTGTTACCGGGCGTGAAATCAAGTGTCTTCCGAGAACGCGTTGTATCGTCTCGAGCTCGCTGGGGACTTCTGCATCACGCACTAAACATCGCAGTGCCAATGCGACCGATGGCAACATGATCTATCTCTCGCGAGGCGCAGTGCATAGGCGCGATACATGCCGTCGAGCTGCGTACTCGGAGCGCTCAGGCGTCGGCGAAATACGCGCCCGCCTGAAGAGGTGAACAGATAGATAGCTTGTGTATATCCAGGGAGCTCACGTCGATCGCCGAAGCCCATGCTGACATCTCAGGCTCTGCTCATGGACTGCGATTTTACAAGACTGACGTCCCAGCTCTTTACATCCTGAGCTCTGCCCGTGTCAAGCATGGTGGTCAGTCACTACTTGACGCGACGATATGTATAGAGAGAGGATCACTTGTGTCATTCTTTACCGCGTAATTGGTGGTGTAATAAATTTCGCGGATTTTGAGTCCTAGGTTTTATGAATTACGATAAAAAGCGATCAGGATGCCTGGAGCTATACACAGGGCGTTGCTGTCGCGATTGAAACCTAGCGATACTGGTACCTACGGGCGATCGCATACCTTTTGATGATTGTGTACCTTCATGTAATCGGATCAGCAAGGCCCTGTTTACTTTCATTCGTGTCGAAGAAGAAGATTCTAAATTACAGTGACAAAAACGACTACTCTTTGAAAAAATGTTCCACAATGTTTGTGCGAGGAATGCGAGTGAAGTCGACTGGAGCACTAGCAGCCTTGACACTAGCGTGTCCCACTTTTCCAGGAGCATCAGTGGTCATCCCTGCCCGTAGCTTCCAAAACAGACATACTCTTAGTTGTCAACCACGCGGCGCAGGTTTCACGACGACCACCCCCAAAAGGCGCGCTCCATCGCGTCTCGTCATTCCTTCCATCCTCGGTCGTCATGTTCTCACCAGAGGCATCGATAGTTAGCCAGCGCAGCTCGTTGCGCGCAACCTCGAAGCGGCGCCAGCGGACGTCCGAAGGCCTGCAGCAGCAACCTCGACGCAAGCGCAGCAAGCTCGGCGACGAGACCTTTGTCGCCAGAGATGATGCGCACACAAATGGAAATGGAAGCTTGTTGATGAACGGACATGCAGCACACGACAGCCCCGAAAGCTCGTTGGTGCTTGTTGACATGCCCGTCCGGGAGAAGAAGGCAGCACCAAAGCGCGCCGTTAAGGAGGACAATGCTTTGTATCTGGTTCGTCAATGCCAGACTCGAGGGCGTGACTTGGGCTGACACGTAAACCTATAGACGAAGAACGCGAACTACACTGTCAAGAAATTGCCAGGGTTTCCCAAGGCGCTCCTGCGAGGTACGTCGCATTACTTTTACGTCACCAGCCGCTCGCTAACAACACATCCAGCACCGTACCACGCATCCGCTCTTCCCTCCGCCGGCCTCGCTCTCGCCCTCACACACGAACGCGCCCTGGTATGGGACTACAACGCCGAAACCGCCTCGAAGATAGTCTCCCTTCCGCTGCCATTCGGGCTGAGAACCTCCGATCCTCTACCACTGGGTGCTATTGTTCGAAACGGACCTACCAACGATTTTGGCGTCGTCGCAGTCGCGCGCTCGACGGGCAAGATTGCATTCTGGGAAAACATCGACGGGGCTGAAGCCCGCAACTTATACCCGCAACGCCACCAGGGAGCAGAGGGAGCCGTGAAGCTGTACTCTGGGGAGGTTGTAAACGACATAGTGGACATCGAACATGCAGGCTTTGTTCTGATCACCAGCAGCGGCAGACTTGCGCACTTGACGCTTCGAGATTCGCAGGGTCGGCCGGGCATCACTGCGACTATTTTAAATGCACCGAATAGCTCCAGCGGGAGTTTCTTCAGCTTTCGCGGACTTATAGGAGGCGCTGTCCGGAAAACCATTGCTTCGGTCAAAGCGCGCCCGTCAGACTCCAAAGGCCAGATGGAGATCATCACAGTGACCAGCGCTGGTCTATTCCAACAGTGGGATCTGAACTGGTCAGGGCAGCACAGCTTTGTGCGCGAGATCGATGCGCAAGCAGAACTTGCGGCCAAGGTCCAGCCCGGTGCTTCGCCTGAGTCTCGCAACCTCCAAGAGGTTCAGGTGTTGGACTTTGCAATTATCGAGCAGCAACACTCGAACGCTTCTGTCAGGCTGTTGGTACTGGTGGCATCTACAGGCTCGGAGTCTATCGAATATTCCCTCCTCGAAGTGGACCTGTCCAGTACGGGCGCAATCGTCACCCGGAAGATCCCACTCAGTACTTTCCGCCAGCCACAAATTCCCCAGGAACCGACCGCAACCCTCCTACTTCCCCATCCCGGACACACTGCATACGTACAATTCCCGGGAGCGATATGTGTTGCGTCCCTTGCCCAGCCGGAAGAAACTCCTGACAATCAGCTACTCTTGGATTCTGGAAACCCGCCCTTGCCTTTCCAGGACACAATCTATTTCCGCGAGGAGCCCAGCGTCGTAGTTGCTGGCCACTCTTTGGGCGACAAGAACCCGAAAGAAAAGCGTGCTGTTGCTTATGTATTCGTACAAGAGTATGGGGTCTTGCAGATTAGCGCGCAACCACCGAGTCCCGACGATGGGGATGACGACCGACGTCGAGTGACCGCACGAAGCAAACTGGAGCAGGCCACCTTTTTCAGCATCAACCCCGCAAACTTGCTTGACTTTTCTGTCAAGTCTCGTTTCTCATTTTCAGACGAAGAGATTACTCAAGCCGCTCTAGACGTTAGTTTGGGAATCTTGAGCTCATCGTATGAGTACATTGAAAAAGTCACCTCGAGCATGGACGACCAGTTCCAAAAGCGAGCTGCAGCACTACGTACTCTGATCAACAGACTTCTCTCTGACTACCCACCGCTTTCATTCGTCACCAAATGGCATCTGTTATGGCAGGCCGAGAAGCTTGCAGCCGCGCACAAACTGTGGCTCTGGTACCAGGAAAAGCAGCAGGATAAATTGAAGCACCCAGACCTGTATCCGGATCCCATTCTGGTGGGAGACATAATCAGGGCTTTAAGCGAACGATACAAGACACCAATCCAGCAAGAGCTTGGAGAGAACGACTTCATCAGGCAGTTCTTTCTCAAAGATGTAGATTCCATAAACATTCTGGTTCCTTGGGGTTGGTTCTACTTGCGAACATTCTACATCAAGGACGGATCGAAGGAGCATCCACCCATCATGCAGCGCCTTAGCGAAGGCAGTGATGTCATGCTTGTCGCTTTGGAGGGAGCATTCGAGTTTCGACAAGCAAACATTGAGTCCTACGATCTCGACCCAAACTCACTCGAGGATGGCATTCTCAAGCCTGGGCATGGCTACGAAATGCTACCAGCAGTGTGGACTTCTTCACACAACATTGTCAGCTCACTTCGCAGTCTCGTCGATGTTGGGCGCAATCTGGCTGTTTCCAACTTTGAGGAAGGGTATCAAGAGGTCCTCGCACAAAAGATTGGCAAGGACAACCCGCGCCTCGTCAAGGTCTGTTGTCAGACGCACATCGAGCGCTTCCAATGGGCACTCGAGCAGAGCGAAGAGAAGCAGCGGGAAATGGGGCGCAGCCTCAAGAATGAATGGAACAACATCGTTCGTCCAGCGCATATCATCGGTCTCATGGAGATCGGACTTGCAACTGATGGTATGAAGCTCGCTGAGCAGTACCACGATATGCCAACTCTAGTTGATCTGGTTTGGGATGAGACAAACTGGCTTGAGACCGAAAAGGCCAACACCCGAAGCAAGATGGAGCAAGCTGAAAGCACTGTTAAGCTCAACCGCATCAAGGAGCGCATTAGCCGCTATTTCGAGATCTACGGAGACGACTGGGCTGAGGCTTTCTACGCCAAGTATATCAAGGAGAACCAAGCCGCGCAGCTCTTCACCAAGGAGTACCTCAATCAACCGGCACTTACCAAGTTCCTGCGAGCGGAACCGTCTCGCGCCAGGCTGCGGTGGATTAACGAGGTCAGCGGAGAGAGGAACTACGAAGCTGCAGCACTAGCCCTGCATGAAGCAGGCTCGAAGCAAGAAACAAATGCTTGGTGTCAACGAGTGGAGCTCTCTATAGCAAAACTCGCGATGTTATGCAAGAAGGAGTTCAAGAAGGACGCGCCTCCACAGCCAGTACCCACTGAGCCAACCCAGCGAACCAAGGCTGAGCGACTCCGGGATAACCGATTCGTGAGTACTGTTTGTCATTTGGAATACGCCAAGATACGTGAACAGATTTACGAGCAAATGCTGCCCCATATCAGAAATGCATTGGACGACGACTCTGCTGTGGAGCTTCTCATGAACGACTTTGGCCAGGGTCGCCTTGCACAACGACCTGCTCTCCAGGCCGTACTAAGGGAAGGCTTCGAGAACCTCATCCACCACAGGGTCATCGACCCTGCTCTCATGATCGACATCCTGACTCTCATGGATTCAGGGGAGAACGAGAGTCTCTTGCAATCGAATGAGTTCATCTACGCCATCCGCGTTTTGATGATCAACTGGCACGACATCCACAAGACCACGCGCGATGGGCTGCTGAAGCTTGTGTGGAAGCGACTATGTATCAAGGACGACTGGGCTAGGATCAACAAGACGAAAGAGGTCTCGGATGCGCAGCTTGAAGACTTCCTGCTCGACACGAACCTTGCTTGGGTGTTCCGGGAGATTATGCACCTGAATAGTGAGTCTCTACAGTTGCATTTGCGAAGGACACGAGCTGACCAATCCACAGCTGCAAATCCAAACTCAAAAATCGGATGGCCAAAGAGGCTTCAGGATATCATCGGATCAGGTGGCACACATGGAGAGCTGTGTGTGAGATTCTCCTCGGAGGACATTCGCAACCCGATCATCAAGGATAACTTGCTCGACGATGATGTCTTGAAAGAACACATGGAGCAGAACAGACTCGATGAATGGTTCGTGGCTGCTTGCGAGGCTGGCAAGAAGGCTTACCGCGCGGAGTGGAGGGGAGTGCACCAACAACAGGTACCTTCAATCCAGGTCCAGCAATATGTCGAGCAGGCACAGACCGCCGGAGAGGTGGCAGATGTGGACATGCAAGATTCATAGTGATTTTCCTATGTTGGCCCATTGTGGTCACTCGGTCGATGCCTGGGGTTTCAACTGGGCGGAGTGCATGGGACAGCGACAAAGCATTGGGCAACGGCGTTATTTCCAAAACAAACAAGGTCGCGCATAGCGATATTTACTTTTCTTCTGTATGGTTTTATAGTTGTGTATAGATTTTGACAGCTGTCAGTGTCCTGCCAGCGGGTCGGTGGTCAGTGTATGTGTATATCAGAAAGCCAAAAATCATGTGATGTTGTGTTGGTCCAGACATGCGGCTGTCGCTAGAGACTGAACAAAGCCCCTGGCCGGCAATATTTTACGACCGCATTTTCGGCTCGACTTTCCACGACCTCGGATGTGCGCCCGCCATAAACTCGGCAAGTTGGGTGAAAGAGCTATGAAGGCCGGGCACAATTCGATGCGAGTCGAGACCCTGTCCGTTCATGCCGTACCCACGGAACCATTCATTTCTCAAAGCGGCGCGCGGGCACAGAATAGGCTTGAGCGAGGGAGTAAGGTTCACCGAGCCAATCAAAAAGCAAACCCAATTGCGGCGAAGGCCGTTATTCTGGGATGTGGCTTGGGCACAAAGACGCAGCTGGTGGGCGGATATCGGCTCGAGGATTGGCGATGGCGCGCGTCGAGGCCGCAAAAACAGGTTGTTGTTGCACAACAGGGCCGTTGGGGGCGGAGGCAGGAGATGCGGCAGATGAGACGAGATGATATACAAGGCGGTGAGGTGAGGCTGGAGACACGTACATGGCGACGTGCTTCACGCTTCAGCCGAAACATCACGTGTGACTGGACCGCATTACAATGCGAGCTACCAGGCGACGACCTTCCCCAATCTGACTGGGGTGGGAAGGCATCTGGCAAGCGCTGCAGGTACAGCAAATGGCCCACCTGTGCTGGGCAGTTGACAGCAGCGCGCTGACGCTTTGAGAGAGAGGCTGAGTGTCCCACAGCAAAGACGCGCAGAAACAGGCAAGCGCGGCAATGAGCTGGCGAAGAATGGTAATGGTCTATTTATTGGTGTTCTTGCGGTGATATGCAATGTGAAAACGTCCGCATGCAGACTGGCGTGGACGTGGTTTAACTTGCACTCGAGGAGGGTGCATTGACACTAGCCCGCCCGCCCCTTCTTCTGCCATCACCCAAACCCGGTCTCTCATTTCTACCTCCCTCTCCTCCATTTGCTCCCACGCCTCCCCGTCGCCCATTCTTCTCCCCCGCCGCAGCGCTACCCTCCCATTTGCCTCCACGCTGCCGCTGCAGCACCATCGCTCGACTCCCCCCAGGACGGACGCCCTTCGCCGGTCGGCTGCGTAGCTGCATAGCCCCCATAGGACCCCGGAGACGCTCGCACACCGCGACAACTCACCCTCGATCCTTCACCCACACCCCCAGCACTGTGACTACCCTTCGAGATGAGCGGCAGCACTTCGTCGTCCAATGTGGTGGGCGTCCACTACCGCGTCGGCAAGAAGATCGGCGAGGGTAGTTTTGGCGTTATTTTCGAGGGCACCAACCTGCTCAACCAGCAGCAGGTTGCCATCAAGTTCGAGCCGCGCAAGAGTGACGCCCCCCAATTGCGCGATGAGTACCGCACGTACAAGATCCTCGTGGGCTGCCGTAAGTTGCTCCTTCCCCTTTCTCAGCTGCGCGGCATGTGACGAGCGCGGCCTGAGGCGGTGTATGGCTCGGCGGACCTGAATGTTTGTTTCGAGCCAGTACCTGTCGATGGATAGACAGCGCCTGTTTACCGCCATTGTTTATCATCGGTGCTTCGCTGCTATCATTCCATCCCAGCTTGCTTCAGATGGGCGGCCTGACAACAGAGCCCAACATGCCCGAGCACACGCACACCACAATGAACCTCGACTAACATCTGACAGCCGGGATCCCTAATGTTTATTACTTTGGCCAGGAAGGCCTCCACAACATCCTGGTGATCGATCTGCTCGGTCCAAGTCTCGAGGACTTGTTTGACCACTGCAACAGGAAGTTTTCTATCAAGACAGTCGTCATGGTAGCAAAGCAGATGGTATGTTTCCACCGACGCGTCATACGAGCCCACACTCACCCTCCCTAGTTGTCGAGAGTCCAAACAATCCACGAGAAGAACTTGATCTACAGGGACATCAAGCCCGACAACTTCCTCATTGGCCGCCCAGGCTCTAAAAGCGCCAATGTTATCCACGTTGTTGATTTTGGCATGGCCAAACAGTACCGTGACCCCAAGTCCAAGCAGCACATTCCCTACAGGGAACGTAAGTCGCTTTCTGGTACCGCTCGTTACATGAGTATCAACACCCATTTGGGACGCGAGCAATCGCGTCGAGACGATCTCGAGGCCCTCGGTCACGTTTTCATGTACTTCCTACGTGGGGGTCTGCCATGGCAAGGCCTTAAGGCGGCGACTAATAAGCAAAAGTACGAGAAGATTGGCGAGAAGAAGCAGACGACTCCTATCAAGGATCTCTGCGACAGCTTCCCTGGTACGTTTGACGATCTGACGCCGTTCTAACTATCGCTAACAAAGCACAGAGGAGTTCAACAAATACCTCAGCTACGTCCGCAACCTCGGTTTCGAGGACACCCCTGACTACGACTACCTACGTGAGCTCTTCACGCAGGCGCTCAAGAGCACCGGCGAGATCGAAGACGGCGAATACGACTGGATGAAGCTGAACAACGGCAAGGGCTGGGAGGTCATGAAGTCGCACCCAACCGCAGCGGTCCAGCAGATGCACAGCCAGAACGCTCATCACAACTCGTCCACTGCCGTCAATGTGCACGGCCAGCCTCACAGGCAGAACAAGACGCACCTGCCCATCGATCACCACCGTTTAAACGAGCCTCTTCCCAAGCCCGGAGCGACTCGAGCCCAGCCAGGAAGAAGTCCAAGAGACGCCGCACAGCGGGAGTCCCAGATTAAGAGGAAGAGCATGGGAGAAATGGCCGCACCCGAGGGCGCCTCGACCCAGGCTCAGTTCCAGCATAGCCAGTCGAACCTGGCTTCGGCCAACCGTGCAGCACCAGCGACGAGCCCGCAAGCGCAGCAGCCCAGGCAACAACAACCTGACAAGCCCAGCGCCATGCAGAAGCTGATGAATGTTCTCTGCTGCGGTGCCGGAAAATAGTGCAAGTCCGGTCGACTCGTCTGACCTCATCTAATCTTGCTGCATCCTGGAGTTCCATCCTGAGCGACCATTTCCACGGGCCACGTACGCTTTTCTTCCTGTATAGGTATTTTGTAATGATTGATAGACGGGCTCGAAAATCTCCTTCCACGGGTAATACTTACGACGACCAATAAGCGGACCGCCTTCATTTCATCCTTCATCGACTTGACGAATGCGCGCTGTAAGTTTGCATTGAGCGGGCAGCGCGTCCCGGCAGTCCTTTCCTCTACTGGCGTTTACGGCGTCGCGATTGGGGAGGCATGCGATAGCTGGCATTTCATTTCACCATCCATCATTTTGTGCTCGTCAGAGCAGAGCAGAAAACATAGCATGTAAAGGAGTCGCTGTATCGGGATCTGGTTCGTTGTGAACTATAGTGTGCAAGATCCCGGTCTTGTCTAGGTAGATGGTAGTGGAGGTTAAATTATGACATACTTCCAAGATTCTCAAGTTTGTTGTATGTTGATTGTCTTGATGTTTGCTGTTGCATGTACGGATGAGGATGCGACGCGTCGGAGACGGTTGATGAAGGTGCAGATTGAGGGCCTTCGTAATGAGATTTGATGGACGTCGCCATAGTTGAAAGACCATGACCATTTAATTTATAGCTGTGCATTCTATGAGAGCGTTCCAGCATGAATCCAAATCATTATGAGAAACACTGCTGCTTCCGGAGTGCTGAACCCTGGGGTCAAGCTCGGACATGCAAGTTGTCAATCGTCAGTCGCGCCCGCCGCAGCTCAACATCACTTTCCACAACATCCCTGCAAAACCATCACCGACGCCCTCTGACAGCCCTCACTCATCGCCGAATCGATACTCTATTGCGCCGCGATGGCGTCGGGACGCGATGTGCGCGACATGCTCGGACTGCCGATGGGCGGCGATGCGCCAAAGGCCGCCGTACAGAAGCGACCGAAGCCTTCGGGTGGAACACGAAAGATTCGTACGTGCCAACAAGTGATAAAGCGAAGGAATAAGAATTCTAGCTAACATCATTCTGCAGCTGGTGTTGCGCGAGAAGTTGCTGCGCTCTACGGCGAACGGCCTCCCCCAGTAGCAGTATACGAAGAATCGAAGGCATACCGGGCGAAGAGGCAGAATACAGGACCTGCAAAGAAATGGTACGCTATGCTGAACATATACTGCAGTATGGAGCTAATTATCATCGTCCAGGGAACAGCAGCCCTTCAAGAACCCAGCGCGCAGCGACGGTCTTGTCTTGAAGCATTGGCGGCGCAAACCTGCTCCAGCACCACCTGTACAAGCCCCCGAAGATGCGACCATGCAAGATGGCGAGAACACGGAACCACAAATCGACGTTTGCTCCGAATACGCCAAGTTCAACATCGAAGTCGACCTGCCCACCTTTACAGATGACGAATACACGGCATACCTCACAAGCAACGACTGGAGCCGTGAGGAGACGGACTATTTGTTTCAGATGATCAGCGACTACGCATACAGATGGGCGGTGATATGGGACCGCTACGACTTCAAGTCCTCGGAAAAAGCGCAGGAAGGCGCAGAGAGTGCGAACAGCGAGGCAGAACAGTCGAAGGATGTCTTGCCGTATCCACCTCAAACCAAACCGAGTCGCACAGTGGAGGACCTCAAAGCGCGCTTCTACGGCATATCGGCGAAGCTGATGAAGCAGCGGATACCAGAAGTGCAGATGGACGCCGAGCAATACAGCACATATGAGATGCTCTCCAAATTTGACCCCATGGTGGAGCGCAATCGAAAGATGTTGGCGACTGCTCTGATGAACCGCAGCATGGACGAGGTCAAGGAAGAGGAGTTTCTCCTCACAGAACTTCAGCGCATCAATATGGCAGCGAATCGTCTCGACGCCGAGCGCGAAGAGCTCCGAGCAAGGCTGGATGCACCACAACCCAACCAAGTCCTATCTGCAGGTCTCCAGGCATTCACCTCATCACAATCTCTACAAACACTTTTCCAGCAACTGTTCCAGCAAGATCGCAGTAAGAAGCGCGCATCTGGTGGCGGCACGGGACCTGGTAGGCTCAGTCTTAGTGCGAACGACATGGTCCATACTCCTGGATCGGCACAGGCACAGCTATCTGCAGCGAACAGGCGGCAAAGCATGGCATCGCAGCCTGTGGCCCAAACACCCGTCAAGCATCTCTCGCCACACCAGGAGCACCGCTTCAATGTCTCCACGCATGATCGACTCACATCTGGGGTTACTTTCGGGGCAGACAAGTTACTCAAGATGCGCCAGGCAAAGAGCAACGTTCAGACACAGAAGATTGCCGCCGCGCTTGCAGAGCTTGGCCTCCCAGACATCATTCCCATCCCCACAAGCAAGGTCGGCGAGGTGTTTGAGAGCCTCGTCTCCCGGCTCGGCAAACTCCTCGACGTCCGCAAGGTGCGCGAGAAAGAAGAAGGCGAATGCCGCGTGCTGCAGAACATGAAGGAGGGCGGTGGCGGTAACTCGCAAACTGGCGAAGGCACGAGCGAGACGCCCAAGCCCAAGTCTGAAGCCCAGGGCACGCCTGATGCCGATGGGGATAATGACGAGGATGACGACAATCCGAACTATGGCGAGGATGATGGGCCGGGTGATCATGATGATGATGCTGAGGGTGACGAAGATGAAGACGATGGAGATCACAACATGGATGACATTGATGCTGAGGGAGAAGATGAGAGCTCCGTCCAGCCGAGTCGAGCCACAAGTCAAGGGCACAAACGGAGCGCAAGTGTTCTCAGCTCTGGCAGTCAAGCCAGTCTCAAGCGTGCGAGGAAATAATCCCTTACACACACATTAAGATACCACGACCACAAACCAATTAATCCCTTTCCCCATCGTCATCATATCTTCGCCTTCTCCTCCAGCCGATCAAACAGCGGCGCACCTCTCCCTCCTCGAAACAAATCCAACATCTCCTTGCCCATCCACACTTCCCTACTCTTGGCCAGCCCGCGCTCCAAATCCGTGAATTTATCGGCCTGCACGAAGATGCCTGCGCCGCTGGCTGCTCGGCCTGCGTTGAAGAGGTAGCACACGGCCAGCGCGATGGATTCGGGCTTGTTAATCGGGACGCCGAGGGCGGACATTTCCGCAGCGTAAACATCGGGCTCCGCAGCCATGCGTTTATTGTTGTTTGTTAGAATAGGCGTGACGGTAATAGCAGGCGCGACGACAGAGATAGCAATGTTGAGTTTGAGGCATTCCTGCTTGAGTGCGCGCATCAAGCCCACTATACCTATCCACATACATCAGCTTCTCTCCACCACACGCCCCCTCCCTCTCCCCACACACAAACGCCGACTCACCATGTTTCGCCGCACTATACACGGGCGCGCCCGCACTCGCCAAATACCCCGCCAGACTCGCCGTGAGCACAATGCCCCCTCCCTGCCCCCGATTCCGGCGCAGATAATGTATCGCGAGCTTCACCGTGTCGGCCGCCGCGTCCAAATCCACCCTCACAACCCTTCTATCGGGCGCGGCTAATTCGCCCTCTGCGTCCCTCTCGTCGTTGAAAAATTGCTCGCCGTGCTCCGCGATCCCCGCGTTTGCGAATACGCAGTCTACGCGCCCGAAGTGCGCGATGCCCGAGGCGAAGGCGGCGCGTTGCGCGTGCCAGGAGGTTATGTCGCAGCGCACGAAGAGCGTGTGGGTGGGCGAGTGCGGGAAGGAGGTGGGTGGGGGGTGTAGGTCTAGGAGGATGAGGTTGTGGGATGGGTGGAGCGTGGAGAGGAGGGTGGCGGTGGAGAGGCCGATGCCTGAGGAGGAGCCGGTTATTAGGATTGTTTTGGGGGACGTGGAGAGGGAGGTCAGGGAGGAGGGGGTTGGGGTGAAGAGGGACATTTTGGGGAGGGTTGGGAGGTGGTGGTGGTGGGAGATGGACGGGTGTAGGACGTATAAAGATGAGACAAGTTTCAAGTGGCTAGAGACATAGAAGAATGGAAGTGTGGGACGGAAAGTAGGGCAGGTTTGGCTTTTGTGATGTTGATGCTTCTTTACCTAGGTATTCGCTTCATGTTGGATGCGGGGTTCGGGTGTATCGAGACATGTCCTCAATCTGACTCGACTCAAGATTACATGGCGGTATGCTTTTTCAGGGCATTGTTGATGCTCCTCGTCAGTATCGATCTCATCGTGGAGCTTATTTCCTGTCAAGATGATGCAAAGTAGAGCGGGTAATGACTGGAAGATGAAAGCAATTCTGACCACTTTGATCATGTCGTATGCTTTCACCGAGTAGACGCACAAGATTTTTCCGCAGATGAAGTGACTTCAGACTCGTCATAGTAGTCAGGAATGCTGGAGATTGGTGGGGGCGTGTGAAGGACGCGAAAGGGAGAGATGGCGGCCAGGGTCTAGACTAGCGCGGTTCGGACAGGGTAGCCGCAACGTGGAGCTTCAACATTCGAGATGTCCAACTCACCAGCCCACAGCTCCGCGCCACGTCCAGATTGAGCGGAGGAAAGCAATCGCCAACATGTGGAAACCCTCAGTACTCCTCGCTGCTGCGCTGGCGCTCCCGACACAAGCGCTTCACTTCTACCTCGACGGCGCGGTCCAGAAGTGCTTCTATGAGGAATTGCCCAAGGACACATTGGTTGTTGGTATGTCCTGACATGGCGAGATTATGTTTCTACAAGGGATATGGCGTAATATACACGAGAATAGAGCTAACAATCCCAGGCCACTACCACGCCGAATCATGGAGCGACCAGACCAAATCCTTCCAGGACAGCAGTGATGTCGGCGTCTTCGTCACCGTAGAAGAGACCTTCGACAACAACCACCGCATCGTCGCCCAGCGCGGCAAACAGTCCGGCCGCTTCACCTTCAGCGCCGCCGATTCAGGCCAGCACCGCATCTGCGTCACCCCTCAGAACGTCCCCTCGGGCGGCGGCTGGCTGGGCACAGGCGTGCACGGCACCGTCAAGTTCACGCTGGACATGGCAATTGGCGAGACGAGCAAGATCGAGAGCACCGACAAGGACAAGGTGCAGACGCTGGTGCAGAAGGTGCAGGATTTGAATTCGAGGCTGCAGGATGTCAGGAGGGAGCAGATCTTCCAGCGCGTGCGTGAATCCATCCCACTTGCAGTGATGCTGATGACTAACGTCCATCTAGGAGCGCGAAGCCGAATTCCGCGACCAGTCCGAACACACCAACTCGCGCGTCGTCAGGTGGACACTTATCCAGCTCTTCGTTCTCGGCGTCACTTGCGTGTGGCAGCTTTCGCACTTGCGGGCCTTCTTCATCAAGCAGAAGCTTACCTAGACTTTTGCACGTTACAGATTGGGTTGCTTTGGTAGAAGGAGTGTGGAACAAAAGGCTTGAGTGCATGGGTTGTAGGATATGGCGTTATAAGATGGGCTGGCAGGCTTAGCGTTTGGTACTCGAATGAAACACTCTTCCCATCTGAAGAAGGCCGAATCTCCAGATCCGCCACCTCCCAGGTATGATACGTCTGCACCGCACTCGGCTCGCGATACTGCCACTATCTAAACGTCAACTCATCCCCATCCGGATCATAGCTCCCCGACGCATCAAACCTCACGCTCTCCCCTGCCTCAACATCCACATCCATTACCCCCAGCCCCTCATGCCCATCCACCCTCACAACCGGCGCATGATTCGCCCTCGCAAACTCCGGCGTCAACGTCCACTGCATGCGTGCCGCGAAATCACTCTGGAACGCATTCCGCCACCGCCAAATCGTCGCGCGATTCGACCTGTGCTTCTCCCCATCCAAGCCCTCGACCTCATCCTCGCAATCCGCAAAATGGCCCCCCGGCGCTTTCGCACTCACATTGACCGGTAAATACCGCCCGCCCCACGATCCCCAGGACGAGAGCTCAGGCACGCCCAGCCCGTTCCGAACCAAGTAGAGAAACGTAGGCGTGTCGTCTTCCATGGCATAGACGACATCCGGGTACTTTGCGCCCAGCGGGCCGATCTGGACATTCTCCCTGATCCACGCCGCGGAAATCATGCTGCGATCCGCACCCCCTCGGTCCGCGCGTACATCTCCCGAGATACCAATCCACGCCGCAGATCCGTACTGGTTCCAGCCGTGCACTGAGCATATGTAGAATAAATCCGGCCATTGCTGGCGCATCCACGCGCCCGTGTCGTCTTGGTCCGAGATGGTGTAGATGCGCAGTTTCGCGCGGAGATCGCGCGCGTTGGAGTGGTTTCGTATGTGGTTCAGCACCGATGCGAGCGCGTTGGTGCCGCCCCAGACGAGGATCCAGAGCGGGCGTGGATCGGGCGAGGTCACGCGCTGGAGGAGCAGCTGAGCTCCAGGACTTGGTGGTATATCATCACCCACGGCTTCCATGCCGTAGACTGGGGCGCCGGGTTTTATCAGACTGCGCAGGTGGTCTGCTGTCGGATAAGGACTGTTTGGGTGAGCGTGAGTGTTGAGGTTGGTTACGACTTGTTCGTAGCCGTCGAGGATGTCGTGCAAGGCCTCTGGGGCGACTTTGTCGCGCAGCCATGTTGAGGTTGTGGGTACAATGCCTTCGGTGTCGAATTGGTTGGAGTAGGTTAGGTAGCGGCAGAAGGATTGGGCGTCGTCGGGCTCGTTGGTTATGTCTGTGAGGATGAAGATGCGGGGTTTAG
>Ga0265780_10004313_pt1 | contig 18360 bp, 17 predicted proteins | sample P1T30metagenome_FD_192432 | JGI IMG/M metagenome (GOLD analysis project Ga0265780, IMG submission 192432) | Plant litter microbial communities from East Loma Ridge, Irvine, California - P1 T30 | ecosystem: Environmental > Terrestrial > Plant litter > Unclassified | place: USA: California...
GCAGAACGTCTACGCGAACTACGACGTCCCCGCCGACGTCCAGGCGGCGCTCGACGACGCCGACGACGACGAGTAGCGGTCGCTCCGTGGGGCTCCGGGTGCTCGGCGTCGACCCGGGCCTCACGCGCTGCGGCGTGGGCGTCGTCGAGGTCGACGCGCGCCGCCGCGCGACCCTCGTCGCGGTCGACGTCGTGCGGACGGCCCCGACGATGCCGCTCGAGGAACGCCTCCTGCTCGTCGCCCGGGGCGTCGAGGCCCTCGTCGACGAGCACCGCCCCGACGCGATGGCGGTGGAGCGCGTCTTCGCCCAGGCCAACGTGCGGACCGTCATGGGCACGGCGCAGGTGAGCGGCCTCGTGCTGCGGGCCGCCGCCGAACGCGGCATCCCGGTCGCCCTGCACACGCCGTCCGAGGTGAAGGCCGCGGTGACCGGCTACGGCAGCGCCGACAAGGCCCAGGTCGGGGCCATGGTCGCGCGCCTCCTGGGGCTCGCCGAGGCGCCCCGCCCCGCCGACGCCGCCGACGCCCTCGCCCTCGCCATCTGCCACGCCTGGCGCCGGGGCGTTCCTCCCACGGCCGCGGCGGGTGCCGGCGGGCCCACGCCCGCCCAGCGTGCGTGGCGGGACGCCGAGAAGTCGGCGCGGGCTCCTAGGCTGGGGGCATGATCTCGAGCGTGCGCGGCAGCGTGCTGTCCGCCTCCGGCACGACGGTCGTCGTCGAGGTCGGGGGAGTGGGCCTCAGCGTCGGCGTCACGCCGCAGCTCGCGCTCACCCTGGTGCCGGGCAGCACGGCCCTGCTGCACACCGCGCTCGTCGTCCGGGAGGACGACCTCTCCCTCTTCGGCTTCGCCGAACCCGACGAGCTGAAGGTCTTCGACCTGCTCCGTGGCGTGACGGGGGTCGGGCCGAAGTCCGCCCAGGGCGTGCTCGCCACGCTGACGCCGGCCATGATCGCCCGGGCCGTCGCCGACGAGGACGACGCGGCGTTCCGTCGCGTCAGCGGCATCGGGCCCAAGACCGCCAAGCTCATCGTCCTGTCGCTGGCCGGCAAGCTCGACCCGGCACCCTCCGCACCCTCCGTGACGGCCGCCTCCTCGGCCTCGGCCGACGTCGTCGTCGCGCTCGTCGGCCTCGGCTGGACCGAGCGCGACGCCCGGGCCGCCGTCGACGACGTCGTCGAGGGCCTCGAGGTGCCGCCGACGTCCGTGCCGGCGCTGCTGCGGGCGGCGCTCACCCGCCTCGGTCCCCAGCAGGCCGCGTCGGCCGGGTCGCGCCGCGCCTCCGGAGCCCGATGAGCACGCCCGACGTGACCCGGCCCGACGCCGAGTCGGAGGCCGAGCTCGCCTTCGAGGGCGCGCTGCGCCCGGCGTCCCTCGACGAGTTCGTGGGGCAGAAGAAGGTGCGGGGGCAGCTCGAGCTGCTCCTCCGTGCCGCGACGCTGCAGGGACGCACGCCCGACCACATCCTCCTGGCCGGCCCGCCCGGGCTGGGCAAGACGACGCTCGCGATGATCGTGGCGCACGAGGGGCAGCGACCGCTCCGCATGTCGTCGGGGCCCGCGATCCAGCACGCGGGCGACCTGGCCGCCGTCCTCTCGGCGCTGCTGCCCGGCGAGGTCCTCTTCATCGACGAGATCCACCGCATGGCGAGGTCGGCGGAGGAGATGCTCTACCTCGCGATGGAGGACTACCGGATCGACATCATGGTCGGCAAGGGAGCGGGCGCCACGAGCGTGCCCCTCGAGCTCGCGCCCTTCACGCTCGTGGGCGCCACGACCCGCAGCGGCATGCTGCCCAACCCCCTGCGGGACCGCTTCGGCTTCACGGCGCACCTCGAGTTCTACGACGAGGTCGAGCTGGCCGAGGTCCTCCGACGCGCGGCCGCACTGCTCGACGTGCCCATCGGCGGCGACGCGCTGGCCGAGATCGCCGGCCGGTGCCGGGGCACGCCCCGCATCGCCAACCGGCTCCTCCGGCGGGTGCGCGACTACGCGCTCGTGCACGGCCGCGAGGCCGACCTCGCGACGGTCCGCGAGGCCCTCGACCTGTACGACGTCGACGCCCTGGGCCTCGACCGTCTCGACCGTGCGGTCGTCGAGACCGTCCTCACCCGCTTCGGCGGCGGGCCGGTCGGGCTCAACACGCTCGCGGTGTCCGTCGGCGAGGAGGCCGACACCATCGAGTCGGTCGTCGAGCCGTTCCTCGTGCGCGTCGGGCTCTTCACGCGCACCCCTCGGGGTCGCGTCGCCACCCCGAGCGCTTGGCGTCACTTCGGCCTCACGCCGCCGGGGGGCCCAGCGGCCCTCTTCGACGATGGCCTATGATCGCTCCAGACTTCGCAGCGCACGCCGTCCCGGCGCACCGGCGCTGAGCCCCGTCCCACGGCGTCCCGCGAGGGCGCACCCCGAGCGAAAGGTCCTCCCATGGATCCGGCAACCCTGATCATGATCGGCCTGCTGGTCGTCCTCGTCCTCTTCATGATCCGCAACAAGAAGAAGCGCGACCAGCAGCAGTCCGAGCTCCAGTCCAAGCTCGTCCCCGGCGTCGAGGTCATGCTGTCGTTCGGCCTGTACGGCACCGTCGTCTCCATCGACGACGCCACGAACGTCGCCGAGGTCGAGGTCGCCCCCGGCACGGTCGTCAAGGTGCACCGCCAGACCCTCGGCCGCGTCGTCGAGCCCGTCGTGGCCGACGAGGCGCCGCTCGACGACGAGATCGGGGCGACCTCGACGACGAGCGCCTCGACCCTCGACGGCGACCCGGCCTACCCGACCACGACCGAGAACGACAAGAAGCACGACTGACCCACGCGGAGCGTGCGGGGCCGTCAGGAGGCCCCGCAGGCCCCGCGACGCGTGCCTGGTCGGCACGCGCCTCACCGAGAAAGCTGAGTAGCTCCGTGGCACGATCGACGCCGGTCAAGAAGGCCCTCCGTTCGCTCACCTGGTTGTTGGTCGTCGTGGCGGGGCTGTCGCTCCTCAACGGCGGCGCGACGGCACTGGACGACAGTGGTCGCGAGGGCTGGTGGTCCGGTGCCAGCTGGGTGCCCGAGCTCGCGCTCGACCTCCAGGGCGGCACGCAGATCACGCTCGCCGCCCAGCTCGCCGACGGCGACACGGTGTCGCGCGAGCAGCTCGACCAGGCCGTGTCGATCATCCGCCAGCGCGTCGACGCGGGCGGCGTCTCCGAGGCCGAGATCACGACCCAGGGCACGCAGAACGTCGTCGTCGCGATCCCCGGGCGCCCGGACAACGAGACGCTCGAGCGCATCGAGGCGTCGGCCAAGCTCACCTTCCGTCCGGTGCTCTACACGGAGGCCGTGAGCAGCGCGAGCGTCGGCGGCGACGCCGACGGCGCGTCCGCCTCGCCGAGCCCCACCGCCGCCACTCCTGACCCCGAGCTCAACAGCACGCCGACCGCGAGCCCCACCAGCGCCAGCGACCTCGCCTGGATCACCGAGCAGCTCGCCGACACCTACGCGAACTTCGACTGCGCGGCCGACAACGACGTCAGCGGCACGCCGGACGACCAGCCCCTCGTCACCTGCTCGACGGACGGCACGTCGAAGTTCATCCTCGGCCCCGTCGAGGTGCAGGGCAGCACCATCAGCGACGCCACGTCGGGCCTCGCCAGCAACGCGCAGGGCCAGTCGACCGGCCAGTGGGCCGTCAACATCGAGTTCGACGGCACCGGCACCGACCAGTTCTCCGAGGTGACCTCGCGCCTCGTGGCCCAGCCGGCCCCGCAGAACCAGTTCGCCATCACGCTCGACGACCAGGTCATCACCGCCCCGAGCGCCAACGCCGCCATCACCGACGGCCGGGCGCAGATCACCGGGACGTTCACGCAGGACTCCGCGAAGACCCTCGCGGACCAGCTCAAGTTCGGCGCCCTGCCGATCGCCTTCACGGTGCAGAGCAACGAGAACATCTCCGCGACGCTCGGCTCGACGCAGCTCGTCTCCGGGCTCATCGCGGGCCTCATCGGCCTCATCCTCGTCGTGGTCTACTCCGTGGTGCAGTACCGCGCCCTGGCCTTCGTCACGGTGCTCTCGCTGCTCATCGCGGGCGGCCTCACCTACCTGGTCATCGCGATCCTGTCCTGGCGCGAGGGCTACCGTCTGTCGCTGGCCGGGGTGGCGGGGCTCATCGTCGCCATCGGCATCACGGCCGACTCCTTCATCGTCTACTTCGAGCGCATCCGCGACGAGCTGCGCGACGGCAAGATCCTGGAGTCCGCGGTCGAGTCCGGCTGGAAGCGCGCGTTCCGCACGATCCTCGCCTCCGACACGGTGAACTTCCTCGCCGCGATCACCCTCTTCGTGGTCGCCGTCGGCAACGTGCGCGGCTTCGCCCTCACGCTGGGCATCACGACCCTCATCGACCTCGTCGTCGTCGCGCTCTTCACGCACCCGATGCTCCAGCTCATCGCGCGGACCCGGTTCTTCGGCGACGGGCACCGCTTCAGCGGCCTCGACCCCCGCGCCCTCGGTGCCGTCTACCGCGGTCGCGCACACTTCCGGGCGCCTGACCAGGGTCGCAAGGGCGCAGGAGGCCGTGAGGCCGTCAAGCGCCAGACCATCGCCGAGCGTCGCGCGGCCGAGCAGCGCGCCGCCGAGCAGGGCGACGCCACAGACCGCACCGCGGACGAGTCCGTGCACACCGGGGGGAAGGACTCCTGATGGCCAGCTTCGGCACCTTCGGCAACGACCTGTACACGGGGGCCCGCTCGGTCGACATCGTCGGCCGCCGGCGCACGTGGTACCTCGTCGCCCTCATCGCGATCGTGGTGAGCATCACGGTCCCCTTCCTGCGCGGCGGCTTCCAGCTGGGCATCGAGTTCACCGGCGGGTCGGAGTTCCAGGTCGCGCAGCCGGCCGAGCTCGACCAGCAGGTGGCGACCGACACGGTCGAGGGCATCGTCCCCGAGTCGTCCCCCCGCGTCTCCGTCGTGGGCGGCGACACCGTCCGCATCCAGACCTCGCAGCTCGAGCCGGCCCAGAACAACGACGTGGCGGACGCCCTGGCCGCGGCCTACGACGTGCCGGCGGACCAGGTCACGGCCTCGTACATCGGTGCCTCGTGGGGGCAGGACATCACGGCCCAGGCCCTCAAGGGCCTCCTGGTGTTCCTGGTCCTCGCCTTCGTGGGCATGATGCTGTACTTCCGGACGTGGAAGATGTCGGTGGCGGCCATGGTCGCCCTGCTCCACGACCTCGTGCTCACGGCCGGCATCTACGGCATCATCGGCTTCGAGGTCACCCCCGCGGCCGTGATCGGGTTCCTCACGATCCTCGGCTACTCGCTGTACGACACGGTCGTCGTCTTCGACAAGATCCGTGAGAACACGGCGGAGGACAGCGGCGGCAGCCGGCGCACGTTCGCCGAGTCGGTCAACCTCGCCGTCAACCAGACGCTCGTCCGCTCGATCAACACCTCGGTCGTGGCGCTGCTCCCGGTGGCCGGCATCCTCTTCATCGGCGCGTTCATCCTCGGCGCGGGCACGCTCCGCGACATCGCGCTGGCGCTCTTCATCGGCATCCTCGTGGGCACCTACTCGACGATCTTCCTCGCGTCCCCGCTCTACGCCACCCTGCGCATGCGCGAGGACGGCGTCCGCGAGCACGACGACCGCAAGATCGAGCGACGCGAGCGCGAGCGGGACGACCGGGCCACGCCTGCCGTGGTGGACGCACCGTGAGCGACGCGACCGACCGCAGCTCCGTCTCGGCGGAGGAGGCCGTCGCGCTCGTGCGCGGCGGGGCACCGCTTGTCGACGTGCGCGAGCAGGACGAGTGGGACGCCGGGCACGCCCCGCAGGCGCAGCTCCTGCCGCTCTCCGAGCTGGGCTCCCGCGTCGACGAGGTGCCGAGCACCGGCGAGGTCCTCGTCGTCTGCCACGCGGGCGTGCGCAGCGCCCGGGCGACGGCGGCCCTCCGCCGTGCCGGGCTGTCGGCCGTGAACGTCGAGGGCGGCATGCTCGCCTGGCGCGACGCCCAGGGCGAGCTCACCAGCGAGAACGGGCGCGCGCCGTCGGTCGGCTGACGCCGCCGACCAGCGTGTCCACGATCCGAGACGAGAACGAGGTGCGGCGATGACCGAGATCACGACCACGCCCCCGGGCACGGGTCCGGGCGAGCTCGAGGGGGCGCAGGCACCGCAGGCAGCCTCCCTGCGCACGTTGCTGCCGCGGCTGTTCTCGCGGAGCCAGCCGGCCGGCGCGGTCGACCGTCTCGTCAAGACCGTCCGCGCGCACCACCCCAAGGCCGACCTCCTGCTCATCGAGCGCGCGTACTCGGTCGCCGAACGTGCCCACTCGGGCCAGCTGCGCAAGAGCGGCGAGCCCTACATCACGCACCCGGTGGCGGTCGCGCAGATCCTGGCCGACCTGGGCATCGGGGCCAAGACCGTCGCGGCCGCGCTCCTGCACGACACCGTGGAGGACACCGACTACACGCTCGACGTGCTCCGCCGCGACTTCGGCGACGAGATCGCCATGCTCGTCGACGGCGTCACCAAGCTCGACAAGCTCAAGTACGGCGACAGCGCGCAGGCCGAGACGGTCCGCAAGATGGTGGTCGCGATGTCGAAGGACATCCGAGTGCTCGTCATCAAGCTCGCCGACCGCCTGCACAACGCCCGCACGTGGGGGTTCGTGGAGTCGGCCTCGGCCAGCCGCAAGGCGACCGAGACCCTCGAGATCTACGCCCCGCTCGCGCACCGCCTGGGCATCCAGACGATCAAGTGGGAGCTCGAGGACCTCAGCTTCGCCGTGCTGCACCCCAAGCTCTACGTCGAGATCGACAGCCTCGTCAAGCAGCGCACCCCGCAGCGCGAGCAGTTCGTGCAGAACGTCATCAACGCGGTCAAGGGCGACCTCAAGTCGGCCAAGATCCGCGGGGACGTCGTCGGGCGCCCCAAGCAGTACTACTCGATCTACCAGAAGATGATCGTGCGCGGGCGCGAGTTCGACGAGATCTACGACCTGGTGGGCATCCGCGTGCTCGTCACCTCCCTGCGCGACTGCTACGCGGTGCTCGGGTCGATCCACGCCCGCTGGAACCCGGTGCCGGGACGCTTCAAGGACTACATCGCCACGCCCAAGTTCAACCTGTACCAGTCGCTGCACACGACCGTCATCGGGCCCAAGGGCCGCGCGGTCGAGATCCAGATCCGCACGCACGAGATGCACCAGCGGGCGGAGTTCGGCGTCGCCGCGCACTGGAAGTACAAGCAGCGCATGAACGGCGGCCGCGACGAGTCGACGGCGGGTCCGCAGACCGAGACCGACATGGCGTGGCTGGCGCACATCACCGACTGGCAGGCCGAGACGAGCGACCCGGGGGAGTTCCTCGACAGCCTGCGCTTCGAGATCGGTGCGAAGGAGGTCTACGTCTTCACGCCCCAGGGCAAGGTCATCGGGCTGCCCTCGGGTGCGACGCCGGTCGACTTCGCCTACGCCGTGCACACCGAGGTGGGGCACCGCACGATGGGGGCGAAGGTCAACGGCCGCCTCGTGCCCCTCGAGAGCTCGCTGTCGTCCGGCGACGTGGTCGAGGTGTTCACCTCGAAGAACCCCGACAGCGGTCCCAGCCAGGACTGGCTGACCTTCGTCAAGAGCCCGCGGGCGCGGAACAAGATCCGTCAGTGGTTCACGAAGGAGCGCCGCGACGAGGCCATCGAGCAGGGCAAGGACGCCATCGCGCGCGCCATGCGCAAGCAGAACCTGCCGCTGCAGAAGCTCATGAGCCAGGACTCCATCGCGGAGGTCGCCTCGGCCATGCGCTACGACGACGTGTCGAGCCTCTACGCCGCCGTCGGCGAGGGGCACATCTCGACCCAGTCGGTCCTCGAGAAGATCCTCGCGGCCGTGCAGCAGCAGAACGAGGTCGACGAGGGCGAGTTCGAGTTCCCCAGCCAGGGGCGGGCCCGTCCGCTCCGCAACAGCGACTCCGGGGTGCTCGTCCGTGGTGCGCCCGACATCCTCGTCAAGCTCGCCAAGTGCTGCACCCCGGTGCCGGGCGACCAGATCGTCGGCTTCGTCACGCGGGGCCAGGGCGTGAGCGTGCACCAGGGCACCTGCCACAACGTGCAGGGCCTCATGGCCGAGCCCGAGCGGATGATCGAGGTCGAGTGGGCCCCGTCGTCGAAGAGCGTGTTCCTCGTGCAGATCCAGATCGAGGCCCTCGACCGCAGCGGGCTGCTCAGCGACGTCACGCGCGTGCTCTCCGAGCACCACGTCAACATCCTGTCGGCCACGGTCTCGACCTCGCACGAGCGCCTCGCGGTGAGCCGCTTCGTCTTCGAGATGGGCGACACGACCCATCTCGACCGCGTGCTCAACGCCGTCCGGCGGATCGACGCCGTCTACGACGTCTACCGGGTCAGCGCGGGCTGAGCAGGTCCTCGACGGCCGCCAGCCGCACGAGCGCCCGACGCTTGTGCGGCAGGCGGCGCCGGAGGCCGAGGCGGTCCCGCAGGTCGGCCCGGTCGATCCCGTGGTCGGCGACCAGGCGGGAGACGAGGACCGCGACGGCGTCGTCCCACTCGTCGCCACGCAGCAGGTCGAGCGCGGTCCGCACCGGCGTCGTCACGGCGGGGCCCTCCCCGTCGCCGCCCGCGAGATCGGAGGACGGCAGCACGACCTCGCTCACGCGCACCCCGGGGACCTGCACGGTGTGCCGACGGGCGACGTCGACGCAGGCCTCGACGGGCACAGGAGCCGTGCCCGTCGCTCCCCAGGCCCAGGCGGCCGTCCTCCGCGCCGCGGCCACGCCCTCCGGCAGGACCCCGCAGAGCGACCGGAGGCGCAGGGCGGGCCCGTCGATCTCGCCCACGGAGCACCAGGCCGGGCCCACGCGGAAGACGACTCCGTCGAGCTCGAGCGCACGGAGCTCGACGGGGGAGAGGTCGACGGGACCGGCGAGGCCGAGCGGGGAGGACATCCGCCCAGTGTGCCGGAACGCCACAGGCGCGACCGCCGGAGCGGTCGCGCCTGTGGAGGGATCGGGCGGGCGGATCAGCCGATCGCGTCGAGCCAGACCTTGCGGGCGTCGAGCGCCTCGCGGGCCTCGCGCACGCGGCGGGCGTCGCCGCTCGCCTCGGCGTCGCGGAGCTCGGACTCGAGCTTGTCGATGGCGTCCTGCAGCTGACCCGCGAGCCCCTGGGCCCGTGCCTTGCGCTCGGGGTCGTTCTTCTGCCAGTGGTCCTCGTCGAGCTGCCGCACGTGCGACTCGACCTTGCGCAGGCGGTCCTCGACGGCGCGCAGCTGCTCGCGGGGGACCCGGCCGATCTCGTCCCAGCGCAGCTGGATCGCGGTGAGCCGGTCGCGGGCCACGGCCCGGTCGGTGACCGTGAGGATGCCCTCGGCCTCGTCGAGGAGGGCGAGCTTCTGGTCCAGGTTGCCCTGGAACTCCTCCTGGTCGCGCGCGGCCACCTCGTTCTTGGCCGAGTAGAGGACGTCTCCCGCACGCTTGAAGCGCGCCCAGAGGGAGTCGTCGTACTTCTTGCCGGCGCGGCCGGCACGCTTCCAGTCCTCGAGCAGCCCGCGGTAGGCGGGGATGCCCTCGGAGCCCTGGGACGCCAGCGCCTCGGCGCGCTCGGCCAGGGCCTGCTTGCGCTGACGGGCCTCGCGGTGCGCGGCGTCGAGCTCGGCGTAGAACGCCTTGCGGTGCTGGTCGATGGTCGCGCGCGCGGTGCGGAAGCGCTTCCAGAGGTCGTTCCCCTCGCCCTTCGGAAGGCGCGGACCCTCCTGCTGGTGGCGCTGCCACCGCGCGAAGAGGTCGTCGAGGCTGGCCGTCACCTGCTTCCACTGCGCCCTGGCCGGGTCCTGTGCGGCCAGCGCCTCGGCCTCCTCGACGATGGCGGTGCGCTCGGCGACGGCGGCCGCGAGGGCTGCCCTCGCCTCGGCGCTCTGCTGCTGCGTGAGCTCGCCCACCGTGCTGTCGAGCGCGGCGACGCGGTCGCGCAGCGCCTGCAGGTCGCCCACGGCGCTGGGCTCGACGAGCTGCTCGCGCAGGTGCCGGACGGTCTTCGCGACGTCGGAGGCGGCGGCGCCGCCCTTCACTCGCTGTTCGAGCAGGGTCACCTGCCCCTGCAGCTCGGAGTACTTGCGCTGGTAGTAGGCGAGGGCCTCGTCAGCGGTCGCGTCGGGGTACTGGCCGACGGCGCGTTCGCCGTCGCCCTCACGGACGTAGACGGTGCCGTCGTCGTCGACGCGGCCCCAGGGTGCCTGATCGTCAGTAGCCAATGTTCCACCTTGCCGGGATCTGCTCGTCGCGGGGACGGGAAGACGCCCCACGATGGGTGCCCAGCCTATTGCACGAGGGCGCTCGGGGGCCTACTCCACCGAGATGGCCGTGATGGTCGTCGGCACGACGGGTGCGCCGTCGCTCGGCGACTGCTCGGACGAGGGCGTGAGGCCCGCGTCGGTGACGTTCGCCTCGAGCTGGTCGAGCCCGCTCGTGACGTTCCCGACGACCGTGTACCCACCGGTCGAGGCGTCGAGGTACGTGTCGCCGTACGTGATGAAGAACTGCGTCGACTGCGAGTCGGGCGCGGCACCACGGGCCATGGCGATCGTGCCCGTCGGGTAGAGGCCGTCGGCGGGGACGTCCTCGAGGGGCCCGAACGTGTAGCCCGCGTCACCGGTGCCGTCGCCGTTCGCCGAGCCGCACTGGACGAACATCGCCGACGGGGCGTCGCTCATCCGGTGGCACGTCGTGCCCTCGTAGAAGCCCTTGCCGATGAGGTCGACGAGCACGGCGGTGGCCTGCGGCGCGGCCGTGCCGTCGAGGGTGAAGCCGAGCTCGACGTCGTCGTTGAGCTGCATCGTCCCCGTCCACGTGCGGTCCTCGGCGAGGGCGGGGTCGGGCACGGTGCCGCTGCCCTCGGCCGTCGGGTCGGGCGTCTCGGAGGCCTCGGGCGCGGGGGCGCCGGGCCCGGCCGTCTGCCAGGCCACCAGGCCCGCGGTCGCGAGGCCCAGCGCCACGACGCCGACGACCGCGCCGACCACGCTGTCGCGGCGGCGCCTGGCGACCTGTGCGGCGTGCACCTGCTGGCGCGCCGTGTACCGCCTCAGCCGGTCCCGCGCCTCGCGGTCGTCCTTGCTGCCTGCCACCTGGTCCTCCGTCCGCCGTCGTCCGTCGAGCAGGGTAGCGCGCCCCCGGCGCGGGGGCCTGTCGGACCCGGCGGCTAGCATCGGAGACCATGACTCCGCTGCCGCAGGGATCGACGCCGCTCGCGGTGCGCATGCGCCCCACGACCCTCGCCGAGGTGGCCGGGCAGCAGCACCTGCTGCGGCCGGGCTCGCCGCTGGTGACGCTCGCCTCCGACACGGCGGGCGAGCAGGGCGCGGTCTCGGTGATCCTCTGGGGGCCCCCCGGCACGGGCAAGACCACCCTGGCGCAGGCGATCGCGTCGACCTCCGGGCGCCGCTTCGTCGAGCTCTCGGCGGTGACGGCGGGGGTCAAGGACGTCCGTCAGGTCATGGAGAAGGCGCTCTCCGACCGTGACCTCTACGGCACGACGACCGTGCTCTTCCTCGACGAGATCCACCGCTTCACCAAGGCGCAGCAGGACGCACTGCTCCCGGGCGTCGAGAACGGCTGGGTGGTGCTCATCGCCGCGACGACCGAGAACCCGTCCTTCTCGGTCATCACGCCCCTCCTGTCGCGCTCCCTCCTGCTCACGCTCGAGCAGCTCGGCGACGACGACCTCGCGGACCTCGTGCGCCGGGCCGTGGTCGACCCGCGCGGCCTCGGCGACCGGGTGGTCCTCGACGACGAGGCGCTGGCCACGATCGTGCGGCTGGCCTCGGGCGACGCACGGCGTGCGCTCACGGCCCTCGAGGCCTCGGCGGCGTCCGCCGTCGCCGTGCACGACGAGCTGGCCGCCGGGGCTGCCGTCCTCGGCGACCCCGACGCCGACTTCGACCCCGACGCGGAGTACGGCGACGCCCCGGCCGCTGACGGGGTCGCGGCCGACGACCGCCCGGTGATCACGGCCGAGACGGTCGCCCAGTCGGTCGACCGCGCGCTGCTGCGCTACGACCGCGCCGGCGACGAGCACTACGACGTGATCAGCGCCTTCATCAAGTCGGTGCGCGGCTCCGACGTCGACGCGGCCCTGCACTACCTGGCCCGCATGATCGAGGCGGGGGAGGACCCTCGCTTCATCTGCCGCCGCATCATCGTCTCGGCGTCCGAGGACATCGGCATGGCCGACCCGAACGCCCTGACCGTCGCGGTGTCGTGCGCCACGGCCGTGCAGATGATCGGCATGCCCGAGGGGCGCATCCCCATGGCCGAGGCCGTGGTCTACCTCGCGACCGCGCCGAAGTCGAACCGCGCGTACCGCGCCCTCGACGCCGCGCTCGCCGACGTGCGGGCAGGAGGCGCGGGCCGGGTCCCGCTGCACCTGCGCGACGCGCACTACCCCGGGGCCCGCCGGCTGGGACACGGCAAGGGCTACAAGTACGCGCACGACGCCGAGTTCGGCGTCGTCGAGCAGCAGTACCTGCCCGACGAGCTCGTCGGCACGACCTACTACGACCCCACGGCGAACGGGAACGAGCGCGACCTCGCCGCGCGCCTCGAGAAGCTCCGCCGGATCACGCGGGGCCGGTGAGGGCGCCCGGCGGCGCGACCCTCCGAGCGTCGGTGCTCGCGCCGGGGCGTCCGCTCCGGTATGCTCGCTGGGTTGCCTGATCTCGGGCGTCGACGCGCGGCTGCTGACGACGACCCGAACAAGGTGCGACGACCTGTAGCCGGTCGCCACCGCGGCACTCACCCCTCTTGTTACGCCTCCCGGCGCTCGCGCGCTGGGGAGGCCTCCTCCGATCCACCGACAAGAACAGGAACTCCGTGTCGACCAAGTCACGCACCCGCAGCAAGACCCGCCTCTCGCGCGCCCTCGGCATCGCGCTCACCCCGAAGGCCGCCCGCTACCTCGAGAAGCGTCCCTACGCGCCGGGCGAGCACGGCCGCACGAAGCGCAAGGCCGACAGCGACTACGCCGTCCGCCTGCGCGAGAAGCAGCGCCTGCGCGCCCAGTACGGCATCCGCGAGGCGCAGCTGCGCATCGTCTTCAACGAGGCCCGCAAGGCCCAGGGCCTGACCGGTGAGAACCTCGTCGAGCTCCTCGAGACGCGCCTCGACGCCCTCGTCCTCCGTGCCGGCCTCGCCCGCACCACGGCGCAGGCCCGCCAGATGGTCGTGCACCGCCACATCCTCGTCGACGGCAAGCTCGTCGACCGCCCGTCCTTCCGCGTGAAGCCCGGCCAGATGATCCACGTCAAGCCCAAGAGCGAGACCATGGAGCCCTTCCAGGTCGCGGCCGCCGGCGGCCACGTCGACGTGCTGCCCAAGGTCCCGGGCTACCTCGAGGTCGAGATCGACAAGCTGCAGGCCCGCCTCGTGCGCCGCCCCAAGCGCGCCGAGGTCCCCGTGACCTGCGAGGTCCAGCTGGTCGTGGAGTACTACGCCGCCCGCTGACGCCCGTCGTCACCTCCGGAGGAGCGAGCCACGCCGTGGCTCGCTCCTCCGTCGTCTCCGGCCCCTCCGTGCGCACGCAGTAGGCTGGGGAGCCGTCCGTCCGCCGCGCGCGGCACCCGCGAAGGAGTCCCCGTGAAGAGCCTGTTCCTGCTGTCCGTCGGGGTCGTCCTCGGCTTCGCCCTCGCCCACCAGGCCAACCGGACCCCGATCGGCGCCCGCGTCCTCGGCGGGCTCGACGGTCGTGCCAAGTCGTTCCGCGCCGCCGTCGTCGACGGGTACAAGGCGCGCGAGGCCGAGCTCCGCTCGGGCTCGCACGCGGCCTGAGCCTCCGGCCGGCCCACCACCACCGCACCACTCCCGGGAGAACCATGCAGACCGCCGAGATCCGCCGCCGTTGGCTCACCTACTTCGGGGACCGCGGGCACACCGTCGTGCCGTCGGCCTCGCTCGTGAGCGACGACCCGTCGCTGCTGTTCACGGTGGCCGGCATGGTCCCGTTCATCCCCTACCTCACGGGCCTCGTCCCCACGCCGTACCCGCGCGCCACGAGCGTGCAGAAGTGCATCCGCACGAACGACATCGAGGAGGTCGGGAAGACCCCCCGCCACGGCACCTTCTTCCAGATGAACGGCAACTTCTCCTTCGGCGACTACTTCAAGGAGCAGGCCATCGCCTACGCCTGGGAGTTCCTCACCGGCCCCGAGGAGGACGGCTCGCTCGGCTTCTCGCCGGACGACCTCTGGGTGACCGTCTACGAGGAGGACGACGAGGCCATCGAGTTCTGGAAGCGCGTCGCGGGCCTGCCCGACGAGCGGATCCAGCGGCTCGGCAAGGACACCAACTACTGGCACACCGGCCAGCCCGGCCCGGCCGGCCCCTGCTCGGAGATCTTCTTCGACCGAGGCCCGGCCTACGGCGCCGACGGCGGCCCGGCGACGGACGACGACCGCTACGTCGAGATCTGGAACCTCGTGTTCATGCAGTACCAGATCGAGAACGTGCGCTCGAAGGTCGACTTCGACATCGTCCGCGAGCTGCCCGCCAAGAACATCGACACCGGCATGGGCCTCGAGCGCGTGGCGTTCCTCAAGCAGGGCGTCGACAACATGTACGAGATCGACCAGGTCCGCCCGGTCCTCGACGAGGCCGCGCGCCTGTCCGGTCGCCGCTACGGCGCCGTGCACGACGACGACGTCCGGATGCGCGTCATCGCCGACCATGTCCGCAGCTCGCTCATGCTGATGTCCGACGGCGTCCGGCCGTCCAACGAGGGCCGGGGCTACATCCTCCGTCGCCTGCTCCGCCGCACGGTCCGCTCCATGCGCCTCCTGGGCGTCGAGGGTGCGACGTTCCCCGTGCTCTTCGCGGCCTCGCGCGACGCGATGAAGTCGGCCTACCCCGAGGTCGAGCGCGAGTGGGACCGGATCTCCCGCCTCGCGATCGCCGAGGAGGAGACCTTCCTCCGCACGCTCGCGGCGGGCACGTCGATCCTCGACCTCGCCGTCGAGGACACCCGCGCGCAGCAGGGGCGTCAGCTGCAGGGCGACACCGCGTTCCTCCTGCACGACACCTTCGGCTTCCCCATCGACCTCACCCTCGAGATCGCCGAGGAGTCCGGGCTCTCCGTCGACCGCGAGGCCTTCGACCGGCTCATGGGCGAGCAGCGCTCCCGCGCCAAGGCCGACGCGAAGTCGAAGAAGACCGCCCTGGCCGACCTCAGCGTCTACAGCGCCTTCCGCGCCCAGGGCGAGACGGTCTTCACGGGCTACGACGCGCTCGACACCGAGACCCGCGTGCTGGGCCTCATCGTCGACGGCGCCTCGGTCGACCGTGCCGTGGTCGGCGACATCGCCGAGGTCGTCCTCGCCGAGACCTCGCTCTACGCCGAGTCGGGCGGCCAGGAGGCCGACCAGGGCAGCATCGTCGGCACGGGCTTCGACCTCGAGGTGCTCGACGTGCAGAAGCCGGTCAAGGGCCTCGTGAGCCACCGCGTCCAGGTGCGCCAGGGCGAGGTGGGCGTGGGCGACGCGGCCACGACCGTCGTCGACCCCGTCTACCGTCGGGGCGCCACCCAGGCGCACAGCGCGACGCACCTCGTGCACGCGGCGCTCCGCCAGGTCCTCGGCCCGGAGGCCCACCAGGCGGGGTCGTACAACAAGGCGGGCTACCTGCGGCTCGACTTCAACTGGAACCAGCCCCTCAGCCCCGAGACGCGCAGCGAGATCGAGGAGATCGCCAACTCGGCCGTCCGCGACGACCTCGAGGTCGTCACCCGCGTGCTGCCCCTCGACGAGGCCCGCTCGATGGGCGCCATGGCGCTCTTCGGCGAGAAGTACGGCGACTCGGTGCGCATGGTCGACATCGGCGGCCCGTGGTCGCGCGAGCTCTGCGCCGGCACGCACGTGTCGTCGAGCGCGCAGATCGGCCTCGTCAACCTCGTCGGCGAGTCGTCGGTGGGGTCGACGAACCGCCGCGTGGAGTCCCTCGTGGGCCTCGACGCCTTCCGCGAGTTCGCCGCGGAGCGCGCGATCGTCTCCCAGCTCACCTCGTCGCTGAAGGCGCCGCGCGAGACCCTGCCGGAGCGCGTCGGCGAGCTGGTGCAGAGCCTCCGGGCCGCCGAGAAGCGCATCGCCGAGTTCGAGTCGGCCCAGCTCGCGACGCGCGTGCCGGCCCTCGTCGAGCAGGCCGCGCCCGTCGGCGACCTCACGGTCGTCGCGGAGCACGTCGGGCAGCTCCGGTCCACCGACGACCTGCGCAGCCTCGTGACGAGCGTGCGCGAGCGCCTCGGCCGCGACCGCGCGGCCGTCGTGGCCCTGGCGGCCGACGTCGCGGGCAAGCCGAGCGTCATCGTCGCCACCACCGAGCCCGCGCGGTCGGCGGGGGCCAAGGCCGGTGCGCTCGTCCGCGGGGCCGCGGCCGTCCTCGGCGGCGGCGGCGGCGGCAAGGACGACCTCGCCCAGGGCGGCGGCTCCGACGTGTCCGCCATCCCCGCCGCGCTGACCGGCATCGTCGACGCGCTGCGCGCGTGAGGACCGGTGCCCGGCTGGGCGTCGACGTCGGCCGGGCCCGGATCGGGGTCGCGCGCAGCGACGGCGCCGGGTCGATGGCCCTGCCGGTCGAGACCGTCCCGCGCAGTCGCGGCGGGCGGGACGACGACCTCGTCGCCCTCGTCGCTCACGCCGACGAGCACGAGGTCGTCGAGGTCGTCGTGGGCCTGCCCCTGTCGCTCTCGGGAGGGGACACGCCCTCGACCCACGACGCGCGGGACTTCGCCGCAGCCCTCGCCGCGCGCCTCACGGTGCCGGTGCGGCTGGTCGACGAGCGCCTCTCGACGGTCAGCGCCCAGGGTGCCCTGCGCGCCTCCGGCCGTCCGGCGAAGCGACAGCGGTCCGTGGTCGACCAGGTGGCCGCTGTTATCATCCTGCAACATGCCCTCGACCAGGAACGGTCGAGCGGACGACCGCCTGGCAACCTCGTGGCGCGCGACGACGCGTGAACGCTGACGACGAAGGACGACGACGCGTGGCCGACGACCCCCACTGGGACGACATCTTCTCCCCCCGGAACGCCCCGACCTCGACGCAGGACGAGCCGGCGCCCGAGCCGATCCGCGACGAGCCCCTCCGGCCCCGGCGGCAGGAGCGGCGGCAGGGCCGCGGACGCTCCGGTCGCGGCCCGCGCCGCGGCACGATCGTCCTCGCCGCGATCCTCGTCGGCGTCGTCGCGGGCGGCACCGTCGGGGCCGTCGTGCTCTGGAACGACGTCGCGCCCCGCGTCCAGGCCCTCCTGGGCGGTGACGAGGAGTCCGCGGACTACGACGGCGACGGCAACGGCACGGCGGTCGACTTCGCGATCGTCGACGGCGAGGTGGGCGCCGACATCGCGCAGAACCTCGCCGACGCGGGCGTGACCCGCAGCTACGGGGCCGCCTACGACCTCCTGCTCGAGGACCCGACGCTCACCTTCCAGCCCGGCACGTACTCGTTGCAGCAGGAGATGAGCGCGCAGTCCGCCCTGGCCGTGCTCAGCGACCCCGCCAACCGGGTCGTCGACCGCCTCGTGATCCCCGAGGGCACCGCGGCCGTCGACGTCCAGCAGCTGCTCGTGCAGTCCACGGGCCTGCCCGAGGCCGACGTGCAGGCGGCGTTCGCCGACCCCGCGTCCTACGGCCTCCCCGCGGGGACCGCGAGCCTCGAGGGCTGGCTCTTCCCGGCCACCTACGAGCTCGACGCGGGGCGCACGGCCCGCGACTACGTGCAGCTCATGGTCGACACCATGAAGGAGCGCCTCGCCACCCTCGGCGTCGCCGAGGCCGACCAGCAGCGCATCGTCACCTTCGCCTCGCTGATCCAGCGCGAGGCCGGCCTCGCCGAGGACTACCCGAAGGTCGCCCGGGTGTTCCAGAACCGGCTCGACCAGGGCATGCTCCTGCAGTCGGACGCGACCGTGGCGTACGGCACGGGCAACACGCACCTCGTCACGACGACCGACGAGGAGCGCGCCGACGCGAGCAACGCGTACAACACCTACGTGCACGAGGGCCTGCCGGTGGGCCCGATCTCGAACCCCGGCGACCTCGCCCTCGACGCGGCCGTGAACCCTGCGGACGGGGCCTGGCTCTTCTTCGTGACGGTGAACCTCGACACGGGCGAGACGGTCTTCTCCGACACCTTCGCCCAGCACCAGACGGCCGTGAGGCAGTGGCAGGGCTGGATGCGGGAGCACCCCGAGTACGGATGACCCGCCTCCCACGCCGACGCGTCCGTCGGGTCGGCGTGGCGCGGGGCCGCAGGTGCGCTGTGGGATGATCGTGCCCATGCTTCGTTGGTTGACGGCCGGAGAGTCCCACGGCCCCGAACTCATCGCCGTG
>Ga0265780_10004314_pt1 | contig 18356 bp, 11 predicted proteins | sample P1T30metagenome_FD_192432 | JGI IMG/M metagenome (GOLD analysis project Ga0265780, IMG submission 192432) | Plant litter microbial communities from East Loma Ridge, Irvine, California - P1 T30 | ecosystem: Environmental > Terrestrial > Plant litter > Unclassified | place: USA: California...
GGGTGGCCAGCGCAAGCTCCTCCTCGCGCATGCCCAGCGCCACCGCCTTGGCCAGCAGATAGCTGCCGTAGGGGTTGTGATGGGTATTGTCCAGCTTTCCCGGCGCCGGCGAGGCGAACGCCGCCTTCGAGCCTTCCACGCCGAGGGCGGCGTACAGGGTCTTGCTCATCGCATTCAGGTCGATGAAGGGCACGCCCAGCTCACGTGCCGACTGACGCGCCGCTTCGGCATAATCGGTGAGGGAGGGCTTGACCCGGCCCGCCTCGTCGAAGGCGCGGCGCTCGACCGGCGAGACGATCACCGGCAGGCCACCGCGCGCACGCACCATGTCCACGTGGGCCTTGATCTCGGCTTTATAGGTCGTGAACGGGCCGCTGAGGCCATCCTTGATCTGCTTCTGGTCGTTGTGACCGAACTGCATCAGGAGCAGGTCGCCCGGCTGCATCATGCTCAGGATCTTGTCGATGCGGCGGCGCGCCAGCGAGTCGCGGTAGGTCTCGCCCGACTGCGCGTGGTTCGATACCGCGACCGTGGGGCCGAAGAAGCGCGGCAGCATCTGGCCCCAGCTGTTGTACGGTTCGCCCGGCTGGTCGCTCACGGTCGAGTCGCCCAGCAGGAAGATGGTCGGCACCCTCGCCGGCACGATCTCCAGGCGCTGCACTGCGTTTGGCTCGCCATTGAATTCGACGGTAAGGCGCTCGTCCCAGTTCCAGGCCTCGGACTCGGTCTCGCGCGGGGCCTTGAGGGCGACCGCGCCGGCCGCGACGCCGGGCACGGGGGCGATGCGCGCGGTGCGCACATTGGCGACGAAGGTGCGCAGCACGCGCTGCCCGGCCGCCGCCGGCACGTTCTCGAGCATCAGCCGGCGCAGCTCGGATTTTATCGTGGTCGCCGTCGGCTGCGTCGCATGGCCCAGCACGACGGTGACGGCGTAGTTGCCCTCTGGGAGACGGACCGAAAAATAAGCGCCGCCATCCTCGAAACCGTAGCCGCGCCCCTCGTCATAGGGTGTGCCGGGAGCGACGCGGGTGTGGCCGGCAGGCGCCTCGGCGTCGCCGAACACGAATTGGATCGGCGCGGCGGCGTGGGCCTGTGCGGCCAGCAGCGCGCCGGCCGCCAGGCTGAGCGCATGGAAAGTGTGGATCATGGCGAATTGCATCGAAGGGTCAGAGGGCGTCACCGATCAGCGCCAGGTTCTGGATCGCGGCCAGGCCCCATTGCGCGGTGTCGTTGGTGGTGGCCCATGGCACTTCGAGGACCGGATTGAGCGTGGCCGCACCAAGGACCTTGGTGGCGACGAAGGGCGGATAGGGTCGGATGCCCGCGAACTCGGTCCAGGCGCGGCGCGCCAGCGCCGGGTCCTTGCGGCGCCAGGCCGCATACGCCGTCAGGCGCGAGTGGCCGATCACCAGCACGTCGGAGCCGCCATGCGGCTTGCCCAGGCGGCGCTGCTGCTCGTCCTTCGGCGCGTTGTACAGCGCGCAGTAGTCGAGCCAGGCGTTTTCAAACGCTTTGTCGCCAGTGAGAGCGATCAGCTCGTCGAATACTTCCACCGCGCCGAACACCGCGTTCAGGTGCGAGGCCTTGACGCTGTCGCCGGCCATATTGTGCAGGCGCCCGGTGCGGGGCTCGTAGCCCATGCGTTCGCCGCTGAAGAAACCGTGCGGCATGGCGGCGATGTCGCGCATGCCGGTCAGGATCTTGTCGCGGTAACGGGTGTCGCCACTGCGTTCCCATTCGGTCAGCCAGTTGGCGGCCAGCGAGGCCCAATCGGTGCCGAAGCTGGCGCGCACCGGATACGGGCCTTTGGGCGGCTGGTTCGGGAGCTTGCGCACCGGGTCGACCGCGTCCAGGCGCAGGTCGGCGTCGAGCAGCTCGCGCATCACGTCGCCGGTGCGCTCGTCGGCCGTGAGGTAATAGTACATGCGGCGGTAGACCGCGGTGCTGATGCGCACCTGCTTGGCGCTGCAGCCCCAGTGCTGGACGTTGTGGCGCGTGCCCAGGCCGGCGAAGCGGCCCAGGTGGTAGGTGTCCACGTCCGTGGTGTGGCGCACCATGGCCTCGCCCATGCGGAAGATGTCGGCGCGGCCGCTGCGCAGGAAAGCGTACCACAGCCACAGGTCGGGCGAGAGTTCCGAATTGGCCCAGGCATAGCCGCCGACGTCGTAGCGCCATTCGTGGCGGTCGGTGTCGTAGGTATGGCGCACGTCGCCATGGTCCCAGAAGCCGTACCAGCGCCGCTGCTCGACCTCGTCGCGGTAGAAGGCGAAGTGGGCATCCAGCCGGTCTTCGATATGAGCCTTGGCCGGCGTCGATCGGTCGGGCAGTGCATACAGGTTGCCGAAGGCGCGCGTGGCCAGGATGTGGGCCGGCGCCGCGCACAGCTGCGGCGGCGACTGTACGTGGCTGGCCATGCGCACCAGCTGCTGGCGCGCTGGCGTCGCCTCCAGCGCCCATAGCGTGAATTCACTGCTGCGCGCCACGCCGACCGGCGTGCCAAAGCCTTTTTCGTAATCCTCGTAGGTGACGTCCAGCGCCTGCAGCTCGTCGGCATGCGTCTGCATGCCCATGCCGTCGTGGTAGAAGCGCAAGTCCATCGCCGGCGCATCGGGCGACCAGATCCACAGCGTGACCTGGGCGGCGTCCGTGTGCGCGTTGCGGATGTCGAGCTGGGTCGGATGGCGCTGCCAGAAGTCGCGCATGCCGAAGGCCAGGCCGCCATTGGCGCCGCCTATATAGCCCAGGCCCGGCGCGCGTCGGCCCCAGGCCGCGTCGATCCAGCCATGGCCAGCCTTGGTGCGCTTGCGGATGCGGAAGCTGTCGGGCGAGAGCTGGGCCAGGCTGTAGTCGCCCCAGGCCGGGATCAGGTGCAGCGATTTGTTGACGCGCTCGGCGATCGGCGGCACCGCCTGGCCGGCCAGCTGCGCCTTGCGCACCGCCTCGCCGGGATCGCGCCGCAAACCGGTAAGATTGCGCACGCCCTCGGCCCACAGGCCGCCGGCCTCGCCGCCGAAGCGCACGTGGCGGTCGTGCGGCGCGTCGACCAGGGGCACGTCGAACGAGAGGCCGAGGCCGCGCACGAAGTCTTTCTGCTCGTCGCCGTCGAACACGAAGGTGTGCATGATGCGCACCGACTCGGCGCCGGCATATAAATACAGGCGCAGCGTGAACGGCAGCCACGAACGCGCACCGTCCTGCCCGCCGTCCTGCGTGCTGTGCATGCCCTCGAGCTTGACCACGCTGCGCTGCGGGCCGCGTTGCTCGAGCGTGACGCGTTGTAGCCGGCTCTCGTATGCCGTCTGCCGGGTGCTGCCGTCCGGGCTGTCGTCGCAGAGGGCGACCAGCCTGCCGGCGCGCGCGACGTCGCGTCCTCCACGGCGCAGGCTGCGTACGATGTCGGCGCCCTGGCGCGGGATCGTGCATTCGATGACGCCGGTGTCGACTACGATGGCGTCCGGGCTCTCCTTGACAGTCAGCTGCTTGCCGCCCTTGGCGCTGGTGGTTCCCGGACGCAGCCGCAGCCGCTCCGGCGCCGCATCCATGGCCGGCAACGCGTGCGCGGTCCACTTGAGCGAGCCGTCCGGCCAGTAGGCGGTCGGCCAACTCTGGCAGGGCAGGTCGCCCTTGTCGCCCGACAAGACGAAGGACTGGTCCTTGCGCAGCGCGCCGCGCGGCCACGGCACGCCGAAGGTGGCGCCGGTCATCAAGCCTGGCCTGCCTTCAAGCCAGGATAGTTCCACGCTGCCCGGGGCGGCCGGCGCGGAATCGACCGGCGCTGCGTTCACCCCCAGCGGCAAGGCGGCGGCCAGCGCGCCGGTTTTGAAGAAGGTGCGTCGGGACAAAGGCGCCATATTGTCAGCGTCCCGCCGCCAGGCGCACGCTCACCGGCGAGCGCAGGCGCAATGCCTCGTCGGCGACGTGCTTCTGCCACAGCGCCTGGGTCGCGAACGGGCTGCCACGGGTCCAGGCGGCGCCGACGTAGTAGCGCAGCGGTTTGCCGGACGTGACCGGCGCCGTCACCAGGCCATTGCGTGCGTCGGCCGCGAATGTCGTCGTGGAAGGCAGGATCACCGCCACGCCGAAGTCGCCAAAGCTGCGCTGCGTGACCCATTGCACCAGGCTGCCGTCGGCCTTGTTCTGGGCGAAGTCGACTTTGACTTCCTGGCCCTTGTCGCTCGGGTTCTTGTGCAGGCCGACGGCGGCGTCGAGCGTGGCCGGACCGCTGAAGGTGAAGGTGCTGTCGATGCGGTCGAAGTAGCGGCCGGCGTCGACCGTGAAGCGCTTGACTTCGGTCACCTTGGCGCCATTGGCGTCCCAGGCGTCGTAGTGCAGTTCGAACACGGTGCGAATCGGGCCATTGGCCAGGATCTTCCACTCGCGGTAATTGGCGCCCACGTGCAGCGTCTTGCCGTCCCAGATGCCGGTGCCGCCGGCGCCGCGGGTCGGGCCGACGTTGTACATGTCGATGCCCTCGCCCTGGTCTTCGTGGTAGTGGTCGTGACCGGTGTTGTACCAGCGGTCGACGATCGGATACGGCACCCGCTTGAACCAGATATCGAGGCCGCTGGTGACCAGCACTTCCTTGCCGCTGCCCGGCGCCGCGGGCGCCCTGAGCGCGGGGCCGTAGGCGCGGTGCGCCAACTTGTCGTTTTCCCAGGCGAAGTCGTCGAGCCGCTCCTGGACGAAGCGCGCGTAGGTCTTGGGCGGGAAGGGCGGCACGGTGGCGCCGGCCTTCTCGATCGTGAAGGTGGCCGACTTCTCGCCGGCCTTGAAGTCATATTGGAACAGCAGCTCGCCGTAGGCGGCGCCGATCATTTTTGGATCCTTGGCGGTGGCGTCGACATTGGTTACCTGGTAGGCCAGGCTGCGGCCGGCGCCGTCCTTGATCACGAGTTGCTGCGAGCGGGCCTGGGGCAGGGCGTCGTTGATTCTGGCCCAGGGGACCGAGATCGTTTCGGCCGGACGGGCGATGTCGAGCGCATGGCTGGCGGTCACGCTCAGGTGCTCGGCGGCGCCGGCGTCGAAGGAGAACAGCGCGGCGAGGGCGGCGAGGGGAAGGCGAAGATTCATATCGGAAGCTCTATCTGGATTGATCGGAAGTCTGCAGCGGCAGCGTCATGCCTTCGCCGAGGAAGAAGCTGGGGTGGGGCGGCTGGTTGTAGGCGGCATTCTGCGCCGCCACCTGCACCCGGTACTGGGTGTCGTGCATCAGTGTCGGGATGCGGTGGCGGGTCGGTGTGGTGGTGGAAAACACCAGCAGCGCCTCGTCGCCGGCGCTGCGCCAGACCACTTCTTCGCGCCAGTCGCCGAACAGGTCGGCTGACAGCACGGGATTGGCCTTGGTGCCGTTGATCGAGGCGGCGCCGTGCCTGGCGCCGTCGAGCAGCGGATCGAGGCGCCGCGCCTGCGGGTTCCATTTTTCGATCCGGGTGCCGTCGAGCGATTCGCGCAGCAGGTCGCCATCCCACCACAGGCCGAAGTTGTAGGCGCGCGGGCGGATGGACGAGATCTGTACGCCGGCGGCGTTCACCAGGCCGCCGGCCGGATCGTCGATGCCGCCGATCGCTGCCCAGCACTCGTTGCCGCGGTGCGCAGGATCGATGTCCATGCAAATGCCGCGTCCCACGTCGATGCTGCTGGCGATGCCCCACAAGACCTTGCCGGTGGCGGCGTCGTGCATCTCGGCGCCATCGCCGCGGTAGCACGATGGCGACTCGTGGATCATGAACACCTGCAGGCCGGGCCGGCCGGGATCGTGCTTGCCGACGTGCAGGGCGTCGCCGTGACACAGGCCGGTGCTGTACATCAGCGTGCCGTCGCTTTTGATGGTGGCGGCGCCATAGACGATGTCGTCGTGGCCGTCGCCATCGGCGTCGGCCACGGCCATCCAGTGCGCGCCCTGGCCGGCGGCAGCCGCATTGGCGGGCGTGTCGCTGTCGAATATCCAGCGCTGGGTGAGCTTGCCGTCGCGCCAGTCCCAGGCCGCCAGTACGGCGCGGGTATAGTAGCCACGTGCGAAGACGGCGCTCGGACGCTTGCCGTCGAGGTGGGCAACGCCTCCCAGGAAGCGGTCGACCCGGTTACCGTGCGCGTCCCCCCAGGCCTTGACGTCGCCGCGCGGCGGCGTGTATCCGGTGCTGGCAAGGGCGGCGCCGGTGCGGCCGTCGAACACGGTCAGGAACTCGGGGCCTTCCAGGATGAAGCCGTCCTTGTTGCGGTGGTCGGCGTCGGCGGCGCCTATGACCTTGCCCATGCCGTCGACCGTGCCGTCGGCGGTCTTGGCCATCAGTTCGGCGCGGCCGTCGCCGTCGAAGTCGAAGGCCAGATAGGTCGTGTAGTGGGCGCCGGCGCGAATGTTCTTGCCCAGGTCGACGCGCCACATGAAGCTGCCGTCGAGGCGGTAGGCATCGATCAGGGTCGATCCGGTATAGCCGCGATGGGCGTTGTCGTGGGCGTTGGTCGGCTGCCACTTGACCAGCAACTCATAGGCGCCGTCGCCATCGAGGTCGGCGGCGGAACCGTCATTCACGCCATAGGTGTAGGCTTCCCCGTCCGGGGTGACGCCACCCGGAGGCTTGCGCAAGGGGATGGTCTTGAACGGCTGGGGCCAGGTGGCGCCGGCGCGCGCATCGACGGTGCTCTCGGTCCCCTTGCTGACGGCGCGCACGCTGTAGGCGGCGCTGGCCGCGGCGCCCTTATCGACGACATTGGTCGCGGTCAGCGGCATGGTATTGACGCGCACGCCGTCGCGGTACAGGTTGAACGCGGTGGCCGGGTCTTCCGGGCCGAGCGCGCGCCAGCTGACGAAATTGCCGTCGCCGGTGTGGATCGCGACGACGCCGCGATCGAGCGGTTCGAGCTGGCGGCCCGTCGTCGCGCAGGCGGTGCAGGCCAGTGCCAGCAGCGCGAGGGCCGCGCCGCGTTTCATTGATCGGTAATGGAAGAAGGATGCCATCGTGGTCCTGGTGTAATCTGGGCTCGCTCGGCCGAGTATTCATTTTCCATTCGGGAAGTGTCAACGGGCGGGCGCCTTGGCAGTCCATTTAATCAGGCGCTTGAGCGTTTGCGGTGCATGTCAATACTGCGCGCGCGATCAGGACACTGATTATCCTGACCCTGTCGGTGGACGAGGAGGCGGGCGACGGCGTAGACTGAGGATTCGATCCGCTCATCCGCTCATCTCGTCCCTGTACATGATCATTTCGTCCGCCAACGACTTTCGCCAGGCCGCGCGCCGCCGGCTGCCTCCCTTCCTGTTCCACTACCTTGACGGCGGCGCGGGCGCCGAGCAGACCCTGCGCAGCAACGTCGACGACCTGCAGGCGATCAAGCTGCGCCAGCGCGTGCTGCGCGGCTCCGAGCAGCTCGATCTGAAAGTGCAGTGGTTCGGCGAAGACTATTCGCTGCCGATCGCGCTGGCGCCGGTGGGCCTGACCGGCATGTATGCCCGTCGCGGCGAGGTGCAGGCGGTGCGCGCCGCCTGTCACCGCAACATCCCGTTCATCCAGTCGACCGTCTCGGTGTGCCCGCTGGCCGAGGTGGCGGCCCAGGCCGCGCACCCGATCTGGTTCCAGCTGTACGTGCTGAAGGACCGCGGCTTCATGCGCGACGTGATGCGCCGTGCATGGGAACTCGGCTCGCGCACCCTCGTGTTCACGGTCGACATGCCGGTGCCCGGCGCGCGCTACCGCGACGCCCACAGCGGCATGAGTGGGCCGAACGCGCCGCTGCGGCGCCTGCTGCAGGCCGCGCTGCATCCGCGCTGGGCCTGGGACGTCGGCCTGTTCGGTCGCCCGCACGACCTGGGGAACATCACGGCCTATCGCGGCAGCGCCACCGGCCTGGCCGACTACATCGGCTGGCTCGGCGCCAATTTCGATCCCGGCATCGCCTGGCCCGACCTGCAATGGATCCGTGACGAGTGGCAGGGCAAGCTGGTGATCAAGGGCATCCTCGATCCGGAAGACGCGCGCGATGCGCTGGCCTTCGGCGCCGACGGCATCGTGGTGTCGAACCACGGCGGGCGTCAGCTCGATGGCGCGCCGTCGAGCGCCGCGGTGCTGCCGGCCATCGCGGCCGCGGTGAAGGGACAAATGACGATCTTCGCCGACGGCGGCGTGCGCACCGGGACCGACGTGTTCCGCATGCTGGCGCTGGGCGCGGATGGCGTCCTTTTGGGGCGCGCCTTCGTGTATGCGCTGGCCACGCAGGGCCAGGCCGGGGTCGAGCGCCTGCTGCAGATCATGGAGAAGGACTTGCGCACCAATATGGTCCTGACCGGCGTGCGCAAGGTGGACGAGATCGGGCCGCATCTGCTGGCGGCCTGACGGTCCTGGCGCTGACGGTCGTTATTCCGGGTCAGGCTTCACACGCGTGAGCACGTAGTCGGCGGCGGAACGTTCGAGCGCGAGGCCCAGGACGTCCTTCAATTCGTCGGGGCTCGCGCCTCCGTCCAGCTGGCGCTTGGCGAAGGTGTTGCGCAAGGTGCGCCCGCCGGAGCGCGACAGGTTCATGCCGGCTCGCTCGAAGGTGGCGCGCATCTGCATATAGACGGTTTTCCTGGTCATCCTGGCGCCGGTCAGGTTGGCCGGGAACACGAACTCGCCCGGGATCGCCATCGCTTCGCGCTCTTCCAGCCAGGCGCGCAACTCGTCGGCGCCTTCGCGGGGGAGGGCGACTTCGTGTTCATGGCTGGTGTCGAGCTTTTCCTCGGGGGTGATCGACAGCACGATCGCGCCGTCGATCGAGGCCTGGCGGCCGACTTCTGTCGTCAGAAGACCGACCGCCTCCGATACCTTCAGGCCCGCCAGCGCGATGACTACCTGCATGGCGCGGTCGCGGCGCCGCTTCCAGCCATCGAACGGCGTGCTGCGGCGTTTGCGTGGCGCCTCGGCCGGCAGCGCGGCGAAGAAGCGCTGCAGCTGGTCTTCCGACAGGGTGCGTCCGGCTTCGTCCTTCGCAATATGGGCGCGGTCGATGCCGAGGATGGCCTCTTGCGCGGGATTGGGCACGACCCCGAGATGCTCGTAGCAGCGCTCCAGCAGGCGCAGGTAACGGTAGGCGATCTTGCTGTTCAGGACGCGCCTGCCCTTGACCGTGCGGCCGATGAAGCGCAGCAGGTCGGCCTGCGTCACCCTGGAGAAGGTGAGTCCCTGTTCCTGCAGCCAGCTGGCCAGGTTGTTGAACATGAACAGGTAGATCTTTGCCGATTCGGCCGACAGCACCCGCAGCGTGCCGTCGGCGCGCTGGCGCCGGCCGGTTTCGGCGAAGGCCGTGGTGGACACGAATGCCTTGAATGATTTGACCGGGTCGGCATCCCACAGAGCGGCGGTGTGCATGGCGAGACAGGTTGAATAAAGGTGGTGTCACGATATCATAAAACGTAACTAACCAACAGAGAAAGCAACAACAACCAAAACAATTGACACTAACAACTACGACTAGGATAACAATCCGCACACCGAGCTAGCAGGAAAGGAGCGCTGGTCGGACGCTTCACTCCATCCTCCCGCCTCTACAATGCGACCCCTCGCAGACGGATGGGAAGAATATCCGTGAAGAATGGCAGATCGGCCATCACATCGGGCAGTTCCGGCGATGAGAAGGATGCATCCATGGCCGCTTCGTCGCGAAAGACGCATTCACAAACGGCGATGGTGCCTTCCTGCTCCGGCTCCAGCGCGGGGAAGAAGGCCGACACACGCTGCAGACCATATTTGTTCCACGCCTCCATGCACAGGGGCAGGTGGTGTGTCACATAGTAATCGCGATCAAAGCGGGCGCCTGGTGTGCCTTGATAAGAGACGTAGACGACGACCTGGGGATCGATGTTCATTCGATGTAGCTCCTGAGATGGCGCCGCGGGGCGCCGTTGAAAAAAGACGGGAATGCTGGCGGCCTTATGCACCGCCGGCCCGGCCTGCGACGACCGGGGCGACACTCCCCCGGCGGGCCAGCGTCGCGCCCAGCACCGCGCCAAGGCCGAGGTAAAAGGCGATGCACAGGATCGCGACGGTAAAGGCGTTCGTGATCGCCGCCGGGTCGTCGTGCAGGCCGCGGACGGTGTAGAAGATGCCGCCGATCAGCGCCACGCTGAGCGCAGTGCCGACTTGCAGGGCCGAACTTGCGACGCCGGCGATCATTCCAGCATGGACGGGCGCCACGCGGCCCGTGATCATCCGCATCAGCGATGGCAGCGCCAGCCCCTGGCCGCAGCCGATGACGAAGAGCAGGGCGGCCAGCATCGTCCCCGCCGGAGCGACACCGGTCGGCGTGGCCGCCACCAGCGCGGCCAGGCCGAGGAAACCCGCTGTCAGCATCGCCATGCCGACCGGATTGACCCAGTCGCCCAGGAGGCGTCTACCGAATGGCGTCGTCAGGGGGCCGAGCAGGTAACCGAGGCCGAACGGCAGGAAGACCAGGCCGGCGTCCAGGGCGCTCACGTGCAGCGCGTTCTGCAGATAGACCGAGAACAGCAGGAAGAAGGCCGCAAGCGCGTAGAACAGCAATGCGATCGTCAGCGCGCGTCGCATGCCCGGTGCGCGCAGGGCGGCAGGATCGACCAGGGGCGCTCCGCCTGCGCGGACGAGCGCGCTCTGGTAGCGCCAGAACCACCATGCCAGGACGGGCGCGGCGCACAAGGACAGCCAGGACCACCAGGGCCAGCCCGCTTCCCGGCCTTCGATCAGCGGCACGATCAGGGCGCCCAGCGCCAGCACCGACAGAGCGGTGCCGCCCGGATCCAGGCGGCTCGAGCGTGGCGCCCGCGTTTCCTTCAGCAAGGGAAGGCCGAATGCCAGGACCAGGAACGCCACCGGCAGATTGACGAGGAAGATCATGCGCCAACCCATCCCGAACAGGTCCAGCGAAATCAGGATGCCGCCCAGCGCCTGTCCGATGACGGAGGCCAGGCCGAATACGGCGCCGTACAGGCCCAGGGCGCGCGGCTTCTCGGCTTCCGGGAAGATCGCATGGACCGACGCGAGCGCCTGCGGCGCCATGATGGCGGCCGTCACACCTTGCAAGGCGCGCCCTGCGATCAGGGCCGCCGGCGACCAGGCCAGGCCGCATAGCAGGGATGCGGCTGCGAAGCCGGCCAGCCCGAGGAGGAACATGCGGCCACGGCCGAACAGATCGCCCAGGCGCCCGCCGCTGATCAGGGTGACCGCGTACAGTGCGGCGTAGGATGAAATGACGAGCTGCTCGGCCGATGCCGACGCGCCCAGTTCGGACTGGATCGACGCCAGCGCCACGTTGACGATGAAGAAGTCCAGCGGCGGCAGGAAGGAACCGACCAGCAAGGTGGCGAAGATCGCCCAGCGGCGCGGTTCGGGTGACGTTGTGTGCATCATCGGATTCCCTTTTTACGGAACCAATCGGTTCCAAAATAGACAAAAAAATTTAATCGAGAATGCGCATGGTGGTGTCGACGAGCGCGATCATGTGAGCCTCGCTGATGCCGGTCTTGCCCAACACGCGCATGCCCTGGATCTGGCAGACCAGGAATTTGGCCAGCACCTGCGGGTCGCGCGGCGCAATCTCGCCGCTTGCCTGGCCGCGCACGATTGCCTGCGCATACAGTTGTTGCAGGCGACGGAACATGCGGCTGGTGCGCTCGGCAATGTCCGGGTCGTGCGTGCCGACCTCGGTGGCCATCGCCACGATCAGGCACCCGCGCCGACCCGCGTCGCCGGAGGAGAGGGCGGCAAGGCGCATCAGCGAAGCACGGATCGCTTCCCGGGCGGAGCCCTGCCGCGACAGGAGCTCGGCGGTGGCTTGCAGGCCCTTGTCCATGTACAGGTCGAGCGCGGCCAGCAGCAAGCCTTTCTTGTCGCCGAACGCCTTGTACAGGCTGCCGCGCGACAGGCCGGTGCCCTCGATCAGGTCGGGCAGGGAAGCGCCTTCGTAACCCCTGTCCCAGAATACGTTCATCGCGTCGCGCGCGGCGACGTCCAGTTCGAATTCGCGTGGACGACCGAGGCCGCCATGGTTTGTCATCGATACTCCTGGGTGGTGTCGATATGTGAACCGATCGGTTCCTATATTAGCACCGCGCTGATGGACAATGCAACCATCATTCAGGCGAACCGAGAAACCGCAGGGCACCTTGGCAAGCGCGCGTTCTGTCGCGCCCGAGAGGTCACGACGGCTTATCTTGCCCGGTCCAGCAGCCCACGCGCCTGCAACCATTCCTCGGCGCGCCGCGGCCAGGCCGACGCGGTTCCCAGATTGGGCCGCATGCCCATGCCATGCTCCCCATGCTCGAACAGGTACATCTCGGCCGGCACCTTGGCGCGTGTGAGCGCCTGGTACAACAGGATGCTGTTCTCGACCGGCACCGCGGCATCGGCCTGGGTATGGATCAGCAAGGTCGGCGGGGTGTGCGCCGTCACCTGGCGCGCCACCGACATCAGTTCCACGTCCGCCGCGCTGGGCGTGCTGCCCAGCAGGGCGTTGCGCGAACCCATGTGGGCCGCCGGCCCGTCGAGCGCGATCACCGGGTACATCAGCACAAGGAAGTCGGGCCGGGCGCTGACGGTGTCGAGCTGGGCGCCGGTGCGCCCCAGCGGATGGTCGAACAGGGTGCCGGCGCTGGCGGCGAGGTGGCCGCCGGCCGAACTGCCCATCACGCCGATCTGCTCCGGGCGCAACTTGTACTGCGTGGCCTGCGAGCGTACCAGGCGCACCGCGCGCAGCACGTCCTGGAGCGGCGCCGGATGGCCGAATTCGCGCATGCGGTACTTGAGGACAAAGGCGGTTACGCCCAAGCTCGCCAGCCAGCGCGCATACTGCTCGCCTTCGCGCTCGATGGCCAGACGCTCGTAGCCGCCGCCGGGACAGATGATGACGGCGCTGCCGTTGGCGCGGTCGACCGCGGGAGGATAGACGGTGAGCGTGGGCTCGGAAACCCGGCTGATCCTGCCGTCGACATAGCGTTCCGGTTCCAGTCCGGCGCGCTTGCCGGGCACGCCTTCCGGCCAGAGCGGGATCGTGGCGAGCGCCGGCGGCCAGCCTGCTGCCGATGCGGGCGTGGCGGAAAGCGCGGCCCCCGAGGTGGATGCGGCCAGCATGGCGGCCCCGACTTGTTTCAAGATGCGTCTCCGTGAAGTGTGCATGGTTATCCTCGTTATTATTATCCTTATGGTAACCCAGTGACGGCTGAGCAAGCACTGCAATGACCCATCCGGCCGGGCGGCGATGGCGCACCCGCGTGTTAGAATATGCGCGCTATCTTGACAGTAGCGGATCGAGCGAAGCGCGACTCTCCACGAGAAATTCCGTACTGTACAGTGACCCATGAGCCCTGTTCTGACAGGGCTTTGTATTTTTACCCACCGTATCTGGATTTTTCCATGGAAATTAAAGTCAACTTCCTCGACAAGCTTCGCCTGGAAGCCAAGTTCGACGATTTCACCGTCATCGCCGACCAGCCCATCCGCTACAAGGGCGACGGCTCGGCGCCAGGCCCTTTCGATTATTTCCTGGCCTCGTCCGCCCTGTGCGCGGCGTATTTCGTGAAGTTGTACTGCAATACCCGGGATATCCCGACCGAGAATATCCGCCTGTCGCAAAATAATATCGTCGACCCGGAAAACCGCTACCAGCAGATCTTCAAGATCCAGGTCGAGCTGCCTGCCGACATTTCTGAAAAAGACCGCCAGGGCATCTTGCGCTCGATCGAGCGCTGCACGGTCAAGAAGGTCGTGCAGGCGGGCCCTGAATTCGTGATCGAGGAAGTCGCCAACCTGGACGCCGACGCCCAGGCTTTATTGACTCTGCAGCCCGACTCGGAAACCCGCACCTATATCCCGGGCAAGGACCTGCCGCTGGAACAGACCATCGCCAATATGTCGGGCATGCTGGCCAGCTGGGGCATCAAGATCGAGATCGCGTCGTGGCGCAATATCGTGCCCAATGTATGGTCGCTGCATATCCGCGATGCGCATTCGCCGATGTGCTTCACCAACGGCAAGGGCTCGACGAAGGAAAGCGCGCTGGCCTCGGCCCTGGGCGAATACATCGAACGCCTGAACAACAATCACTTCTATGCCGGCGTATTTTGGGGCGAGGACATCGCCAATGCCGACTTCGTGCATTATCCGAACGAGCGCTGGTTCAAGCCCGGCCCGGACGATGCGCTGCCGGACGGCATCCTCGACGAATACAGCCTGTCGTTCTACGACCCCGATGGCGAATTGCGCGGCTCGCACCTGATCGACACCAATTCGGGCAATGTCGAACGCGGCATCGTAACGCTGCCCTTCGTGCGCCATTCGGACGGCGAGGTCGTGTACTTCCCGTCGAACCTGATCGAGAACCTGTATGCCAGTAACGGCATGAGCGCCGGTAATACGCTGGCCGAAGCGCAGGTGCAGTGCCTGTCCGAGATCTTCGAGCGCGCCGTCAAGCGCGAGATCCTGGAAGGCGAGATGGCCTTGCCCGACGTCCCGCAAGAGGTGCTGGCCAAATATCCCGGCATCGTGGCCGGCATCAAGGGCCTGGAAGAGCAGGGCTTTCCGGTGCTGGTCAAGGACGCCTCACTTGGCGGCCAGTATCCGGTGATGTGCGTGACCCTGATGAATCCGCGCACCGGCGGCGTCTTCGCCTCCTTCGGCGCCCATCCGAGCTTCGAAGTGGCGCTGGAGCGCAGCCTGACCGAGCTGCTGCAGGGCCGCAGCTTCGAAGGCCTGAATGACCTGCCGCGGCCGACCTTCGCCAGCGAAGCGGTGACAGAGCCGTATAACTTCGTCGAGCACTTCATCGATTCGAGCGGCGTCGTCTCGTGGCGCTTCTTCAGCGCCAAGTCGGACGTCGATTTCGTCGAGTGGGACTTCACCGCGCAGGGCGACAATGCCAACGCCGAAGAGGCCGCGACCCTGCTCGCCATCCTCGAAGAGATGGGCAAGGAAGTCTACACCGCCGTGTACGACCAGTTGGGCGCGGTGGCCTGCCGCATCCTGGTGCCCGATTATTCCGAGGTGTATCCGGTCGAAGACCTGATCTGGGATAACACCAATAAATCGCTGCTGTTCCGTTCCGACATCCTCAACCTGCACCGCCTGGACGACGACAGTCTGGAGGCGCTGCTGGAGCGCCTGGAAAACAATGAGCTGGACGAGTACTCCGATATCGCCAGCCTGATCGGCATCGAGTTCGACGAGAACACCGACTGGGGACAGTTGACGGTGCTCGAGCTGCGCCTCCTGATCAATCTCGCGCTGAAGCGCTACGAGGACGCGCATGAACTGGTGGGCGCCTTCTTGCAGTACAACGACAACACCGTCGAGCGCGGCCTGTTCTACCAAGCCATGAACGTGGTGCTCGAGGTGGTGCTGGACGACGAGATGGCGCTGGACGACTACGTCGTCAACTTCCGCCGCATGTTCGGCGACGCGCGGATGGACGCGGTGCTCGGTTCGGTCGACGGCAGCGTGCGCTTTTACGGGCTGGCGCCGACCAGCATGCAGCTGGAAGGCCTGGACCGTCACCACCGCCTGATCGACAGCTACCGCAAGCTGCACGCGGCGCGCGCCAAGGCGGCCGCGAAGTAAGGCAAGCATGATCAAGCCCCTGTCCGCAGGGGTTTTTTTTGCCATCTGCGCATTCGCTCGGTAGAATCGGCGTGTACGCTTGCACGCTCCGGGGAGACGCCAGATGCGCGACGCAATCATCATCGGCGCCGGCCATAACGGCCTGGTTTGCGCCTGGTACCTGGCCCGCGCCGGCCTGAAGGTGACGCTGCTCGAGCGGCGCGATGTCGTCGGCGGCGCCGCGGTCACCGAAGAATTCCATCCGGGTTTTCGCAATTCGGTGGCCGCCTACACCGTCTCGCTGCTCAATCCCAGGGTGAACCACGACATGGCGCTGGCCCGGCATGGCTTGCGCATCGTCGAACGCCCGCTCTCCAATTTTCTTCCGCTCGAAGATGGCCGCTACCTGAAGGTCGGCGCCGGCCAGACCGCTCTTGAAGTGGCGAAGTTCTCGCCGCGCGACGCCGCGCGCCTGGACGACTATCACCGGCAGATGGATGACGCGGCCGACCTGTTGCGCGAACTGGTGCTGCAAACGCCCCCGAACCGCATCCAGGGCGGCTGGCTGGCCGCGCTGCCCGAGCTGCTCAAGGCCGGCCGCCTCGGCAACCGCATGCGCAAGCTGTCGCTGGCCAGCCAGCGCGAACTGCTGGACCTGTTCACCAAATCGGCGGGCGATGTTCTGGACGGCTGGTTCGAGAGCGACCCGATCAAGGCCGCCTATGGTTTCGACAGTGTGGTGGGCAACTACGCCAGTCCGTACACGCCCGGATCGGCCTATGTATTGCTGCACCACGTATTTGGCGAGGTCAATGGCAAGAAGGGGGCCTGGGGCCACGCCATCGGCGGCATGGGCGCCATCACCCAGGCGATGGCAAAAGCGGTGCAGTCACTGGGCGTCGAGATCCGCACCGGATGCGCGGTGGCCGAGGTCCTGCTGCACAAGGGGCGCGCCACCGGCGTCGTCACGGGCGACGGCGAACGGTTCGATGCGCGCGCCGTCATATCGAACCTCAATCCACGCCTGCTGTACACCCGGCTGGTCGACCCTGGCGCGCTGCCGGCTGACTTCCTGCGCCGGATGGCGGCCTGGCGCTGCGGCTCGGGCACCTTCCGCATGAACGTGGCGCTGTCCGAACTGCCGGACTTCCGCTGCCTGCCGGGCAAGGCGATGGCCGAACACCATGGCAGCGGCATCATCATCGCCCCCAGCCTGCATTACATGGAACGCGCCTACCACGACGCGCGCGCATCGGGCTGGTCGCAAGCGCCGATCGTCGAACTCCTGATCCCGTCGACGCTCGACCCGAGCCTGGCCCCGGCGGGGCAGCATGTGGCCAGCCTGTTCTGCCAGCACGTCGCGCCACAACTACCCGATGGCGCGAGCTGGGACGAGCATCGCGAGCAGGTGGCCGACCTCATGATCGACACCGTCGACCGGCACGCGCCGAATTTCGGGCGTGCGGTGCTGGGCCGCCAGATCATGAGCCCACTCGACCTGGAGCGCACCTTCGGCCTGGTCGGCGGCGATATCTTCCACGGCGCGCTGGGGCTCGACCAGCTGTTCTCGGCGCGTCCGATGCTGGGCCACGCCGACTACCGCGGACCGGTGGCGGGCCTGTACACCTGCGGCGCGGGCGCCCATCCCGGCGGCGGCGTGACCGGCGCGCCTGGTCACAATGCCGCGCGCGAGATCCTGCGCGACTTCCGACAGTTTCGATCACGCGCGTGATTGAAACGCACGCCAACGTGGGCACCTGAGCGGCGCTTCGCTCAACTTGATGACTAAACCCGCCGGGCTGTTGTGCATGGTGGGTTGGAATCCTAATATATCACCGCAGTCGGCCGATTGGATGCTCTGAGGCAACCCGTGTCAGCTGCTGTCTCTTTGCTGGCTCGCCCCGGTGCGAGTCAGCCATTTTCCAGAGATTCTTCACGCCCGGTGCGCTTGGCGTGGACCGCCGCGGCAAGATACCAAAGGCGGGGCGGCGCAGATGAACGGCCGTGTGAGCGCTGAAATACTAGTCGATCACGGCGCTCGTAAAACGTACTTCATAATTATTATCAGGAGACACAATGAGTTTTGCATCCTCGCGCCGTCGCTCGGCCCTCACCGCGATTGCCCATGCCGCGGCCGTCCTGGCCGCCGGCGCCATGACCGCCCAGGCGCAAGAAACGAACACGCAGTCATCGGACGGCCTGCAAGTCGTGACGGTGACCGCGCAGAAGCGCCCGCAGGCGATGCAGGACGTGCCGGTCGCGGTCAGCACCGTGGACGAACGCGCGATCGAGAACCAGCAGATCGTCGGTTTCTCGGACCTGACCCGCGTGGCGCCGGCCCTGACCATCAACGAGAACCCGAACAACAACAATATCGCGCTGCGCGGTATCGGCACCTTCGCCTTCAGCATCGGCATCGAATCGGCGGTCTCGGTGATCATCGACGACGTGCCCGTGATCCAGCAATTACAGGCATTCTCGAACCTGAGCGACATCGCGCGCGTCGAAGTGCTGCGCGGCCCGCAGGGCACGCTGTTCGGCAAGAACTCGTCGGCCGGCGTCATCAACATCGTCACCAAGGAGTCGAGCGAGGAGCAGGAAGGCCACGCGCAGGTTACCGTGACCAGCGACGGCGAGAAGCGCCTGGAAACCGGCATCTCGGGCCCGATCAGCGACAAACTTGGGTACCGCTTGAACGCCTACACCGGCAACCGGGATGGCGACGTCACCAATCTCGAGTCGGGCGCCAAGCTCAATGGCGAACGCAGCAAAGGCGCGCGCCTGCGCCTCGACTTCAAACCCACCACGAGCCTCGACGGCCGCCTG
>Ga0265780_10004315_pt1 | contig 18354 bp, 12 predicted proteins | sample P1T30metagenome_FD_192432 | JGI IMG/M metagenome (GOLD analysis project Ga0265780, IMG submission 192432) | Plant litter microbial communities from East Loma Ridge, Irvine, California - P1 T30 | ecosystem: Environmental > Terrestrial > Plant litter > Unclassified | place: USA: California...
CATGAAGAGTGAACGATGATATTGCACATTGTACTTCTTTATTGAAATGAACTATTTATGGCGTGGGTATATGTGATTGTCGTCTTCAATGCCTCGTAACCGGCACGGAGCCACTGGTGTGATTGGGCTTGTTGTAAGTGTCGCGCTTGAGAACCTCCTACTGCTCCGTGTCGGACTGTTTGGCACACTGTCCAGATCCATACTCTTCCACCTCATATCCGTCTCCTTACTCTCTACCAGAGTCGGCGCAGATCCCAGACTGCCAACACTTCGCACGGTCTCTAGCACGTCACCCTTCTCGCAGGAATCGGACGATTGGAAGCGATCAAGGCTATTTCGTCTTGATCGAGGAAAGTACGATGTTTTCTTTCGGTAATCGCCCGTCGTGACAAGTCGCGGTGGAAAGTTGGGTCGTTGTGACTGTTGAAGTGGAGTTCGTACGTCTCCTGTGGAGCGCGATGCCAGGCTCGAGGAGAAATCGTCCTGAATGCACGGGAAGACCTTCTTGACGGCGCGACTGCTTCGTGAGACCCGCGAGAGCCGATTGGCGTTACTGGAACTCGTAGTATCCCATTGACAATTTCCCTGAAGTTCGCGCTCTCGTTCCAGCGGCGTAGCCTTGGTACGAAAATTGAACACCCATCGCGTGACGAGTCCGCGCAGAATAGGAATGTTGGCGACAATGATGGCGACATTGTTTTCGATATGGTTGATGCAGAAGTCGATCGGGTATGTCCAGTCGGGCTTGTAAAGGAAGTACAGACGGTCGCGGTAGGTGAGGTAGATCTTTGCTGCTCCAATGGATGTCACCCCTAAACTGCAGGTGAAGACTGCCAATACCACGAGACGCGATCGCAAGCGCGCGCTCATCATCCTTCTGACGATGATGAATGGAATCGGCAGGATCAAGAGATCTGTAAGGAGGTTGGCGCATGTAGCCCAGAGAAGCATTTCGCCCATCCTGTGGCGGCCCATGCAATGGAGGTTGCCAAAGGTTCGCGGCTTCCAAGTGTTGCCAGTCTGTGGTGGACAAACGAAAATGTAAAGAAACCAGGGGATCAATGCGCTCCCAATAGTAAAGATCAGAATGGCGTAGAGAACACGCTTGAGCCATTGGATGACGGAGCCGGCCCGCAGAAGGAGGAGAATGATGGATGCTTTGACCAGAGGCAGTATTGGGAGGTTGAGAAGGTTGAAAGACATGTTTACCTTGTCTTGTTAGCACAGTGTATACGGTAGTACGGATAGGAGTACTTACTGCGTAATACTCGTCGTAGTTCGGCTCCAGTTCATTCCATGGTACCTCCCATACATGTATGCCGACATGCCACATCTTGACATCTGAGCAGTGTTAGCAACTGAGTCCTGCGTGTATACGTGAGCACTGACGTCTGTGTGAAGGCCCAATGAGCGCTATTGACAACAGTAGTGGTACGATAATGAGCCAGTCATCTTCAAATGCGGTCAGTCTCTATGCAGTCAACTTGGTTCAAAGCACTTACCCCAGCTCAACCTCAAGTTCAGCTTTCGTCGTGTGTATATCCTCAGGGCGACGAAAATGGCGGCTAATGCTGGGGTACCGTAGATGACCCCCAGGCAGGTGAGTTGTAGAGGATAGGTAGGCATCTCGACGACTTGCTATCCGCTTCGGCCAGAAATCGCGAAAACCACATCGCGCGCCTCTTGAGGGTGGGCGCTTCTCATATACTACAGGAGTTGGCAGGGTTGGGATGCAGCTACCCTGGCTCGGTGTGCCAGGCATGGACAGGCGGGCCCTTCAGGGCGCCCCCCCCGCGATGTGTATATTAACACCTGCTGGGACAAATAGAGCATCACGTTCTTCCTATTCGCTACAGCTGGCTGATCATCCGTTTTCTTGCTCTCACGTGGAAGTGCTTATAGACCATCCTATACTATCTCTTATTCCACATATTTTGCCATCTCGTGATGGATGTTATCTCGTCCGCTATAGCAAGCAAGACTAACATCTTCTCTTTCGATTCCGTTTTGCCTCATCAAACCTCAGACACAGTAGTAGCACCGCGCCGGACGGTGGATCTACTTCCGGCGCCTCAGGACCGCTACTCTTTCCTATGAGGGCTGTCAGGCACGGCATTGGTGGCTGTGAGTGTGGGGACTGTGAGTGTCGTGCACGTCTCGCCAAAGTCGCATGAGCCCAGCGAACATCGTTTCGCCAGACCAGAAGGGAAGGATGCGTGGCACATTTCTCTTCCCTGAGCCTGGACAGCACTTACGGTAGCCGATCCTTGTCACAACGAACATCTGGCAGCCGCTTAAAGGCCAATAGCCAATAGTGTGCTACCAGGAGAATCAACTTGAGGCAACGGACAGCAGGCGCCGTAGCACAAGCAAAAAGAGCCAACAGCATATGACGACACGACGAGTCGAGTCGCTCAGCCTCAGGACTCGAAGGGACGGCCGTTGAGACGACGTGGAAATTCCAGGATACATGGTGTCGCTTGGTGGGTATGGAGACATGCGGGTTGCGTTTCGAGAACCATACGCCTGTGCGGCGCCATGGGATACAATGTTCTTAGGAAGCAGCACATTGGGTGGACGATGTCCAAATCGGGGTTGCGTTTCAGGTGGCCACACTGCGTGATTCCAATGCCTCGCGAAAAGCAAGGCAATGCTGGTGGCGCCTTGACCTCATCTCCCAACATTACGGGAGGAGAAAAAATCGGACCGCGCTCAGCTACCGACACCCGACATTGATTAAGTTATATTGCAGAAGTCTGGGGAACATGCTGCGTTTGTGAGGTCATAAGTCTGGATGTAGAGCTAGGCGGCTTGGTGCGCCGAGAAGTCCACAGGCTAGATTCCTTAAAAGTTTGGCATATGTTTGGTAATATGCATAGCTGCTGCCGAGCGCGAAAGCCTGAATCGTCGAGAAACTGCGTGTGTGTAGGGTGCTCAGGCCTCCGACCGAACATGTTCCATGCGGTAGCGATGACACAGCGCACTTCGAGAGCGGCCCGCCGGCCGTTTTGTGAAGCTCGGGGACGACGATCAAGTCTCTTTTGTCTGCCGCTGATGACACGCGGTTATTCCCTGTGCGCACGAGGAGGTGTAACTTGCGCTGATGGAGTTCTGCCTCAAAATTGTGGGGCAGCGATCTGTCGAACGTTGTTGCACTCAAAATACCACATCTTCAGCCCGCCAAACCCCCGAATGTCCACAAATACCTAGGGAAGCTTGGAATTGCGCGGCAAGTTCAGCCACAGTAGAAAAAACGACAGGTACGAGTGCGAAGTCTTGCGACAGATGGAGCAAGAGTGTGATGGATTGAAAAGGCGACTGCTTGTGGCAATTATTTTCACGTGCTCACCTCCTAGCCACAACCATAAACAATGTCTTCATTGGCGTCACGCGTGAACGCGCGAAAGAGTTCGTTGAGAGGAGCTAGTTCAATCCGGCGAATCGATGCTGAGCTCCACCACCGTGCCCAGGTCCGTGGGAAGGATCGGTTCCCTAGGCACAGCGAATATGCACCAGAGTTTCATGGATCGCGTTCTTAGCCAAGTAGTGGGAACCATCTACCCCTCCCAAAGTTCATCAACATGCGAAGTAAAATCACCGAACTCCGGAGAATAGTGCGGATCCTCCCGTTGATCAAACGCCTGGTCACGCTGTTCCCAAGGGTCGTCTTCTCGGACCTGTCGATCAGTAACATACCTTACGTGGATTAGTACGGTGATGAAAATTTGTTGAGTGAAGGGCGAAGTAACGTTGTCTGTGCTTCTTGCTATCATGACATCTTGCCAAAGAATAGACCTGTCCTGGTTAGCTTTCCATCTCGTAGACCATGTTCGAGACCATTGGGGCAGCCGTTTCTATCAGATGCAATTCGCAATATCATTGGTAATACTACCACGAAGCGCGGCATTGATCAAGTGGAGTGAAATCAGAGCTGCTGCCGCAGCCAACTTGGCAATTGTCCAGAGTAACGAACTTGATCCGCGGCTATCCACATTGGGCAAGTACTGGTATTGTAGAGGCTCGTGGAGGAACAGAAGGTTGCGCGTTGCATCGCCAAGTGGGGTGCGTCAAGTTTGATGAAAAAACCATTCAAAGACTGAGAGCCTCACTGTATTAGCGGTGATAACCTAGTGGCCTTGTAACCAGGTCATGGTGTAAGAGTATTGATAGAATTTTCCAAGTGCCACTGATAGTATAGCAGGTAGCCATGGTTGTGTTTGATTTGTACAATTAGCTCATGCAGATGTCCGTCCCTTCATGAAGGTCGCAATCATGAAAGGCATACCTAATACTCAATGTTAGCACTGATCATGAACGTAACGTCAGTATTTCTTCTTACCGACAGATGAGCCAGCAGCAGCTCCTCCAATCACTGATTTTCCAACACTAACTGGTAATACTCCCCTTCTAGCAGCCAGTGCTCCTGCTACAGCTCCCGCGCCCATGCCTCCCATCGTCACCCAATCGGTCTGGACCTCGCCCTTATTTCCCAAAATCCTCCACGATCGATCTTGCCATTCGATATCTTCTCGGTCTCGCATACGTCCCCATGTCATGAATGCGCCGACTGCTGAACCTGCTACAAAAGCACGACCCGATGATTGAAGAGTGCGTGCAAGCAAGGCAGACGTATTGACAGGAAGTCCGCGGACGCGATTTCTTATGAGTGTGATCGGAATGCGAGCCAGTGAGAAGAAGGTGAAGGTCATCGCCGAGGCGCGCATTACGTGGATGTAGAGAATGGCTGGAGCATTCGGTTGGTCTTCCGCATATGGTGCTTGAGGGTACAGAGAGTCCATTTCTGCAATGCGCTTTATCAGGGTGATTGAAGGTCAGACTTTCGGATTTCGAATCTCGCGAGATTGATTTGTGATATCAGAAGCTGTTGAAAATCTTTTTCGTTGGTACGCAAGGTATCAGGCGATGGGTGACTTGGGAAGGTGTTCTACGCGTTCTTAAGGAGCTGCATATGAGTGTCTTTCGCATCAATTGGCCGCTGCCTGGACTAAGAACCTTTGCAACGATTCGGACTCGCGAAAAGTACGCACCGTGAATTAAGCAGTTGTTTCGTCCGGCCGCGACCGGTATATCCATCAAAGACGTGTGCCCACCAATGACACAGAGCTCTTTACAAGCGGAATTCCGTCTTGCGCCGTTAGGCCCCCAGCACTAGAACACGAAATGTCCCGACCACCAACCTGACAGCGGACGTAAGCCAGAAGGGCCTAGGACGCGGTGATGGGAAATCATGATGATCGTGAGGCGGAGAGAAAGGAACTTGAAAATCGAGCAAGGTTGATAAAGTTGTACTCAGATGAAGGAATCCTGGACGAGCTACCTGTCAAACTGAGGTCGCATAGCCTTGAAAAGGGTACGAACTTATCACAATTGACCAGCCTGAACATGCATTATCGGATAATGTGTACATTCGTGAGAGTGTGTATTGCTTTCTTCAAAGTGCTTGACAGGGGTTTCCAGGTATACCACTGACTACACTCACATCTTGGCTGTAAAAGCAGGATACAGTGCAATTTCGTGGCGACCGATTTAACGTTCATGGGGATCATATCCTATCACATGGTTGGATTGTTATTGTTGTAAATGGGCCGAATGTTGTGTAATCCAAGGATACAAACCTGGATGTTGAAGATGGACGGCAGACTGTATCACGCGCATCCAGTTTCACAGCCCTGTCTGCAATGACGTCACAACATCTTTGGATGAGGTTAAAAAACACCAGCCCTAACAGCATGATCAATTCACTTTGCCATCACCTAGCTCAAACTCAAACTCAAAGACACTGAGTCTGCACAGCCTCGGCACTATTACCTACCGATCATCCAGCCTCTATCACGATGCCTATCGGCCAGCAAGATTCCGGCGCCACGGCGGGCGCGAAGTTTGTTACCTCTACGGTCGGTAATACCCTCGGTGGCGTTACCAACACAGTTGGAGGAGTAGGTCAGTCGCTAATGTGCACGAGTTGGTGACATGATGTTGACATGGCCAGTTGGCGCTCTCGGACGTGGTGTTGGAGAGACACTTGAAGGCGCAACTGGCAGTGCTGGACGTCCTGTCGCCAATGGATTGAAAGATGCGACAAACGGAATCGAAAAGGGAGCAAATGATGTGGCTGGAGGAGTGAAGAGAGCTGGAGAGTGGAAGTCTTGATTTTGCGGATGACGAGAGGAACACTTGACATGGAGACATAGGAAAGTGGCCAATAAAGTTACTGTATTCTTCACAATGCGGGCAGCATAGTGTGATCACGAGTGTTCTTTCTGTTATGCTGGGCTGCTTACACTCCACTTATGAAAGAGGTAGTGAATGTTCATCCTTCGCAGCGGGACGCACTCCGGCGCTTGACCAAGTGCGTCATATTCGCAGCAGCTCAGCGTCCTGATGGTGTAGTTCAATGAAAGCCGTGCGTCTGGTCTTTGTGTGAAAATTTTACATTCGTGATTACGAAACACAAATCATATGTTCATGAAAAAGTCACGGTCTGCTCAAGAAAAGCAGCCCGAAGTCAACCGCACTATCGATAGCACGAGCACCAACCGCGGCCATGATCTCCGGCACCCAGAGCCATGTTTATTGCTTATTTAGGTTCAGAGTCCCTGCAGTGAATACCAATTGGCTGGATGCGCGTTATTAGTAGGGGACTTGATAATCACTAGAGCATATCGCGATTGCCGAGCCAGGAAGCCAAGAATAACTCAACACCAAGTGTTTCATACCGTAGTTCGTTCGTGGAAGTGGAGTGGTGGTGCTTTCGTCGTGGTAAACTTGTAGTAGACGCTGAGATGTGCCAAGATCGCATTCCAGAGGCGAAAAGCCCCCGTGCGCAGAGCAATCGGCCTGCTCATCAGACACGAGGTGTCTCAAGCCGAGCGCATCTTCAGCAGAAGGGCTCGGATGAGAAAAATGAAGAAGCTCGGTAGTCCAATGAAGATATGGAAGTATGCATGGCAACGGCACGAGCGATCACCGATGGTGGCAGGGGTGACGTCAAGCTGACTTAGCCATTCCGCGCGTCGTTTCGGTGGCACTCCACATCCCTTCCTATCGCAACTCAACGCTCCGGAAAAGCGGCCAAGCATCGTTCGATGCTGAGCGGCATTATGTCCATCTAAAGATCCACCAAATACCCCTCCTTCGCAGGCTGCATGCGATTTCTCTCTGCGACAATCACAATGTACTCACTCGAAAATGAGCTTCAAGTCTGACACACGACCATGTCGTGTCCCCAGCAACTGCTTGCACCGGCTGCCAGCCTCTTCAACCTTCTTGCGACGGTTCCAGCGAACGGTGCAGCTGCGGACGGTGGCCCGCGGCTGAACCATCAGCCACATTTCCCCACAGATGCGCGCTAGGTTAGACAAGCATCCGAACTCAATTGGGACACAAGTCTTGACATCACTGGAGACTTTTACACCTCAACACCAATCCCGCCGCGCCCATCCCTGCCTTTTCAATAGTCAGATTGGGTGAGCTACTTCCACACCATAGAGTACCCGCAGATCAGCAATAGCCATTGACGAATGGCTGGTCAGCTTACATGCGAGTGACCTCCCAGCGCGGCCGTCGAACGCAGGAAGCTCCATCCATGCTGCATACTGATATACCTAGGCGAGCGCTAGATTCCTCAAGGGTATGATGGGCTTTGTGCATGCAGTCTTTTTGATGTCTTAGACTCTGCGTGCCCGCGGGTCAGCTTGACAACGAGCGCGCGGCTTGGTGAGCCTGGTACATGTACGACGTCAATGATACTACCATTCTAGCACTGGCCAGCAGCGACCATCCTGCTCGTGCACGCATGGACACACAAACTCAAACGTTAACCGTAAATCTGGGGATGACTGGAGCGTTACGAGAGCCAAGTTCAATCAAGAGGCGGGAACAGCGTTTGTCAAAGTGCATTCCAAGAGGCGGTGGCGGACAAAGGAGGGGTCGGGTGAATGAATTGTCCAATGAGACTGGTCAGGATCCACAGATGGTTAGTCGTTTGCAGCGACGCTCACGGACTCGGTCAGCCAGCATCGACTTTTGTAGCGGGAGGCGTCAGACTAGGCAGGTGACGGTCTTGCATTGACGCGTGCAGTTAATCACTACTGGCTTGGCTGAAGCGCAGAGCTTCGCGTTGCTACTGGACTACTCCACGCCATCCATGGCCGATCTGCGGTAGCATGTTCGATGAGGTGGTTTGATTGACTAAGACAATGGCTGAATGTTGCTATTTAGCTGTCTTGCCTTTCCACTCTTACCGTTCCCATTCTGTCTCATACTCTCCGTTGTCGTGGTTACTAGTACTGTCAACGTTCGCGCAATAATAACTATAAAACTGATACTTCGTTCATCAGTTCATCCTTCGTTACCAACTTCCGCTGTTTAGCACACACACCCATTGTCTCGTCATCAGTCCGACAGATTTTCTGAAAATGAAGTCCTTCGCTGTTATTGCTGTTGCCGCCACGGTGGTCATGGCACAGAGCCCCCCAGCTGGTTGCCAGGCCTCAAGGAGTGGCACGTTCAACATCCAGACTGTCAATGTCACCTCCTCCGGCAAGCGTGATCTTTCTCGCCGCCAGCTTGCTGGTGCCTTGACATTGTCCCTCAAGGACGGTATCGTCAAGGACCAGGCCGGTCGCCAGGGATACATTGCCAGCAACTACCAGTAAGTTGCTCATGGGTGTCAATTGATCAGCTCTCTAACGCTATTCAGGTTTCAATTCGACGCCCCTCTCCAGGCTGGCGCTCGTGAGTCCACTGGCTTCTCGGTCTGCGGCAACGGCTCCCTTGCTCTCTCTGCCAATGGCCGTGTGGCCCCAGCAGTCTTCTACCAGTGCTTGTCCGGCGACTTCTACAACCTGTACAGCCAGAGCACTGGCGCACAGTGCATCCCCATCTACATCAACGCTGTCAACTCCGCCGGTGACAGCGGTGCATCCCAGATCAGCGATGGCCAGCCTCAGGTCACCCAGCCACCTGTCGTTTCCCAGATCTCCGATGGCCAGCCCCAAGCTACCAAGCCTGGTGTTGTCTCCCAAATCTCTGATGGTCAGCCCCAAGCTGGCACTCCTAAGCCATCCGTCGGCCCTGTCGTTTCCCAGATTTCTGACGGCCAACCTCAAGCTGGTACCCCTAAGCCATCTGCCGGTCCTGTCGTTTCTCAGATTCCAGATGGTCAGCCCCAGGCACCCAAGCCCGTTGGCCCCATTGTTTCCCAGATTTCCGATGGTCAGCCTCAAGCACCTACACCCAAGCCTGTTGGCCCCATCGTCTCCCAGATCTCCGACGGTCAGCCCCAGGCTCCCGTTGCCACCGCCAACGCCACTGTGTCTCGCCCAGCCCCATCTCAGTTCACTGGTGCTGCCGCCACCAACAACGCCGTTGTTGGCGCATTCGCCGCCGGTCTCTTCGGTCTCATGGCCATGCTATAAACATATCACGATGGAAGGTGTTGTAATTAGCGTTTTGCCCTCGCATTATCACTGGGCTGAAAAGGCTTAAGCCGTATAATGAAGGATATGGATGGAGGATTTCCTTGCGACACTCCCTGATGATGACATGTAGTCACGAACACTCCTTAGACATGTATATAATGATGGCATACTACGGTGGTCTGGTGCATACCAGCATGAGGCAAACACTTACTTGAACATTATTATATCGCACAAGTTTAGCTAGTCTGGCGGATTTAATGTTAAATGAAGTTGAACGAACTTGATCAAGATCTCTTGTATTCGTAATAGTGATGCGGTCTGCGATGTGATCTCTGCGTTTGCACCGGGTCGGTTGGAGCTTGGTGATACCGGTGAGCAACACACGGACGTACTGAAGCCGTCTGACATCCCGCGCACCAACGCCAGCATCGTATTCACCAAGCCCGGCTGAGTCGATCTCGTCCACGGAGGCACTCGTACCCCGCTCGAGCAATGATACACAATTCAGTTGTTTAATGCGCCTCGATGAAGTTATGCTGGGATGTTGCTGGGATGATGTGCAAAGAGGAACGATCATCCTTACAACGGATGACTGGGGTAGGTAGCATCACCACCGCCACAATGTCTTATGACTGTTGTACCGCATGGCACTATGCATGTGCAACAGCAGAGGGTGTGGCTTTGACAGGATGTCCAGGTAGAGTGAGGCTTGGGGAGTAAGCTTGACTAAAATTTGTAACAAACATGTCCACCCTTAGTTCTGGATTCATCGTTGTATATCAATCATCAATACATTGTCCTGAAAACTCCAGAGACTCATTGCCAAGACATCGGACGTCGTGAAGTGTGATGGATTTCACACGTGACATGAGCGCACGTGTCAGCTCGGCTGTTTGTCCACATCCCTGTCGACAAGACCGCCGCCTCGACCTCCGAACATCTTCCCTCTACAGCTTACCGCTCACGAAACCTCAACAAACAGCAAAGCGTAATTCCAACAAATTAGTCTTCTTTCGAATAACGGAAGTCCACCTGCAATCATGTGGATTCTCGATTGGTAAGTACACTCCCTCTGAGCTACTCAGGACTATGTCATTAACCTTGCGACAGGTGTAAGTTCAGGCCGCACTCCACGTACTTTATTACCACCTTCGTATGCCTCGCGCGACCGATCCGAATCGAGACGTCCGATTGTGGCATTCTCGTAATGCAGAGCGAACCCTTGTTATTACTTGGAGAGGCTGCGATACCAATCGGACTTACGAGTCGGCCTCGTCGGATCACAAGCTTTACAACATGACCCGCCACTGGCATGCTGTAGGGCTGGCTTCACGAATGGAAACAACATAGATGAAGGATATAGGCTGACCTTGCAACAGTTTGGGATGTTCTCTCCTCGCTTGGTCTGATGAACAAGGTACATACGATTGGGCAAGCAACTCTATGAACGGTACTGATGCAGTGTGAATAGCATGCCAAGCTCCTTTTCCTTGGACTGTGAGCGTATTCAATCTGTAAAAATAGAGTACGGGTACTAACGACATCGCAGTGACAATGCCGGAAAGACCACGTATGAACTCTGAGCCAACTTGCCAGGCATCAGCTAACGACCGAAGGCTTCTTCACATGCTCAAGAACGACCGTGTTGCCGTTCTGTAAGTGTGACAAGGTCTGAACAGCCTAGTAGTTACTAACGATATTCCAGCCAGCCAACTCTCCATCCTACCTCGGAGGAGCTCTCGATAGGCAACGTCAAGTTCACAACCTTCGATCTCGGAGGTCACGCACAAGCTCGCCGGCTATGGCGCGACTACTGTCAGTACCTCTGCAATCACACATGGCACTTCACCGTAACCTAACACCTCTGTCCACAGTCCCCGAAGTGTCCGGCATCGTCTTCCTCGTCGACGCAAAAGACCACGAGCGCCTCAACGAGTCCAAGGCCGAGCTCGACGCTCTCCTGGCCATGGAGGAGCTTAAGAACACCCCCTTCGTCATCCTCGGAAACAAGATCGACCACCCCGAGGCTGTGTCCGAGGACCAGCTCCGCGCGACGCTGGGCCTGTACCAGACTACTGGCAAGGGCAAGGTGCCGCTTGAGGGCATCCGACCCATTGAGGTCTTCATGTGCAGTGTTGTCATGAGGCAGGGATACGGAGAGGGTATCAGGTGGTTGAGCCAGTATGTCTAGAGCAGTGTACATGCTTTGGTCTGGACATGCGAGCTGCAAAGTGGGTGCGGAGGTGGCAGTTGATGCAGCAACGATGTACGATTGTCTTACGCACCCTAGATGTTCCGTCACTGGCGTCGGCGTTGGCAAGGGATAATTAACATATTGCATACGAAAAACCTGGAACATGTGATGCTTTCGCGAATTCATTACTCTTACAGCGCAGCAAATTCTAGCAAGCTGCCACTAAACATGGCTCCAATAACTTTATCAGCCCTGATGCAAAATCCCCAAAGAACGCCGTGCAATGCTTTGGTATGGTGTGCACCCTCCTACTCGTCGTACTCTGCCTCCCTCACTCCGCAAAAGTCCGTGCCGAAGCACGCATCCAACGCGTACCATGTCCGCCAATACAAGCTCGCCTTATCAAAGTCGAAGCTCCCATCATCCTTGCGCGGCACCTGATCGCCAATAATGCCGTGGCTACTTCCAATCACCCACCCAATAACGGGCACCGCAGCCACCGTGCGTTGCCAGCGCGGCTGTGAAGGGAGAAACGCCTTTTCCTGCGGGAGGAAGACTGCAGGCTTGACGTTTGCGCCCTTGAGACGGAGCGTTGCGCGCGCGGAGCGGGGACCTAATGCTGTCGCTGTCGCTGTCGTTGCAGAAGATGTCTGTGGTTGGGACTGCGGTATCGGGGCGAGTTCTTGTTCTTCTGGAAAGGCGCCGCTTGCGCGGAACAGAGGCTCGGTTGTTGAGGGGGCGAAGGGTGCGATGATGGGGGCGGTTGCTGTTGCCGAGGACGCTGTGATGGAGGAATCGCGAGCACCCAGTGTGCCCGAGGACAGGGTGTTGGGCGAAGCGGTCTGAGACATCGCGCCGCCGACATTGGCGCGTATTGCGCGGTCGCCGCCTGTTGGGCCAGTTCCGCGGTATGGCTCTGCGAAGACGGTGTAGCCCTGGATGTTGTGCGGGCTGTAGTGGCATGCGCGCTCTGCTGCTTCTGCGCTGTCGAATGTGACTTTGATCCAGCTGTCGCCGCCAACATACTGCATGATCTTCCGTAATGCTGACTTGTCCAATGTGCGTATGCTCGATGCGCGCATGGTGCTGGCTGGGTTGAAAGACAAGTTCGTTTTGGAATTCCATGGCTCGCGGTCGTACTCTTCGTATATCAGACCGCCTGATACCTTTTCAAAGTGTGATATTGCCGCCCATTGCACATCTGAGGTGTAGCCGTAGAGTATGACTTCCTTCGGTTCCTTGGCTGAGGCGTTCGTCGATGCGCCGGCTTGGAAAGAAACGGATAGACCACCGGCGTCTATGAGGTTTGGGGCTGATGCTGACGGTGGCAGAGTAGCGACATTCCCTGAAGCGGCGCGTGTTGAGCGCTGATTGCTTTCCGTCTTGAATGAGCCAAAGATATCGTCAATCATTTTCTGGTTATCACGTTGCGCTGAATCGAGTGCGCTGTTCAGAGTAGGCGTCTTTGCTCGTGAAGTTCCGCGCTTACGTGCTTTGCCAAAGGGGCCTTTTTCTTCTGGAACACGACGTTGGTTCTTGTCTGAGCTGTAGGTGTCCATGTTAGCGAATGCGCGCTTCTTGTAGCGAGGTTGAGGTGCAAAGTGGAAGTCCATTGTGTACTAGAGGCTTTGTTTCCAAGTCGGAAGCATTACAATAGTCGTATAGATAGGTCAAGCAGCTGTGTCATGCAACCACAGTGCAGATCGGATACATTCACTCAGGGCTGTTACTTACTCCGCGAACTCATATGCCCAGGGCAATCTTCTTCCCGTCGAATCGAACGCGCGCTCCGCTTCCGGCACAGCGTGGACCTGCATTTTCACTGGATGTTGTATCAACGTGCTTCGAGTAGTGTGGTAGGACGATAAGGGTCTTCGAGAGTCGATTGTTTATGGTGTTGATGCGCTCCAGAAACACAAAGAGTTAGGCCCGAGCAACAGTCCGCGGCAAAGCCACACTAGCGGCCAATGCGCTCGACTGCGCCACAACCAGTGAGGACTTTCTAGGACGCGAATGCACCATCCCATTTGCAGCACCCTGCATGGCGTTGGTAACCTGCTGCCTGGAACCGCGATATAAGAGCCAATGGATCTGGCGCTCACACCTGTCAAAATACGTGGACGTAAACGAACCCATCCAGCATCACTTCTCACCGCGAAACTTCAATCTTCACAATTAGCAGATGTTAAACGACTGCGCAAAATCAAGAAGCAAAAAGACAAAGAAGCCGACGCCATGTCAACGCCAACACTCCAAGGCCTGCCGCCGGAATTGCTCGAGATGATATTCATGCGAAGTATGAGTCTCGCCCTACCGCAATGCAGCCCAGATCTCGGACGCAAGCTATCATCCAGCAAAATGTATATGGACTTTACAATGAACGCCTTCTTCCACACTGTCGATCACAAGACCAACCACCGGGACCGCATCAAAACATCCGATCCAAAACTGCAATCAGATCTACTCAACTGCCGCTTCTTCACATTCCCGTTCTTCCTCAAATACGTCGCCCACGCACACACCACCATGGTCAACCTGCGCGGCAAAGCATGGGCAAACGCCGGCGTCGAAGTCCCTGGCGTCCGAGAATTCGACGGCTTGTGGCCGTTCCAATTCACCAAGATCCCGTATCTGAGTTTCGCAGAGGGTTTCTTCGTTCCCGAGAAACTTCTGCACGCGCCGTGGACAAAGGACAAGGCGTCGCTGTTGTACGTGCTCGTGTCGCTGCACGGTGAGATTGATTGGGCGGGAAGCACGAGTGGAGAGACGGCGAAGAAGGGGATCAAAGAGGCGATCCGAGAGGGGAATGAGCATGCGGTTGCGGCGCTGGCGGTGCTGCTGGGTGTGCCGAAGGCGCTGACGACGGAGCTGTTGCGGTTCGCGGTCATAGATTGCGAGTGTGGCATCAATATTTTGCGGCACTTGCTCTTCAATGCGCAGATCCTGGCGAGGGACACGACAAGAGACACGCTGAACTTTTTCGATCCGAGATTGTGGGCTTGGGCGGACGAGCATGACGACAGGATTGTGCTCAAGGACATGCTGCGAAAAGCCGATGCGTTTGATCTGGAGTTTTACTCTGAGGATGAGGCGGATTGGAGGAAGATTGTGCCGTTTCCGTATGGTGGGAGCAAGTTTGACACGAGGACGGCATTCTCTGACATTGTGAGGGAGCTGTTGATCAACTTGTACCGCAACTACGGACGCAAGATTACGACGCGGAGAGGAAGACGAGCTCACACAGATACGGAGGCGGGGGACTGATTGAAGTCACAATGGAGAACATTGAATATCGTAGTAAAGCACATGAAATGAGCAACTATTTGAGATGCTTAACTTGTCCGGGAGCTGATCCCTGCTTACGCACTCCCTGATCCCTTTGCAAATGAAGCCATGTATCGACAATGATCGCACTATCGCGTAATGGAGCTAACTCATATGCTGAGTCCATGCGGCGTATTTGATCTACAAGCTTGTCAGTGACAATTCGCGAAGCTTCATGTGTGTAACAAAGATGGTTGTGGGGTTCTTCCTCAGTGATCTTGGTGTGTACATGACGTAAATCATACCCGGAGGTCATTTACTATCTAGGCATGATGGTTTTAATCATCGGAAGGGGGATGCGGGCTGGGGGTGCAGACTGTAACTTACCAAGCATGAGGAGCTGTGTGCTAAGCTGGGTCAGTGTGCATGAGTCGCGAGATCTAGCTTTGCAATGTCAGTGAAAATTCTGACGCGTCTTTGAAGTCAAGGGCAGACTCGTGATGGAGCTCAGAATATGTAAGAAATGAAATGTCACCGTATCAACACCGTTATGACACCCCGGCGAGGGTGTCCGGCATTGAACTCAATCGCAAATTACGTCATCATTGGATGATGTGGGAGAAGGGGAAGAGGAAGAGACTTACAGTTGGAGGCTGTGGCCCAGATCGCGCCTGTTTGTTAGTGATGGCATGCGGGAAGGCTCAATTTGGAGCAGATCAAGGCGGAGCGTCGGCGTCCTAGGAAGAGGTGCGCGCGCGTGTTCACACACTGCTAATACAATAAGCAGTCAATCACTGCGGCGACAAAGGCGCGGTGATTGTTGTTGATGTTGTAGGGAAGATGTGGTAAGAATGCAGAGTCGCGAGGAAGTCGCGAACTTTTCAAGCTCGACTCGCTAAGCTAGTGCGCACGGACCCAACACCGTGGCACCGACCGCACTGAATTTCGTTCTTCCCGAATCGACCTCCAACATCCGACACGACAACATCACCGATTCCTATTTCCGACCAGTACGCACTCGATACTGCACACACTCTCTTTACACAGCCTAACAATTAGTTGCAGCACATACCGACGAAATGGGTGACGCCAACATCACAACGAGCGCCTGGAGGCTGGTCGAGGTTGGCCGTGTGGTCCTCTTCAACGAAGGCCAGTTCGAGGGCCGGTTAGCCGTCGTCGTCGAGATCATCGACCACAAGCGCGTACGAAAGCCCCGAGAATTGGCTGTTGGACAGGGACTTACAGAAATATAGGTGCTTGTTGACGGACCCTCCGAGAAGGCCCCCGTCGCCCGCCAGGAGATCGCGCTCGCAAAGCTTTCCCTCACCCCCATCGTCATTCCCAAGCTTCCCCGCGCCAGCGGTGTCGGCCACGTAGCAAAGAAGTGGGAGGAGCACAAGGTCCAGGAGAAGTTCGACGAGAGCGCATGGGCCAAGAAGCGCGCGGCGATGCAGAAGAGGCGGGGCCTGAACGACTTTGAGCGATTCAAGGTCATGAAGATGAGGAAGCAGGTATGTTGCTTGTTGGCGTTGTGGTTGCCGGACATGTTCCGGTGAACTACAATGCAACGCACTTTGCGCCCGGAAGACATGGCGACTGACATGATACACAGGCCCGCTACGAGGTCCAGAAGACCTTTGCTAAGATCCGCGCCAGCGCCAAGGCATAAGTTCTCTAGTTGCTGTCGGGAGACATGGTGTGGTGGCGGTCGCTGCATGCAAGGGGATGGCGAGGCATGATGTGCATTTTCATGAGCATTCGAGGGCGACCCTAGGCATTCAAAAATTCAAGACCTGGAATTCGGGCGAATTAGTCCAATGACTGGCACGGAGCAATTCGGATGGGATGGTTCACTCGGCTCTCGCATGCGTCCACATGTAGCAAGAGAGTCAAAATCAACACTTTCATGAAACCACAAACCAAAAACTAGAGCTGCCAGAATGATACCCTTGTAATGACCAAACTGCCCAGACTCCCAGACTCTGTAATTGTGCATGTGAAGGCAGCCAGCCCATGGTGATAGTCGTCATTCGCAGCTGCCTCGCTAAAGCTAGAGCGCCCACCACTAAATTCTGGCTTGGCACTCCACCCCCAACTTATCGAGCCGCAGCACCACCACCGTGAAGCGTCAACCATACCCGTCAACATGTCCAACCCACGCATTGAAGAGCTCCCCGACGAGCCCGAGAAGAAGAACGTCCAGATTGAGGAGGATGAGTCCAGCGACGAGTCCGAGGGCGAGGAGGGCGAGGCCAACATCCCCGCGGGCGCCTCAGTGGCTGTCCACTCTCGCAACGAGAAGAAGGCTCGCAAGGCCATCGCTAAGCTTGGGCTGAAGCACATCGACGGCATCACACGCGTCACTCTCCGCCGACCGAAGAACGTGAGTGCATAGGGAACAATTGGTGTAGCGACGCGGGGCCACACGACCGCAGAGCTTCACCACACTGGAGAACTCGGACTGATACGATATAGATCCTCTTCGTGATCAACCAGCCCGATGTCTACAAGTCCCCCTCAAGCAACACCTGGATGTAAGCTTGCCCCAGCTCAATTGCACAAAATCGCCAACTGACCCCGCACCAGCATTTTCGGTGAGGCCAAGATCGAGGACTTGAACTCCCAGGCCCAGGCTTCCGCTGCCCAGCAACTCGCTCAGGCCGAGGCCGCTTCCCACGACCACTCTGGCCACGACCATGACCATGACCACAAGGGCAAGGGCAAGGCCGTCGAGGACAAGAAGGACGACGAGGAAGATGAGGAGGAAGAGGAAGACGACGAGGAGGTCGACGACTCTGGTCTCGAGGCCAAGGACATTGAGCTTGTCATGCAGCAGGCCAGTGTCTCGCGGAAGAAGGCCGTCAAGGCGCTCAAGGAGAACGACAATGATATTGTCAACTCCATCATGGCCCTCTCGATATAGTCACATGCAACCTCAGAGGTGCAGGAACACATGGCTTTATGAGCAGTGCAGAGACTCAGAGTCCTGCTCGCTCACGTAAAGAGACATAAAATCAATCTTCGGAAATTATATGCCAAGAACAATATCTACATCGAGCTCCGAGTAATGTCAGTTCGTGACTGCGGGCTTCATCGCATGGAATGCGCTAGCTTTCTTATTCCACACTAATTTGATACCTGCGTTGTGTCAATCTCACCTGGGCACCTTGACGGAAGTGGGCGGCTTACATAAGGCAGCGAACCCTTGCCCGGTCTTGGCAAAGCGGTAGCCGGATCTCAACTTTCAAGCCCAGTGAGCCACTGCCATCCCCACAACCCCATCACATCCATCACAATGGCCGTTGGAGTACGTTCAGTCCCCTTTCCTGCGCCCTCGGAAGCTCCGTAAAGCTCAATTGCCGCTTCCGCGACGCCTACCCGCCCGCAATGGCACCCCCATTCACAGCTCAAGAAAACTAACATCGACCCTCTTACAGCGCAGCGCCGCTC
>Ga0265780_10004316_pt1 | contig 18353 bp, 10 predicted proteins | sample P1T30metagenome_FD_192432 | JGI IMG/M metagenome (GOLD analysis project Ga0265780, IMG submission 192432) | Plant litter microbial communities from East Loma Ridge, Irvine, California - P1 T30 | ecosystem: Environmental > Terrestrial > Plant litter > Unclassified | place: USA: California...
CCGCCGCACCGCCGTCGAGCACGAGGCCGTCGACGCTCGGCACGGCGAAGGAGGGCGCGCCGCGCACCGAGAGCCAGGCCCCGTCGGGGAGGCGGGCGTCCCTCAGGTCGTCGACCCGCGCCTCCGGCGGGTCGGGGCGGTGGCCGACCGCCGCGTCGTCGAGCTGGCCCACCCCGGCGTTGACGACGGGGCGGTCGTCCTCCCAGGTCACCCCCGCGACGAAGGTCTCGCGGCCGAGCACCGTGTGCCCGCCCACCGGCCGCATGCCGAGCACGGTCGCGCGCCACTCGCCGCCGGGCAGCTCGACCAGGTCGGCGTGGCCGACGGCGACGACGGGGTGGTCGCGTCCGAGGTGGCGGTGGGTGAGGAGCGGGCCCCGCGGGTCGACCTCGTAGGGGCCGACCACGTTCCGCGAGCGGGCGGCGACGACGGCGTGGTGCCGCTCGGTGCCGCCCTCGGCCGTGACGAGGTGGAACCATCCGTCGCGCTCGACGAGGTGCGGGCCCTCGCTCCAGACGGCTCCGCGCTGCGCGGCCGTCCACACCACGTGCTCGGGCCCGGTGAGCGACAGCGTCTCGGGGTCGAGCTCGCGCAGCCAGATCTCGGTCTCGCCCTCGTACGAGCCGGGGTCGCGGAGGCGCGTGCCGAGCCACCAGACGCGGTCGCGCTCGTCGCCCGGCCGGGCCTCGAAGAACAGCGCGGGGTCGATGCCCTCGGCGCCCTCGACGAGCACCGGGTCGCTCCAGGCGCCCGCGGGGTCGTCGGCGGTGCACGCGAACGAGCCGGGCCGGTCGCCGCCGACCACCGTGCTGACGAGCCACCACCGCCCGAGGCCGTGCCGCAGCGTGGGCGCGTAGACCCCGCCGCTGTCGGGCACGCCGGTCAGGTCGAGGGCGCCGGGGCGGTCGACCACCGAGCCGCGGGGGGTCCAGGTCAGCAGGTCGGTCGAGGAGTGCAGCGCGACCGCGGGCCAGTACTCGAACGTCGAGGTCGCGAGCCAGACGAGGTCGTCGCCGGGCGCCCGGCAGACGCTCGGGTCGGGGTGGGCCCCCGGCAGCACGGGCGTCGCGCGGGGCCGGCGGGAGGCGGCGGTCGGGTCGGCGGGGAGGGGCACGTCGGCGGGCACGGGGGCGAGCCTAGCTCCCCTGAGGAGCTCTCATCTCGATCCGGTAACGGTCGCCGGAAGCCTTGCCAACCTCCTCAGGCCCCGTATATGTTCCGAGAGCCAACAAATGCCGACGCCACCCACGTCGGTTCGAGCTCTACAGCGAAGTACCCGCTCGATCTGGTCCGGTTCGACGACGAACCACGCCCCTCCTGCCGTCATCGACGACGCGTCGGGGCGGTGTCGCCCGGGCAGATCCCATCGAAAGGATCCGCACCATGACCACTGCAAGGAAGATCTCCGTCGCGGCCCTCACGGTCGGCCTCGTCGCCGGCCTGGCCGCCTGCGCGCCCGCCGGCTCCTCCGGCGGCAGCGGCGGAGGCGACGACGCCTCCGGCACCGACTGCAACGTCGGCATCAGCATGCCCACGCGCAGCCTCGAGCGCTGGATCAACGACGGCGAGGGCCTCAAGGAGAAGCTCGAGGGCGACGACTGCACCGTCGACCTGCAGTACGCCGACAACAAGACCGACCAGCAGATCAGCCAGATCCAGAACCAGGTCGCCGGAGGCGCGAAGATCCTGGTCGTGGCCGCCATCGACGGGCAGACCCTCGGCCCGGTGCTCGAGGACGCCGCGACGCAGGACGTCACCGTCATCGCCTACGACCGCCTGATCAACGGCACGGAGGCGGTCGACTACTACGCGACGTTCGACAACTACAAGGTGGGCCAGCTCCAGGGCCAGTACATCGAGGAGCAGCTCGGCCTGAAGGACGGCGAGAAGGGCCCCTTCACGATGGAGCCCTTCGCCGGCAGCCCCGACGACAACAACGCCGGCTTCTTCTTCGCCGGCGCGTGGGACGTCCTGCAGCCCTACGTCGAGAGCGGCGCGCTCGTCGTGCCGAGCGGCAAGGCCCCCGCGGACGACGACGCCTGGAAGTCGATCGGCATCCTCGGGTGGGGCTCGGACGACGCCCAGGCCGAGATGGACAACCGCCTGCAGTCGTTCTACACGGGCGGCGAGAAGGTCGACGTCGTGCTCTCCCCCAACGACAGCCTGGCCCTCGGCATCGAGGCCAGCCTCGACGCCGCCGGCTACCAGGCCGGCACGGACTGGCCGATCATCACCGGCCAGGACGCCGACGTCGCGAACGTCAAGGCGATCCTCGCCGACCAGCAGTCGATGACCGTCTGGAAGGACACCCGCGAGCTCGGCACCCAGGTGCAGGCGATGGTGAAGGCCATCGTCGCGGGCGACGAGGTCGAGACGAACGACACCGAGACCTACGACAACGGCGTGAAGGTCGTGCCGGCCTACCTGCTCGACCCCGTGGTCGTCACGAAGGACGACGTGCAGGAGACCCTCGTCGACTCGGGCTTCGTCGACGCCTCCGACGTCGGCCTCTGACCCACCCCGGCAGCCGGCGGCGGCCCGACCGGGCCGCCGCCGGCTCCCTCGACCCGAAGCGAGAACACATGAACGACGTCATCCTGCAGATGACCGACATCGTCAAGGAGTTCGGCGCCGTCCGTGCCCTCGACGGCGTCTCGGTCAGCGTGCGGCGCGGTGAGGTGCACGCGATCTGCGGCGAGAACGGGGCCGGCAAGTCGACCCTGATGAAGGTGCTGTCGGGGGTCTACCCGCACGGCAGCTTCGACGGCACGATCGAGCTCGACGGCAGCCCCGTCCGCTACTCGTCCATCACCGACTCCGAGCGCGACGGCGTGGTGATCATCCACCAGGAGCTCGCCCTCAGCCCGTTCCTCTCGATCGCCGAGAACATCTTCCTCGGCAACGAGGTGCAGCGCGGCGGGGTGATCGACTGGAACCGCACGAACCTCGAGGCGTCGAAGCTCCTGGCCCGCGTCGGCCTGGCCGAGAGCCCGGTCACGAAGGTGCTCGAGCTCGGCGTCGGCAAGCAGCAGCTCGTCGAGATCGCGAAGGCGCTCTCGAAGGAGGTGACGCTGCTCATCCTCGACGAGCCCACCGCCGCCCTCAACGACGACGACTCCGCGCACCTCCTCGGCCTGATCGACCAGCTGCGCGAGCAGGGCATCACGTCGATCATCATCAGCCACAAGCTGGGCGAGATCCGCGCGATCGCCGACACGGTCACGGTGATCCGCGACGGGAAGACCATCGAGGCCTTCCCGGTCGAGGACACCCCCGAGATCGAGACCCGCATCATCCGCGCGATGGTCGGCCGCCCCCTCGACAGCCAGTTCCCGCCGCGGGTGCCCGACATCGGCGCCGAGAAGCTGCGCGTCGAGGACTGGACCGTGCACCACCCGGTCGACACCGACCGCGTCGTCGTCGACCACGCCTCCTTCTCGGTGCGGGCCGGCGAGGTCGTCGGCTTCGCCGGGCTCATGGGGGCGGGCCGCACCGAGCTCGCGATGAGCCTCTTCGGCCGCTCGTACGGCACCGACATCTCCGGCCGCGTCTACAAGGACGGGAAGGAGATCCAGACCCGCACGGTGGGCGAGGCGATCCGCAACGGCATCGCCTACGTCACCGAGGACCGCAAGCGGTACGGGCTGAACCTCATCGGCAGCATCACGGTGAACGTGTCGGCCGCCGCCCTGGGCAAGCTCGCGAAGCTCGGCATCATCGACCGCAACCGCGAGTACGCCGTCGCCGACGACTACCGCCGGCAGATGAACATCAAGACGCCGTCGGTCTCGGCCGTCGTCGGCAACCTCTCGGGCGGCAACCAGCAGAAGGTCGTCCTGAGCAAGTGGATCTACTCCGGCCCGGACGTGCTGATCCTCGACGAGCCCACCCGGGGCATCGACGTCGGGGCCAAGTACGAGATCTACGGGATCATCGCCGAGATGGCGGCCCAGGGGAAGGCCGTCATCGTCATCTCGAGCGAGCTGCCGGAGCTGATCGGGCTCTCCGACCGCATCTACACCATCGCCGAGGGCCGGCTCACGGCCGAGCTCTCGCGCGCCGACGCCAGCCAGGAAGAGCTGATGCGCCACATGACCGCGACCAGGAACCTAGGAGCAGAAGCCTCGTGACCACCACCGCACCTCCTCGCCCCTCCGGCCCGCCGCCCGCGCCGCAGCCGATGCCGGGGGCCAAGAAGCGCCTCCGGATCGACATGCGGCAGTACGGCATCCTGGCCGCGCTGCTCGTCATCGTGCTGCTCTTCCAGGTGCTGACCGAGGGGCGCCTGCTCTACCCGGGCAACGTCAGCAACCTGATCCAGCAGAACGCGTACGTGCTGATCCTCGCCATCGGCATGGTGATCGTCATCATCGCGGGCCACATCGACCTCTCGGTCGGCTCCGTGGTCGCGACGGTCGGCGCCGTCGCCGCCCTCGCGATGAACGACTGGGGGCTGCCGTGGGGCGCCGCCGTCGCGCTGTCGCTGCTCGTCGGCGCGCTGATCGGCGCGTGGCAGGGCTTCTGGGTGGCGTTCGTCGGCATCCCGGCGTTCATCGTGACGCTGGCCGGCATGCTCGTGTTCCGCGGCGTCGCGCTCGTGCTGCTCACCGGCGGCACGATCAGCGGGCTGCCCCGCTCGTTCAACTCGATCGGCTCGGGCACCCTGCCGACCACCGGCCAGCCCGACCTCTTCACGCTCGGCATCGGGCTGCTCGCCTCCGCGGGCCTCATCGCCCAGCAGCTGCGGTCGCGGGCGAACCTCCGCCGCCTCGAGCTGCCGCGCGAGCGCACCGTGTCGTTCGTGCTGAAGATCGCGATCGCCGTGGCCGCGATCATGTACCTCTGCTACCTGCTGGCCTACAACCGGGGCACGCCGATCATCCTGGTCATCCTCGCGACGCTGGTGCTGCTGTACTCGTTCCTGCTGACGCGCACGGTCTTCGGCCGCCACGTGTACGCCATGGGCGGCAACCTGTTCGCGGCGATGATGTCCGGCGTCAAGACGAAGTGGGTCACCTTCGGCATCTTCGTCAACATGGGCCTGCTCGCCGGCCTCGCCGGCGTCGTCAGCACCGCCCGCGCCGGCAGCGCGGTCGCCTCGGCCGGCCAGAGCTTCGAGCTCGACGCCATCGCCGCCGTCTTCATCGGAGGCGCGGCCGTGCAGGGCGGCATCGGCACGGTCGTCGGGGCCGTCATCGGCGGTCTCGTGATGGGCGTGCTCAACCAGGGGCTGTCGATCCTGTCGGTCGACGCCGCGTGGCAGCAGGTCATCAAGGGGCTCGTGCTGCTGCTGGCCGTCGCCTTCGACGTCTACAGCAAGCGGCGTCGCCGGTAGGAGGCGCGGGTCGGCCCGCCGGGGCCGGCCCGGCTCCCGCGCCCGCTCGGGCACCACGAACTCGCATCAGCACCAGGCCGCGGCCCGGTGCGGGTGCGAGTTCGTGGTTCGAGGGCAGGGTAGGGCAGGGCGGGGCGGGGCGGGATGGGGCGGGGCGCCGCTCGCCCGGCCGCCCCGCCCCTTGACCGCCACCCCCGCCCGGGGGTAGAAAGAAGGCGCATGACAACGCTGTCATAGATGACAGGCGCCGGTGTCGTGCTCGGCCGTACCAGCGGCCCGCGGCAGGCCGGCCGGCCGTCGCACCCGATCACGGGATCAACCCAGGAGAGTGACGATGGCGTCAGGTCGTGTCCGCACGGACGAGCAGCAGCGCGCGAGCGCCGGCTGGAGGCAGCGAGCACGGCGAGCGGGGGTGATCACCACCGCGCTGGCCCTGGCCGCGACCGGCGCCCTGACCGGGGCCGGCCCCGCGGCCGCCGCCGGCGACCGCGACGGCGAGGCCCGCGCCGCCGCCGTCGCCGGCAGCGACTGGCGCACCAGCTTCGAGGCCGCCGACGAGCAGCCGCTCGCCAGCACGCCCCTCACCGACGTCGACCCGGGGTCGGCCGCGGTCGCCCCGAGCGAGAACGTCGCCGGCTCGACCGGCCTGCCCGCCGGCAGCCTGCTCGGCCACGTCACCGAGGTCTCCGCCACCGCGGAGAACGCCCCCGGCGAGGTCGCGATCAACCTCACCGACGGCAACGCGGCGAGCAAGTGGCTCGCCTTCGAGCGCACCGCCTCGATCACCTACCTGCTCGACTCCCCGCAGACCGCGGCGGAGTTCTCGCTGACCAGCGCGAACGACGCCCCGACCCGCGACCCGCGCGACGTCGCCCTGCAGGGCTCGGCCGACGGCGGCGCCACCTGGACGCCCCTCGCCACCCTCGCCGGCATCGCCTTCGCGAGCCGCGGCGCCACGAACGAGTACGCCGTGACGACCCCCGGCGCGTACGACGCCTACCGCCTCGACATCACCGCGAACGCCGGTGCCGACCTGACCCAGCTCGCCGACTGGACCCTGGGCGACGGGACCGAGACCGCGCCTCCGGCCGGTCCGATGGTCACCGTCGTCGGCACGGGCCCGGTCAGCGGCCCCAACATGAAGCCGGGCGCCGGCTTCAGCGGCACCCGCTCGCTGCGCTACGCCGGCGAGCACACCGCCGACGGCCCCGCCCGCGCGACGAACGTGCTGCACGACGACCTCGACCTGCTGATCGGCGACGACACGGTCTTCTCGTACAAGATCTTCCCCGAGCTCGGGGGCGACCTGCAGTACCCGGCCACCTACGCCGCGATCGACCTGCAGCTCAGCGACGGCTCGCTCGTCAGCGCGGCCGACGGCATCGTCGACGGCCAGGGCGGCGGCACCTCCGCCGCCGAGCAGGGCGCCGCGAAGATCCTCTACGCCGACCAGTGGAACTCCGTGCAGGTGCCCCTGGGCGACCTCGCCGGCCAGACCGTCGAGCGCGTGCTCTTCACCTACGACGACGACGGCGGCACGGCCGACACGCGCTTCCAGGGCTGGGTCGACGACCTCGACCTCGACCCGGCGCCCGCCCGCGTCGACGGCAGCAGCCTCGTCTCGCACGTCGACACGCGTCGCGGCACCAACGCGACCGGCGGCTTCTCGCGGGGCAACAACGTCCCCGCGACGGCCGTCCCGAACGGCTTCAACTTCTGGACGCCGATGACGAACGCCTCGAGCCAGTCGTGGCTGTACGACTACGCCCGCGGCAACGACGCGCAGAACCTGCCGCGCCTGCAGGGCCTCGGCATCTCGCACGAGCCGAGCCCCTGGATGGGCGACCGCAACCAGCTCGCGATCCTGCCCTCGACCACCGCCGCAGGCGCAGGAGGCGCGGGGGCGCCCGACGCCTCGCTCGCCACCCGGGCCCTGCAGTTCGACCACGGGGCCGAGGTCGCACGACCCGACCTCTACAGCGTCGCCACCACGAGCGGCCTCGAGGCCGCCGTCACGCCGACCGACCACGGCGCCGTGCTGCGCTTCGCCTTCCCGGAGTCCGCGGGCACCGACCCCGCCAGCACGACCCGGGCCGGCAGCGTGATCGTCGACCGCGTCGCCGGCACCTCGGGCCTCACGGTCTCGGCCGACGGCCGCGTCAGCGGCTGGGTCGAGAACGGCTCCGGCCTGTCCGCCGGCGCCAGCCGCATGTTCGTCTCGGGCACGTTCGACCGCACGCCGACCTCGGTCGGCACCGCGGCGGGCGACCGCGACGGAGCCCGCTACGCCTCCTTCGACGCCACCGCGGCGAGCGCCAGCAGCCCCGCCGGCGTCGTCGAGCTGCGCCTCGCGACGTCGTTCATCTCGGCCGCCCAGGCGACCCGGAACCTCGACCTCGAGGTCTCGGGCCGCAGCTTCGACGCGGTGCGCAGCGACGCCGAGCAGCTCTGGAACGACCGCCTCGGCGTGATCACGGTCGAGGGAGCACGCGACGACCAGCTCGCGACCCTCTACGGCAGCCTGTACCGCCTCAACATGTACCCGAACTCGCAGTTCGAGAACACCGGCACAGCCTCGGCCCCCACGTACGAGTACGCGAGCCCGGTCGCCCCGAAGGCGGGCGCCGCGACCGACACCACGACGAACGCGCAGGTGAAGGCCGGCAAGATCTACGTCAACAACGGCTTCTGGGACACCTACCGCACCGTCTGGCCCGCCTACTCGATGCTCTACCCGGAGGTCGCGAGCGAGCTGATGGACGGCTTCGTGCAGCAGTACCGCGACTCCGGCTGGATCGCGCGCTGGTCGAGCCCCGGCTACGCCGACCTCATGACCGGCACCAGCTCGGACGTCGCGTTCGCCGACTCCTACCTGAAGGGAGCCGTCGACGGCGACCTCGCGCTCGAGGCCTACGACGCCGCGCTCAAGAACGCGTCGGTGCAGCCCACCGAGAGCGGCGTCGGCCGGAAGGGCCTCGACCAGTCGCTCTTCCTCGGCTACACGCCGTCGAGCACCGGCGAGAGCGTCTCGTGGGGCCTCGAGGGCAACATCAACGACTTCGGGCTCGGCCAGATGGCGGCGGCGCTCGCCGACGACCCGGCCACCCCGGAGGCGCGGCGCGAGCAGCTGAGGGAGGAGTCGGCCTGGCTGCTCGACCGGTCGCGCGACTACGTGGACCTGTTCGACCCCGCGGTCGGCTTCTTCCAGGCGCGGGGCGCCGACGGTGCCTTCGCCGAGTCGCCCGACACCTTCGACCCCGAGTCGTGGGGCGGCGCCTACACGGAGACGAACGGCTGGAACTTCGCCTTCCACGCCCCGTTCGACGTGGCCGGCCTGGCCGCCCTGTACGGCGGCTCGGACGGACTCGACGCCAAGCTCGCCGAGTTCTACTCCACCCCGGAGGACGCCGACAAGCCCGGCGGGTACGGCGGCGTGATCCACGAGATGCTGGAGGCGCGCGACGTGCGCATCGGACAGCTCGGCATGAGCAACCAGGTCTCGCACCACATCCCCTACATCTCGGCGGCGAACGGCGACCCGGCGACCACGCAGCGCGTCGTCCGCGAGATCACGCAGCGGCTCTTCGTGGGCAGCGACATCGGCCAGGGCTACCCCGGCGACGAGGACAACGGCGAGATGTCGTCGTGGTACCTCTTCTCGGCGCTCGGCTTCTACCCGCTCGCGATGGGCACCGACTCGTACACGATCGGCTCGCCGCTGTTCGACGAGGCGACCATCCACCTCGGGTCGGGCCGCGAGTTCACGGTGCGCGCCGAGGGCAACTCGAACGACGCCGTGTACGTGCAGTCGGCCCGGCTGAACGGCGCGGCGATCGACACCGTCTCGCTCAGCCAGGACGACGTCGCCGCCGGCGGCGTGCTCGACCTGACCATGGGCACCCAGCCGAGCACGTGGGCGGCGCACGCCCCCGAGCCCGTCGACGTGCCGACGCCCCTCGTCGACGCCACGACGGTCGGCCAGGGCGTGCTGAGCTCGAGCGACGGGACGGTCGTCGACCGCCTCTCCGACGACTCGGCCCGCACCGCGGTCGCCTTCGACGCGCCCGACGCGGCGGTCACCTGGCGCTCCGCGTCGGGGCCGGTCACGGTCTCGCGCTACACGCTGACGAACGGCCCCGACGGCTCGGCGGCGCCGACCGGCTGGACCCTCGAGGGCTCGACCGACGGCACCACCTGGCTGCCGCTCGACGAGCGCGCGGCGCAGACCTTCCCGTCGGCGCTGCAGACGAGGCCGTTCACGGTCGCCGACCCGCGGCCCTTCACCTGGTACCGCCTGACGGCCGCCGGCACGACCGACGGGCGCGCGATGACGCTCTCCGAGCTCGAGCTGATGGCCGACACGACGGCGCCCGCGGGGGAGTTCACGCTGACCGGCAAGCCCGGGCTGACGAGCGAGGCGGGGGCCGAGTTCTCGGGCTCCGTCGCGACCGTGACCCGCGCCTCCGGCGGTGGAGGAGGCGGCGCCGAGGTCCCCCAGGGACTCACGGCGACCGTCGACTGGCTCGACGGAGAGGGCCCGCAGGACGCGACCCTCACGCCCACCGCCCTCGGCGGCTGGGACGTCGCGGCCCCGGCGCACGTGTTCGAGGCGCCCGGCACCGTCACGGCGATCGTGACGGCCACGGACGGCACCGAGTCGGCCTCGACCACCGCCGACGTCGTGGTCACCCGCACCGCCCCGTCGCTGGTCGGCGCGTTCGACAGCGTCTGCCTCGGCCAGCCGGGCCAGGCGGCGAACTGCGACTACCTGCAGAACGGGTTCTCGCGACCGTCGCTCGCCACGAAGGGCTTCGTGCAGGGCACGACGGTGCCCGTGCCCGGCACCGACCTGACGTTCGACCTGCCGGCGATCCCGGCGGGCGAGCCCGACAACGCGACCGGCGCCGGCCAGGTGCTGCCGCTCGAGCTCGGCGACGACGTGACCCAGCTGTCGGTGATCGGCACGGCGACCGAGCGGGCCCAGCAGACGGTCGGCACGCTGACCTTCGACGACGGCTCGACCCAGCCCTTCCCGATCGAGCTCGGCGACTGGACGGCCGGGGTCACCGCCCCGGCGTTCGGCAACGTCGTCGTCGCGACCTCGGACGGCCGCACGAACGGGGCGAACGGCTCCGACGGAGCCGTCGCGGGGATCTACGCCACGGCCCCCGTCACGCTGCCGACCGGCAAGACGGCGGTCTCGCTGACCCTGCCGGTGCAGACGGGCGACCCGCGAGCCGCCGGACGCATCCACGTGTTCGCGCTGGCGACCGACGGGACGCGCCTCGCGCCTCCGGCCGACCTCGTGGTGACCGGGACGGCCGCAGGCCTCACGGCCACGGCGGGCGTCGAGGTCGCGGGCGAGCTCGCGACGGTCACGGGCGGCGTCGGCGACGCGGCCGACGGCACCGTCTCGGCGACCGTGAACTGGGGCGACGGCACGGCCGTCGCCGAGGGCACGCTCTCGGACGGGGTCGTCTCGGGAGCGCACGTCTACGCGCTGCCGGGCACCTACACGGTCACGGTGACGGCCGACGACGGCCGGTCGAGCGCCTCGGCGACGACCACCGTCACGGTCGCGGCGGCGCCGGTCGAGCCGGGCGAGCCCGGGGACCCCGGCACCCCGGGCACCCCCGGGACCCCCGGCACCCCGGGCACCCCCGGGACCCCGGGCACCCCCGGCGACCCCGGGACCCCGGGTGGCCCCGGCGCCTGGACGCCCTCGCTGCGGGTGCTCGCCGACTCCGCCACGCGCGGCACCGTGGTGCCGGTCGAGGGCGCGGGCTTCGCGCCCGGCGAGACGGTCGCGCTGACGCTGTTCAGCGACCCGATCGCCCTCGGCAGCCTCACCGCCGGGGCCGACGGCCTCGTCAGCGGCTCGTTCACCGTGCCGGCCGGCGCGGCGACGGGTGCCCACGAGGTGGAGGCCCTGGGAGGCACGTCGCAGGCAGCCGTCCGCGTCGCGTTCTCGGTGGTCGACACGGCGCCCTCGGCGACCGGCGTGGCCCCGCTGCGTCCGGGCTCGTACGACGGGTCTCTCGCCTACACGGGCGGCCGTCCGGAGTCGACCCTCGACGGCGGCCTGATCGCGGGCGTGCTGCTCGCGGCCGGGGCGCTCGCGCTGACGATCGAGGCGGCGCGGCGCCGTCGGCGGCGCCTGCTGGCCGCCGGCGAGTAGCGGCCGGGGAGGCGGCGGGCCCGGCCCGCCGCCTCGCCCGCCCGCTCGCTCGCCCTGACCCCAGGGACCCGCCGAGACCCCCGTGCGCGCACGGGGGTCTCGGCGCATTCCCGGGGTCGGGGCGTCACGGGCCCCGTCAGCGCCAGCTGGCCCCGGGGGCCGCCTCGCCCGAGCCGCGCGGCACGAGACGGGTCGGCACCACGACGCGGCGCGGGTGCTCCCCCGCCGCCAGCGCGAGCCGCGCCGCCTCCCGGCCCATCTCGACGGTGTCGTGCGCGACGACGGTCACGTCGAGCACGTCGGCGAGGTCGAAGTCGTCGAATCCGACGAGCGCGGGCGGCACCGCCAGGCCCCGCAGCGCCGAGAGCGCCCCGGTCGTCACGCGGTTGTTGCTCGTGAAGAGGGCGGTCGGCGGCGCGTCGAGCGCGAGCAGGTCGGCGACGCCCGAGTGGGCCGAGGCGGCGTCGTGCCGGTCCTCTCGCACCCAGCGGCGCCAGTCGTCGACGCCTGCCGCCTCCATCGCCGCCCCGAAGCCCGTGAGCCGCTCGTGGTGCGTCGGCAGCCGGGAGAAGTCGCCCACGAAGCCGATGCGACGGTGGCCGTGGGCCAGCAGGTGCTCGACGGCTCCGCGGGCCCCCGCGGCGCTGTCGAGCAGCACCGCGTCGGCGTCGACCCCGACGGGCGGCCGGTCGACGAAGACGAGTCGCACGCCGCGCTCCTGCACGGCGACGAGCTCCGCGTGGGAGTCGCGGGTCGAGACGACGACGAGCGCCCGTACCTGGCGCGACACGAGCTCGTCGACCAGCTCGCGCTCCCGCTGCGGGTCCTCGTCGGTGCTCGACACGACGAGCTGCAGGCCCTGCCCGCGGAGCTCCTGCTCGATGCCCGAGGCGATCGCCGCGTAGAAGGGGTTCGCGAGGTCGCCCGTGACGAACCCGACGACGCCGGAGCGGATGCCCCGACGCAGCATGCTCGCGGCCGTGTTCAGGCGGAAGCCGAGGGCGTCGGCGGCCTCGACCACGCGCCTCCTCGTGTCGTCGGCGACGTGCGGCTCGCCGTTCACGGCGCGTGACGCGGTCTTCAGGCTGACGCCCGCCCTCGCAGCGACGTCGACGAGCGTCGCCGACGGCCCCCCGCGCTCGTGCCCCTGGTGCATCGGCACAGTATGGCAGCGCGCACCCGGTGCTCCCGGGGCGGCCGCGAGGGGGGCCTCGCGCCTCCTCGGGGACTGCCGTGCGCCTCCTCGGGGCTGCCCGGCGCTACTGGAAGGCGATGCGGTCGTCGGTGCCGATCGTCATCTGGTAGCTGACGGTGAAGGGGACGTCCTCGTCGATCGTGTAGCGGCGGCCGTCGAAGAGCGACTGGGCGTCGACGACCAGGTGGGCCGTGCCGGGGGTCTCCTGCACGAGCCACTGGCCGGGCGTCGCGGACGGCACGACGACGAGCTGCGGGTAGTCGACCATCGACCACGCGGGCTCGCCGGTCAGCCGGTCGTCGACCTGCCGCCCGAAGGGGCAGCCGGCCGGCAGCAGCACGGCCTGGGTCACGCAGGTCTCGTCGAGCTGGTCGTCGAGCTGGCCCTGCAGCTCCTCCGCGAAGGAGGCGCGGGCCACGGTCGACACGGTCGCCGACGAGGTCGCCCCCACGCCGAGCACGCTCGCCTCGACCGTCGGCGCCGTGAGCCAGGTGCTCTCGTGCGACAGGTCGAAGCGGGCCGGGGCGAGCACCGTGAAGCGCGTGGCGACGTCGCCGCCGGTCGTCGTCACCACCCGGCCGTCGACGGTGAAGCGCGGGTCGTGCTCGGGGGTCACGGCGAGGATCGCCGTCGGCGGCTGGGCGAAGCGCCAGGCCTGGAAGACGCCGAAGCGGTCCTCGGCGCGCACGAGGACGAACTGCGACTGCCCCTCGACGCCGTCGAGCGTGTAGCCGAGCGTGACGGTGCGGGTGCCGTCGCCGAGCGGCAGCTCGCTGATCTCGTGCACGTCGTCGAGGCCGCCGAGCGAGGGCACGTCGAGCAGGGAGTCCTCGAGCTCGTCGCCCTTCTCGACCCCGGCGAGCGTGAGCGCGCTCGAGGTGTCGCCGCGGTCGACCGCGTCGACGTAGCCGCGCGCGAAGCCGGCGGCGCTGTACACGGTCGCGTTCAGCGCCGCGACGGTCACCCAGAACCCGATCACGACGAGGAGCGCAGCCCCGCCCCAGATCGCCACGAACGGCCAGCGTCGCGGGGCGGGTCTCCCCTCCCCCACAGCAGAAGACATCTCCCCAGCATAGGTCGGGGAGGGTCACGATCCGCCGTGGAGCCGAGGAGGCGCGGGTAGATTGGTCGGGTCGCCGCGGCCGGGTGCCCCGTCGCCGGCACCTCGCCGCTGCTCCGCACTCGCTCCGCCCCTGCCCCGTTCCCGCCTCGTTCGCCCAGGAAGGTCCGCCCCGCTCGTGTCCGTCGCCCTCTCCGCCGAGCAGCAGGCGGTCTTCGACGCCGTCGAGAACTCGCGGGAGAACGTCTTCGTGACCGGCCGTGCGGGCACCGGCAAGTCGACGCTGCTGAACCACCTGTCGTGGAACACGTCGAAGCAGATCGTCATCTGCGCACCCACGGGGGTCGCCGCGCTGAACGTCGGCGGGCAGACCATCCACTCGCTGTTCCGGCTCTCGATCGGCCTCATCGCCGACCACGACATCGACCAGAACAGCGAGCTGCGCAAGCTGCTCAACACCATCGACACGCTCGTGATCGACGAGGTCTCGATGGTCAACGCCGACCTGATGGACGCGATCGACCGCTCGCTCCGTCAGGCTCGCCAGCGCCGGTCGGAGCCGTTCGGCGGGGTGCAGGTCGTGCTCTTCGGCGACCCGTACCAGCTGCCCCCGGTGCCGGGCGACCTCGAGGAGAAGTCGTACTTCCGCGACAACTACCGCTCGATGTGGTTCTTCGACGCCCACGTCTGGGAGGAGGCGCCGCTCCGCATCTACGAGCTGGCCTTCATCCACCGGCAGACGGCCGGCGACTTCAAGGAGATGCTCAACGCCGTGCGCCACGGCCGCGTCACCGCCGAGATCGCAGGCGCCCTCAACGCGGCCGGTGCCCGGCCCGCCCCGACCGACGGCACCGCGATCACCCTCGCGACGCGCAACGACACGGTGACCCGCATCAACAAGGTCGAGCTCGAGCGGCTGCCCGGCCGCGTGCTGACGGCCCGGGCCGAGGTCAGCGGCGAGTTCGGCGGGCGGGCCTACCCCGCCGACGACGCGCTCGAGCTGAAGCCGGGGGCGCGCGTGATGTTCCTCCGCAACGACTCCGACCAGCGCTGGGTCAACGGCACCACCGGCACGGTGACCAAGGTGCGCGACACCGTCTTCGTCGAGGTCGACGGCGAGGAGCACGAGGTGCAGCCCGCGGTGTGGGAGAAGTACGCCTACTCGTACTCGGAGTCGACCAAGCAGCTGCGCAAGAACGTCGTCGCCGAGTTCACGCAGTTCCCGCTGCGGCTCGCCTGGGCGGTGACGATCCACAAGTCGCAGGGCAAGACCTACGACAGCGCGATCGTCGACCTCGGCTCGCGGGTCTTCAGCGCGGGGCAGACGTACGTCGCGCTCAGCCGCATCACGACCCTCGACGGGCTCTACCTGACGCGGCCGCTGCGGCCCGCCGACATCATCGTCGACCTCGACGTGCGGCGCTTCATGAGCCAGGCGACGCGCGTGCCCGCGATCCACGCCGCCGAGGACGCGGCGACCGCGTAGCGCTGCGCTGCCGTGCGCCCAGCGCGCCCAGCGCGCGGCGCTGCAGCGCGGCGCGCGGCGCTGCAGCGCGGCGCGCGGCGCTGCGGCGCGGCGCTCGGCGGCGGGTCCGGCTCGTCGAGACCCCAGGAACCCGCGCACACCCCAGCGCGCGCACGAGGGTCCGCGCGGAAAGCTGGGGTCAGGGCGCTGACGCACCACCTCATCGCGCGAGAACCACGCCGCGGCGAGGTCCGCCCGCGAGAACGCGGTTCGTGCCCCTCGAGGCAGCGCGGCTCGGGACAGACGGGGGCCGCGCCGCGCCAGCGGTGCTCCGCTCACCCCCCGCGAGCCGCCCCGCCCATCGAGACCCCAGGAACCCGCGCACACCCCAGCGCGCGCACGAGGGTCCGCGCGGAGAGCTGGGGTCAGGGCGCCGACGCACCACTTCCTCGCACGAGAACCACGCTCGGAGCACCCCGCCCGTCGAGACCCCAGGAAGCCGCGCGGGCCCCAGCGCGCGCACGAGGGTCGGCGCGGGTTGCTGGGGGCGGGGCAGGGCGAGCTGCGTGAGCAGCGGGCTACGCCGCGGCGGCGGCGGCCTTCGCGGCGGCGAGCTCGACGAAGAGCTCGGTGCTGAAGCGGTACGCGACGACCACCTCGTCGATGACCGCCTCCCGCGCCTCCGGAGACCAGTCGACCGCGTCGAGCTGGCGCCGGTAGGTCGTCTTGAACTCCTTGGGCCGGGCGATCTCGGCGAACAGGAAGAACCCGACGCCGTTCGTGTCGAAGCCGAACTGGCGCTGCATCAGGGTGCGGATGATCTGGCACCCCGACAGGTCGCCGAGGTAGCGCGTGTAGTGGTGCGCGATGAAGCCGCCGACCCACTGCGAGGCCGTCTCGATGCGCCGCACGTAGCGGGCCGTGACGGGCAGCGGCTCGATGCGCTCGCGCCAGTCGTCGCCGAGGAGGAACGCGAGGTCGGCCTGGATCGCCGGCAGCCGCGTCAGCGCCGGCGACAGGAACGGCTCGGCCACGGCGTCGCCCGCCCACCGCTCCGCCGCCGCCTCGAGGGCCTCGTAGACGACGTGGTGCTGGGCGAGCATCTGCACGTAGTCGTCGCGCGTGCCGCGGCCGGTCATCAGGTCGGTCATGAAGCCGCAGCCCACGTCGGTGCTCGACGCCGCCGCGGAGGTGCGCTCGCGCAGGGCCTGCGAGAAGGGGATGACGACGGACATCGTGCCCACCTCCGATCCGGTCGGGGCCGCCGGCGAGCTGCCGGTTAGGTGACCCTAACCCTAGCGGCCGGAGGCGCGGCCTGACCAGGGTCCCGACCCCGAGCAGCCCGTGAAGACGCTGCGAGCCGCCCCGCGCGCTCCCGCACGCACGGACGGCCGCTGCCCCGAGGGGCAGCGGCCGTCACGACGCGGAGCCGGCCTAGCGGCGGCGACGCTCCGCGCCGATGGCGGTGAGCACGAGCAGGGCGCCGGCGACGAGGTGCGTGATGTCGTCGCCGAGGTTCAGGGCGAGGTAGTTGGCCTCGGTGTCGCGGACGAGGAACCCGGCCACGCCGAGCACCACGAAGAGCAGGCCCACGGCCGCGTTGATCGAGCGCGCGGCCCCACGGCCCGACGCGCCGGCGATCAGGAGCGCGGCACCGGTGAGCACCCAGACGACGATGAGGGCCGGGTTGACGTTCCAGGGGCCGAGCTGGCCGCCCTCGGTGCTGAAGAACGAGCCCATGTCCTCCGCGAAGAACCCGACCGCGCCGAGCAGCAGCACGATCGTGCCGATCGTCAGCGCGAGGGCGCGGTTCGGCGACTCGCGGATCGTGGGCTCGTAGGCGGCGGGCGTCGTCGTGGAGGTCATCCCTCGATCATGCCAGGTGGGGCAGGGGCCGGTGCGATGATCGGGGCATGCCCCCGCTCCGCCTCGTGGTCGCCGTCAACCCCACCTCCTCCGCCGGCCGTCGCCGGGGCGTCGGCGACTCCGTCGTCGCCTCCCTCCGGGCAGCGGGGCACGCCGTGGTCCCCCTGCAGGAGGAGTCGCACGCCGACCTGGTGGACGCCGTGACGGCCGAGCTCGGCCGCGGCGCCGACGTGCTCGTGGTGGTCGGGGGCGACGGCATGGTGAACCTCGGCGTCGGGCTGGTCGCCGGCACGGAGGTCGCGCTGGGGGTCGTGCCGACCGGCACCGGGAACGACACGGCACGCGCCCTCGGGCTGCCGCACGACGACGCCGACGCGGCCACGCGCCTCCTCGTCTCCCTCCTGGAGAAGCCCCCGACCGTCGTCGACGCGGGCCGCGTGACCCGCGGCACCGAGGCCACGTGGTTCGGCTGCGTCGTCTCCGCGGGCTTCGACGCGGTCGTGAACGAACGGGCCAACCGCCTCCGCTGGCCCCGCGGGCGCCGCCGCTACGACCTGGCCCTCGCCCTGGAGCTGCTCGCCCTGCGACCGCTCTCGTACCGGCTGGAGATCGACGGGGCGGCGTCGGAGGTGCGGGGCACGCTCGTCAGCGTGCTCAACGGCCAGTCGTTCGGCGGCGGCATGCGCGTCGCCCCCGGCGCCGTCGTCGACGACGGGCTGCTCGACGTGCTCGTGGTCGACCGGCTGACGCGGCTGCAGTTCGTCCGCCTCTTCGCGAAGATCGCGTCGGGGACGCACCTCGCCGACCCGCGGGTGCACCTGCACCGGGCCCGACGGGTGGTGATCGAGTCGGACGACGTCGTCGCCTACGCCGACGGCGAGCGGGTCGGCACCCTGCCCGTCACCGTCGAGGTGGTGCCGGGGGCCCTGCGGGTGCACGCCCCCGTCGGCCCACGCAGCTCGGGCACCCCGGCGCCGCCTGCCTGAGCGTCACCTGGGAGGACAGAACTCGACCAATCTGTGACGGCACCGGTGGCGAATCCCTTGCATCCCCACCGGGAACCACAGAAAAGGACCTGATCATGAACGCATTCTCCCGCAAGCGCATCACCAAGGTCGGCCTGGGCATCGTCGCCTCCGGCGCACTCGTCTTCTCGCTCGCCGCCTGCTCGATGGACGACACGTCCTCGACCGGCAGCTCGTCGTCCTCCTCGGCCTCGTCCGAGCCCAGCGCCGCCGCGACCCCCGTCGCCTC
>Ga0265780_10004317_pt1 | contig 18353 bp, 14 predicted proteins | sample P1T30metagenome_FD_192432 | JGI IMG/M metagenome (GOLD analysis project Ga0265780, IMG submission 192432) | Plant litter microbial communities from East Loma Ridge, Irvine, California - P1 T30 | ecosystem: Environmental > Terrestrial > Plant litter > Unclassified | place: USA: California...
ACACTCGTCAGCTCTCTTCGCTATCTTCAGCTTCGTCCTTGCTGATAACCCCAACTTCTACCTCATCAACGACTGCAACTTCGATGTCTATGTTCGTGAGGCTATTGGCGAACATCCAGGTTACAGCCCGATTGTAAACTGCGCCAATTTTGGCGAGAGCCAAGAAGTCGTGCTGGCTGGTAAAGGCGGCACTGGCTATGGGTCTTTCCCGGTCTATCAAGACGGCTGCGGACATAGCTGTAAGCCATATGCTGCTATGAAAACACTACTAGCGTGACAGTTTACTGACGCGAATGTATAGACAAGGTTGCGCGCCAGCCTCGGGGCGAGGTCTACCAGTTCGAGTTCACCTGGGCCCATGAGGGCACTGGTATTTGGTACGATCTCAGCCACATCAACGGCAACCCCTTCAAGGACGTCGAGCGCGAGATGTCGCCCCATAACGGATGTCCTACTCTCCACTGTGATGCCGGCAACGATGGCAGCCAGTGCGACTACGATATCCAGAAGAACTGTGTCACTCCTAGTCCGATTGCAGGCTTTCTTTGCGGTAGGACACATGCTGTAGACTGGAATGAGATTAAGGCTAAGGCTGTGCCGCTGAAGGATCTCCCGCGTGCCCCCTAGGCTGCGAGAGTGAACTTGGAGATGGCAATGAAGATGTTTGGAGGTGCAAGACGCGCACATGATTTGAAGACGAATTGGATACACGATTAGATATCAATATAACTATACAGGAAGGAATAGACTGCAGGATATGGCCCCGGAGGCATCCAATTTAATCTTAACACCATATGAAGACCTCAAGTCTTGGGCCACACTATATCTTGATTTAGCTCAACGACATGGGCTTTAGTTATGGCAGCATCAAAATACCAGTCTTTTAGCATCTCAAGCTGGCGCAGGACTTGGCAAGACAATTTATCGAACGCGAATCTCTTGCATGATGAAGGTGGTAGTCACGTGACAACGCGTAAACGGGCTAATGACGCAGACGCGGGGCATGGTCCATGCTTCTCGAGTCTTATACGTCAGGCTGAGCTCTGCTTTTGTGCACACGACAAATGTACAAGACGCTTTCCAGCTGCTTAATAAGGCGCGCAATCATATCTACCAGATCTGTTCCTCGAATCTCAGCTCAATCGCTCAACCCCACCTCAATCCCCACCCGCACCTTCTCCACAACCCCACGCCTGAGTGCCGCCTACAACATGCCGCAAGACCCCAAAATCGTAAAAGTCGAAGAACTCCCTGCGACCGAGGCCAAATGGATCGAGTTCCAGAAAATCTCTTGGCAAGGTAGAATCATTCTCCTCTCCTCTGCAGACATCCCTCTAACCCACCCGCAGATCAAACCGGCAAAGACCGCGTCTGGGAAGCCGCCGCGCGAAAAACCCGCGGCAAAGCGGGTGTTGATGCCGTCGCCATCGTCACTATCATCCGACACCCGAACCGCCCGCCCTCCACCATCATCATTCTGCAGTATCGCCCGCCCGTCGACGCCGTGTGCATCGAACTGCCCGCGGGCCTGGTCGACGAGAAGGAATCGCCCAGCGACGCGAGTGTGCGCGAACTGCATGAGGAGACGGGGTACAAGGGCAAGCTCAGCTTCATCAGCCCGACGATTGTGAGTGATCCGGGGCTCAGCACGGCAAACATGCAACTCGCGGTTGTGGAGGTGGAGCTCAAGGAGGGCGATGAGGAGCCGGAGCAGAAGCTGGAGGATGGCGAGTTTATTGAGAGGGTGGTTGTGCCGGTGGGAGAGCTTTATGAGCGGTTGGTGCAGTATGATAGGGAGGGGAAGACGGTGGATGCGAGGCTTTGGCATTGGGCGGCGGGGTTTCATGCGGCGAAGACGATGCTGTGAGGAAGAGATGGTCATGGCTTGAGGGACTGACATGAGCGAGGCTTGAAGACACGAGATACGGATGATACAGTGATACAGTTAGCACATGATATCATGAGCCGTCGAAATTCCACTGAGACGATCAATGACTAGGCTTATGTTTCCTATCTCTGCTCGCAACTACCAGGCAATATTCTACACGCTCTCCATCGACCATTCACGCAGGCGTCTTCCTCACATCCTTCAACTTAATCATCAACGGACTCTTCTCCCACGTATTATACGCCCTCAGCCCCTCAAACTCATTCTTCGGATGCCACAACGGCGCCCCATCCGCAAACTCAATGTCGAAATTCCACAGCAGCGCCGCCAGAATCAGCCTCAACTCGACGTACGTCAAGTTGCGTCCAATACAGCCGCGCGGGCCTGTTGAAAATGGCTGCGCAGCTTTCTTGATGTCGTTGCCGTACTTGGCCCGCGACTCAGCAGTGTCCATGAAGCGCTCTGGAATGAAACTGTCTGGGTCCGCGAAGTTGTCGGCCGAGTGTGCGGCCGCCCAGGATGCTACGCACACGGATGTACCGCCTGGAACGGAGTGGCCATCGATCAAAGACCCGCCTTTGGGCACGGTGCGGAGCAAACCGATCGGAACAGGCGGGAATATACGCAGACCCTCTTCGATGCAAGCATTCATGTACGGCAAGCCCGCCAGAACATCCATGTTGATATCCTCCTCCGACTTGCACGCGTCTCTAATCTCCGCCACGATCTTCTTGTGCATGTCCGGATTGCGCAGGAGATGATTCGTCAAGCCGCAGAGTTCTGTGGCGGTGGTTTCACTACCGGCGACGATGAAGAGCGCGGCGTTCATGATGACTTCGTCGTCGCTGACTTCGTTCTTCTTCTCGCGCTGCTTGAGAATGTACCAGATGAAGTCGCGGTGCTCTGTCTTGGTCGCCATGCGGCGCACCGTTTTCTCCGTGCTGTTGCGGAGGTGTCGGGTGCGGCGCTCGCGGATGGCTGATGGGATGCACCACATGAGGAAGCGTTGGGAGAGGGAGCCTGGGGCGGCGAAGCGCCGCGTGGCTTGCTCGATGGCGCCAGATTTGATGGCTTCATAGATGAGGACGACCCAGTTTGCGGATTCGGAGCCCTCGCCTGGATTCGTTGTCAGTATCTACACATAATCATATTTTGACTCGACTTGAGACGAGAGCGCTGATAGTTCCGAAAAGGAAACATCATCAACCAGTGAAACAGATGGGATACTGACCTTCCCGCAAACACCCAAACGGCTCCCCAAACGCCAAATCCCCAATGATATCAAACGTGCAGAAATTAAACCAAGACACCATATTCGCTGGCCTCCCAGCATGCGCCATCTCCCTCAACTTCCGCACAAACAAGTCCACATAGCCCCGCAGAATCGGCTCCTGCTCCAGCAGCGCCTGTTTAGAAAACGCATGCGCCAGCGCCCTCCGCTGCCTCGCATGATGCGTGTCCGGCGCCATTGTCAAATTCGTAGCGCCGGGGATGGCCTCGACGGCGCCGACGTGGATGGGGTCCTTGTCCATGTTCTGCAGCCCCACACGGTGCCCGTAGATGTCGTCCCAGGCTTTTGCCGTGTTGAAGGAGAGCTCGTTGGGCATGACGCGCACGACGGGGCCGTATGCGTCGTGCAGGACTTTGTAGTCAAAGGCGATGCGGCCGCGGAGCAAGGATATAATGGATGGGATGGGGGATATGCGCCATAGCAGCGGACCGGGGAATTTTGCGAGGGGGTGCAGAGTAACATTATAAACGAAATTCAAGAGCGTGTAAGATATGAGGGCAAGGGGGAGCCAGATTGCGAGCTGGGAGAGGCGGTCTGTGTCGAGGAGACCCATATTTGCGGTCTGAGGGAGGTGGAACTGCGGTGGAAAGGTCTTGTTCGAGGCAAAGACCAAATTCTAGCGGTTTAGTTATAGGCCAGCTTATTGGTCCCTGTGATCATGACGCTGCTGCCGGTGAATCAGTAAGCCGCTGGCATCTCAGAGCGTGGCGGCTCGTTCCCGCCAAAGCATTTCCGACCGCAAGTGTGCAGACCAAAAGTCGAATTCGCGAAGATGAGGTTCGATTTCGGTCAGTCTGATTCATCGTGACTGGGCTCGGCTGTTCGATGATGTATTTCGGTCTGCTGATGGCAGCTCAGTGTATATTGTTTAATGTCATTGATATTGACGCCTGGTCACGTTGTCTGAGGATCGGAATCTTGGAGGTTGGAAATGCTTTAGCGTGGTGTAAGATCGAAGGCCCCGCAAATACCCCGCGGAGGATAGCTCCAATGCCATTCAGGACGATTCGTGTGCCGAGTTGCGTCCAGGCAGCTGGAGTCATGTTTGGAATGCTGCATTCTTCGGGATCATGATGCAAAAATGGTCAAAAACAGGTGAAAGAAGAGAGTCGGTCAAGGATGTCTTTCAATTACGCTATCCCAGTTCGACGAGGTGTGTAACTTCCTCGCCAAAACTTGTAGCTCTCCTGCTAACTTCTGTATCCATGATGACTGCAAACTCGAATACCTTCAGTAACTAGCCCTATGGAATAACCTTCGCCTGCCTCATGCGATCAAAAGCAATTTTCCACGTCTCCGGCGTCCGAATCTCCTCCGTATAACCCGCCTTATGCGAAGCCTCCATGCTCATCTGACGATCGAAATCAAACATCGTCATGATAAAATACTGACAAAACACATTAGCCAAGCTTTCCACACAAAACACGACGATGTTGGTCTTACCTGAAATCCTGGATGCGAGATATCGCTATCCACACTCCCCTTCTTGAGATTGTGCCTCTTCTCCAGCTCGTCCCACTCTTTCCTATGGGCGGCAATGTACGTGCCAGGTTGTGGTGAACTCTCCTCGGGGCCTGTACCCTTCAGGCCAAAGTAGTCGCAGATGATCGGCCACTTGCCGCTCCATGTGTCTTCTTGGCCACCGACGTTGAAGCTCTGCGACGCCGTCTTCTCGGGATGCAGCGAGGCATGGATGGAGAAGTGCGCGACCATGTCCTGCGGCGATTCGTTGTATCTGTTCACCCAGGACTTTTGCGTACCTGGGAATGGACACTTTGCGCCTTCGCCTTCTACTGCGCGGTAGAGGGATAGGTACAACGCGAGTGTCTGCCCGAGGTTGTAGGCGTTGTTGTTGGGCACGAAGCCGATGATGTTGTCTGGTCGTACTTCGCACCAGCTCCACTTCTTGCCTTTGGATATGCGCTTGAGGCAGTCGATTTGATTGTAGTAGAAGAGCTGGGAGATGTAGGGCTCGGGTATTGGGGGGAGGGTCTCTTTCAGTGGTAGGTCGTTTGAGAAAGGAAATTTGTCCAGCATCTGGCAACCGTAAATCTTGGTCCCGGTGGGTAGGAGGACATAGGAAAGCTTGGAGGAGAGATGGTCGATTGCAGTGACTGCACGTTCCAACATTTCTTCGTTCACTTTACATTCGTACTCCGCGTCGTCCGACTGCTTGTACGCTGGTTATTGTTAGTCTTCTGTCTCTCACTGTAGCAAACATTCGCTTACAGTAAAAGTAAACTTGAGTTACGTTATCAACGTCGGAGACTTTCTCCTTGATTTGCATCTCAAGCTCTTCTTGAGTTCCCTTGACCAGATCAACTCCCGACACAATCTGCAATCTTAGATCGTCCGGCCAAAGAGCCATTTCTCGCGTCAAGGGTCGATTGACCATGGCGGTGACTTTGGAGAACGCATCCTTTGAGGGATAGCCTTTCAAAATTGCATTAACGATAGCCCAGCCAGAAATGCCCGACGCGCCATATATCAAAGCGTGGTTACCCATGTTTGCAGATGAGAAGTCAGAGGAAAATGTGTGAAGCTCAGAAGCCTCGGGAGGGATGACCGCGACGCGTCAAGGTCGGACCCTAAGATAAGTACCCCAACGCGCAGGAACCATACAGCCTTCCTCAGCGCCGGTCTCAGATGATCCTATGCCATTGCTGGTTTGGCGCATGATCGTCTTGATGTTCTGGATGTGCTGACAACAGCTTTCGGAAGTGCAGGCGGAAGACAATATCCAATGCGCCCTTGACATCTATCACCCCGCATTATGGTCCCGGCATGACTCGTGCTTTGGCTTTCTTGAGCGACTCGACCTTTGACGTAGTAAGACGCCATGTTCTGGATGCAGAAATGTAGTCGACTTGTTGATGCAAGGATGGGAGTTGTCAGATGTAAGTAATGAGGGCGTAGGTCGCGAGAATAGGAAGGCGCTAGTGAACATGGAATATAGCAACCATGTCATCTCACGCCTAGAACTCTCTTTACCTATGATAACATTCATGACTAAATGAACTGCGGCCTTGCGAAATTTAATGTTCAATGTGTAGGACTCATTTGACGTATCTTCCAGAGCCCGGACAAAGATGGTGTGCACCGCGCTCATAACACCGCGTACTATGGTGTCCAAACATTTGTGTACAAAACTCGATTAATTCCTCGTCATATGACTTATTCGGTTTTTTTTGTGGTCGATATAGTGCAATGTACTGATTAAAGTGATAGTATGATTGACCTCCTCAGTCGAAGCAAGACCCTGTGAGCGGGTTCGGAGATAACATCGACTCATTCACTAATGTATGTCATTCGTGACTGAATTGGTAGGAGTAGCGAAGTAATCGTAGTAGTGTTCGTGGCATTGGGGCCCGCATGATGCCATGGCCGTAATGAAGCTGGGTGTTTCGTCGGAAGAGACATCTATGCAGAGTGGATGCCAACGAAACAGCTCTCATTTGAAGGTATTCCGATTGGCATGGAATCTCGATAAAATGACCAGGTACTTAACGAAAAGGAAGCTTACTTTCTAGCCAATAGTTAGACAACAACAAATAATTCGACGTTCAGACTGGTTCTAGGCCATAGCCCAGGGTGCCCAGAACAAATACGGCCCTTTACAGTCGGAAGATGGAGATGCGCTGTCGATCAACTAGTAATCTTCCTTGTCTTCTGCCACGTGTAGCATGTTGTAAAAAAGGCTCCACTCCGGGTTACTTATTCAGAATTCGCAGATGAAGGCCGCATCGGTCCATGACTGGATGCTGACTCATAGATGGTGGCTGGCCCGATCGCAATGCAGGGCGGATGTTGTCTCAGCGTTCATAAGTCACGAAGGGATGAACTCATGCGTGCGAGTCCTTGCAGGTTTCAAGATGTCCAGGCGGTGAAGATAGGTATTGAGAGACGATGACATTTCAACATGGATTAGAGCCTAGGACCAATGGCGTGCGTCGGTCGTGGGAACAGTTGGGCGTAAGCGTATCAGAGTCGGTGAATTATGCTCCTAGCGCGGCGATCGTTCGGCGTAAACCGCAGCTAGGGCTGTCGACTATTTTCTCCAGGCGGCGATGTTTCGCGAGTCAGGGGTCTGAGGACCGGAAGTTGCCAGCCGTGTGTGCATAAGGCAGCATGGTCAGCAATGCAGCACAGTTGGTTGTATTGAGGGTTTCGCTGGCAGCAGGGAGTTGAAGTGCATGAGCATGGGCTGCGACACAACGGGCACGTCGCACTGTGACCCGATTGGGTGGAAGGTTAGATTGGGCTGGTGTCAGACGGTTCCTGTGCAACGAGGGCGTGAGGGCGTGTTGTTGGTGGTGCAGGGATGTCTAGTATTTTGTCTGTGCATTATCAAGAAGCTGCATGTGAGAAATTGAAGTCTCGCGACGAAGCGGCGACTGGGGACTCTTTGGACGATCCAGACACAATTGCGACAGAACGGAAGGGAATCTCTTCCGACACGTGACGCTTCTTGACCATAGCTTCGTGGCCGTTGCGCGAGCTGACTCGACAGTTGAGCAGCTGCACGTGCGTCCAAAGTTTGGGTGTGGGGAAGAGAGCCACAGCATCCATCCATCAGGGGCGCGCCGCACATGGGAAAGCAAAGCAGAGCGACAGCACGAGACGGCAACCCCAATCATTCACGACACCCACATCAATCGCACGGCGCCTGCTCGTAATGCCCCCGCGCCGAACTGCTTGAGGATAGCCCCCCACGACTGGTGCCATGCCGAGCTGGAGGCCGCTGCCGCGCATCGCGTTCGCCATCTGCACATATCCGTTCCAGCCGTCGTCGACTGCAGACCTGCCGCTGGAAATTGGCGATGAGCTGTACATCATCGAGCAGGGAGGACGAGATGGGTCGTGGTACCGCGGCTATCTGGTTGCGCCGCCCTCGCTGCTGGCCGGGCTCACGAGCGTCAAGGGCCAGACGCTAGAGGCGCGCGTCTTCTCGGGCATCTTCCCGCGCAGCTGCGTCGAGGTGCGCGAGGTGCTGGGCGAGGGGAGAAAGAGCGACGCCGCCACCGAGGCAGGCGCGCAGGGGACCACGCCCGACACCCCCGACAAGGAGAAGGAGAAGGAGAAGGAGAAGGGCCCCAACGGCAACGGCAACGGCAACGGCAACGGCAACGGCGTCGTGACACCCACCGAGAGCACCCGCACCACCTCACCGAACGCAAAGGCGAGGGCGCCCAAGACCGATGCCGTCTCTGCCCTGCCCTCGTCCACGGCGCGTCCGCTCGAGCGCCGCCGCTCCAGCAGGAAGCGCGCCGGCTCCCACGCGTCGCAGTGGACCGCCCGCGAAGAGCACCTCCAGCAGCTGATGCTGCCGCTGTCGCCCATCTCAGACCCCAATGCCCCGCGACCGCCTGCGCCCGTGCCCATGCTGAAGATTGGCGACGAGACGCCCACCTCTGCCCAGGAGCCCCTGGTCGACGAGATCGCCTCGTGTCTGCGCGAATGGCACTCAACCAAGGTGCACGAGCTGCTACTGGTGCGCAAGTACGGCTCCCTCGACAACATGTCCGCCCTCGTGAACCGTCTGGACACGGCCCGGCGCCAGCTGCTGCACAAGGTGCTCACTGCAAAAGAGCTGGAAAAGGTGCGCGAGGCCACCGTGTGGGACCTGGTGGCTGGCAACAAGATGCTGAGCGGAGATGTGATTGTGCGCAACCCCTCGCAGCGCGGACGCATATTGACCGGCGACGACTCGGCCATTGACATCACAAAACTGCAGTCCATGATGAGCCTGCTGGAGAGCCGACCGACCCCCCACATCGACGAACACAACCTACACCACCTGTATGTGAGCCTGCGACATGCCCAGGGCGACGTCGTGCTTGGCTCCGCCCAGGTTAGCATGCATTTGTGTCTGAAGGCGCCTGGTGCACAACCGCAACCACTATCTGAACCATACTCCTTCGACTTGACCACGCGAGACGGCTCGCCTGTGCCGCTCGCCGGGGACAAGCTACGGTCGCTGCTGGTCGATCTTAGCTCAACAGATATCGGAGAAGGCGCGGGCTCTGGGTCCACGCTATACCTCGTCTTCAAGCTCATGACCAACGAATCGCTGCGCGCACAAACAGCCAGCGAGAAGATGGGCATTCAAAAAGACGCCACAGCTATCAATGGTTCCGATATACAGCGCTCTCATGTCGGGAGCGTCAAGGGCGGCAGGCGGAGCGTCATGTTTGGCTCCAAGCGGAAAGAGTCGGCCAGCCCTCAAACCACCACTTCTTCCTCCAGTCCACGCCTAAACAGCTCCGACCTCATTAGGTCACAGGGCTCAGACGACCGCCCAGAATCCGCGGCCACAAGGTCAAGAGCCCTTTCCAAAGACCACAAGACGATAAAGCGAGTCAATGCCGTTGGCGTGCTTAATGTGAACCAAATCATGCGCAGCGAAGCCGAGATTGACCAGACAGTGACCATGTGGACGACAGTAACGCAAGCTGACGAAACACTGAAGGACGACGCCGGCTGGGATAGCCTGTTGGCGGAAGTGTACCCGAGCCCGAGCGGCAAATACACTCAGAACGCGCCGGTTAGCCAGATCACTGTTCACTTGAAAGCGTTTGTCCATCCCGATGCCGAACGACTTATCGAAAAGACACCTACACTACTCCACAACGTCAAACCCACGCGGAAGATTGGGTTCTCTGGAGCACCGACGAAGCCTAGAAGCGACATCTATCTAACTCTCGCCGAGCCCTTCCTGCCAAAGAACGCATTCCTCGCTCACCCAAAGACAGGGACTGTACCACTGGTCCAATCGTCCACAATGACCAACTTGCAGCTCACCATTGAGGTGCGAAAGAGCTCCGGCGAGCGTATTGATGGCTGTATATACCCCTCAGCCAACAGTGCCGGACATACGGCTTGGCGCACAACCGCAGTGGAACGAGGCCAAGGCTGGAATTCCACCATTCGACTCGCAATTGACCCCCAAGATGTCCCCGGATCGCATCTTGTCATGAGCGTTGCAGACGCTCCAGGATTCCCATTCGCGCTCTGCTGGATGCCACTCTGGAACCAGGATGCGTTCACACGCGACGGAGATCACGCATTGACTCTATACCGCTATGATGAATACACATCAGGCATGATCGCTGGGAAAGGGGCCTACCTTGGTCTTCCATGGAGCGCCAAGAGAAAAGATGAGCACGTCATGGGCCCGATGGCGGCTGTACATCTCAAAACCTTCCTTTGCAGCACCAAATACTCCCAAGATCCAACTATCCTAGGTCTCGTCAAGTGGCAAGATCAGCCAGCCGGCGAGCTTGTAGCTCTTCTACGGCGGTTCAACTTTGTGCCTGAGATTGAGATCGTCAAGCTGCTCGACGTGGTCTTTGATGCACTCTTCGCGATTCAAAGTCACTATGCTGGAAGCGATGAGTACGAGGACCTCGTCTTCAGCGCGCTTGTCATAGTATTTGGCATCGTTTACGATCGCAGATTCAACCTGGAGCCTCTCGTGGACCAATACGCACGAACGAAAGTCTTCCACTCTCTTGTCACATCATGCTTGATGCAGAGCTACGGTCGACTGCTCGCCAAGCCTACCGATCCAGAATGCTCGCGTCGATTGCGGGCTACCTTCAAGGTGGGAAAACTCATCATGAAATTCTTGGTCAACGCCCGGGAGAAGCAGAGAGCAAAAGAGGAAAGCATTGGCATCAAGGACCGTGTCCAGTTCACCCGGGAGATGAAAGTCCTTTTTAGCTCTTTTGAGGCATTGATGAAGAACAAATCGCCAGTAGTCATCGGCACCAAGACTCTTTTGGTACAGAACTTCCACTCGTGGCTGCCAGAGCTGGATGGTTGCATGCCCGCACTGGATGTTTTCAAGCTAGCCGAAAGTTTCATCGAGTCGTGTGTAGATGTACAGGGTAAACTAATTCTGTACAAGCTCCTGCTGATTCACCACATCTCGGACCTTGAACTCTTCCGTACGCCAGAGGTTCGACGTCTCCTTCTAACCAAGACCGCAAACTGGCTAGCCCCGTACTGGGGCAAAGTTGAGCAAGTCACTGATCAGTGGAAGGAGCAGGTGCGTCTTTGTTGCTCAGTGGTTGCATCGCAGGTTGAAGAGCTTGGACAAGAAACTTGCGACTACATGGAAAAGCTTGTGAATTCGTACCGCGCGATACAAGCAACGCCTCGACCAGCCAAGAAAACCCTGTCGCTGTTGTTCCCAACCACATATCCGTTCCAGTCACGGCCAGTCGCAGTCGCCTCGACATTTGACGAAGCATTGGCAGAAATATCAGCCATCCTGGCTGCCATGTCTAACTCGCCAGCGTTGATGTATCTCGACAAGACTAAAGAGGATGCGTCAGAATTCTTGTTCTCGGTATTACAAGTCTACATCTCCATTCTTGACTGCGAGGCCTATCCAAGCTCGTGGTTGAGCGTACACATATACCACCACAAGGCTACTATGCGCGCACTGGAGAAACTTTTCAACATCCTTGCCGACTCTTTCCTTCCTCTACCTGACGAAGCCGACAATTTTAATACGGAGCTCTGGCGAGCATTCTTCGATGCCCTGCTGAAGCTTGTCGGAAGCGACGCACTCGCGTTGGAGACCTTCCCAGAACAGAAGCGACGCGCAGTCTGGAAGATTGCAGGCGATGTCCGCGAGCATGGTGCGGATCTGCTGCAACGAAGCTGGGAAGCGATAGGCTGGGAAACAAGCGCCGAAGACAAGACCAGGTATGGGCTCGATAAGATGGGCGGTTTCCAGGTGCAATATGTACCCGGCCTTGTTGCTCCGATCGTAGAACTGTGTCTTAGTGTCCACGAGGGTTTGCGTAGTGTCGCAATTGAAGTCCTACAGACGATGATACTCAGCGAGTGGACATTGAGTGAGGATCTCTCGCTCATTCAGGCTGAAATGATTGATTGCCTGGATCACTTGTTCAAGACAAAGCACTTGACCGAAGCTGTGTTGCAAAAGCACTTCATACAAGAGCTCGTGGAGCTGTTTGAGCCTCTCGCCCAGGACCCCGAAGAGCCGATCCTCGCAGCACTGAAGACACTTATCGCCACCATTGATGAACTACTGGATCTCCTTGTGGCTGTGCACAGCACCGAAGCAACCGGCGAGATCTTCCATATCATGGACACGCTTCATCTGATGGAGTTTTTGAAGGACATGCAAAAGGAGGACATCTACATTCGCTACGTGCATCAGCTGGTAGAGCTCCAAGCAGACGCACAAAACTTCACCGAGGCAGGTCTCGCTCTTCGTTTGCACGCCGAACTATACGAATGGAACCCGAACAGCACCGTGGACCCTCTGACTGATCCGAGTTTCCCCCCTCAGTCGGCGTTTGAGCGTAAGGAGCAACTTTACTTCCAGATGATCGAACACTACGAAAACGGACAGTCATGGAACAATGCATTGGCAGCCTACACGGAGCTTGCGGCCCAATACGAGCATAACATATTCGACTTTGCCAAGCTAGCCCGGACGCAGCATGCCATGGCCAAAATCCACGAGGCGATTGCAAAAGGCGAACGCGCCAACCCACGATACTTCAGAGTTGTGTACAAGGGTCTGGGATTCCCTCCTGGACTGCGCGATAAGCAATACATATTCGAAGGCTCTGCAACAGATCGTCTCGCTTCCTTCACTGATCGTATGCAGCAACAGCATCCAGCAGCTCAAGTACTCAATCCTGGCGCCGAGCAAGATGTGGAAGGCCAATACCTGCAGATCTTCCCCGTCAGCCCGCAGAAGGACCTCTCACATCCGATTTTCCAGCGGGCCAAGGTATCACAATCCGTCAAAGACTTCTACCTGCTGTCACGGCCATCGCATTTTACTTCTGCGTCGCGCCGAGCACCATACAATGCGCACGGCAAGGAGCCAGCAGTCGAGAAGACGGTCTACACGACTGCCGAGGCATTCCCCACGATCCTGAGACGAACGGAGATTGTAGCTGTCGGTAATGTCACACTCACGCCTCTTCAGGCCGCCATTGAGCGCACGTCACGAAAGACTGTTGAGCTCGGGGCCATAGAGAAGAGAATCGTCGACGGAGATGACAACGTCTTCAATAGTCTTACGCAAGAGCTGATGTACGCCGTGGACACGGCATCAGACAGCTGCGTAGCCAATTACCATGACCTGCTTTCCCCCGAACAGGAGGAAGAAGACGAATCCGAAGAACGTTCCGGGAGCAATGTAAATCCCCTAGAGAATGCGCTACGAGTCTCATTGATCGATTACGCTCTGGTCATTCGACGTTGTCTGGCGCTATATACAAGGCCTGCACAGCAAGCCACCAAAGCAGACCTCACGCACCGTATGTATTCCACTAATCCCCATCTTTGACTCAGCTGACAATCATCAAGGTTTTGAAGCAGCATTTTACAGGGAACTGTCAGTCCTAACGCCGCTCAATATGGCACCGATGATGCGTTCGCCAAACGGGTCATGGATAGCAACAACAGCGTCACGTTCGCACCTGGCGAGTCCAACGCCAGATGAAAACCAGGCCAACGGAACACGTGTGACTTCGCCCCAACCAAACGGTAGACCAGCCCGCCAAGACAAGAAACGTCTCAGCCTCGCATTCCTCACCAAGGGTGTTCTGATGGGCGAGCCGGACAAAGACAAAGACGTCAAGCCGGCCGAAGACGATAACAACGACGCATCTTCCATCTCCACTTCGACACGCAGCCCCAGTAAAGAAGTCAGCCGGCACCGCCTCAGTCTTAGTTTTTTGAATCACGCAACCACGCCTGTCACGCCCGGATCACCGGCGCCTGAAGCTCTGCCCGCGTTCCAAAACATGAGCCAGACGAGTCTAGGACGAACTCCCAGTACAACCAAACGACCAGAGACGGGCGGCAGCAAAAGTCTAAAGAGCGAGAGCAGTGGCGGAAATTTGAAGGGAAGCATGAAGAAAAGGCTCAGCTTCATGACGATGGGCAAGAAACGTAGCAGGAGTAGTGTCAGGCCCAAGCAGCAGGACACTTTGATGGAGGAGTAGCGGTGATGATTTTAAAATTCTTTGTACAACACACTTCCTCAGAGCAGCCTTGTAATGATGTGGATACATGGGAAATTTCAGCGATCTGGTAGGATCTTGGTCACTTCTTGTGCCTTTAGGGCTGGGCTTTTTTTTGTATAGTATGGAAGTAGAGGTTTGACGTTTATACCCATGTCAATTCAATTCTGGCAATGATGCCATTTATACACTGCTTCTCTCACAACGTCTGTTTTCATGTTGCAGGTATGTGAGGTCGACTCAAGAGCTCCAGAGCCCTGAAGGTTTTAACATTACCTAGGTATGTATGTAGGTTGGCGACCACAGGGCACGTGACACTAAGCTAGTCAAAACCGCACTAGCGCAGGTGTCGGTCTTTTGAACACTAAATCCGACATGTAGATAATTTTCGAGAAGCCAGCCGCGCCGTGCACGACATTTTGCGACAAGTGCCCACCATGTCGCTCGATGAAAGGCTCTCCAAGATTCGGGACAACCCGAACGCACAGAGTCAGAAACAGGTATTTGAACCGCTCACACATACCTCATTTACCTCTTCTAACATTTCAGACGCATGTGCTGCTCTCCGCCATTGAAGAAACGCTGCGCCAGCAAAAGTCGGAATTCACACCCACAGCATACTTTGCAGCTCTTTTAGCACTTCTGGGTCGCCAGATCACGTCAGAGGGTATACCAAACAAGGAAAGCGCAACGGCCACAATCTACCTGCTCGACCTCGTCACGCCTCACGTCCCCGCGCCTCTGCTGCGCTCCAAATTTACCGAGATCATTACAAGCCTTGCGCCCGCCCTCACCCATCAAGACGCCGATGCGCCCCTCATACGATCGTCGATAGGATGTCTCGAGTCGTTGTTGGCAGTACAGGATGGGCGCGCATGGGAGCTGCCACAGTCGCAAATCAGCCCTCGGAGGGCTGTCGCGGGACTGTTGCAAATTTCTGTCGACACCCGGCCGAAAGTACGCAAGAGGGCGCAGGAAGCGCTCGCAAAAATACTTGCGAACCCGCCACCCAGTCCTTCGCTCGACCATCCAGCGGCAGACATGTGCGCAGAGACGGCTCTGAAAATGCTGCATGACATTGCGGAGGCCGCAGCGAAGTCTAGGAAAAACAAGGCCAACAAGGATGGACTGAACAAGGACCCGGACCTGATTCACGCACTACAGCTGATTAAGACGATTGCGACATCGTCAGGTGGCTGGCCCAGCAGGAAAATCGACGTGCTGTGCGAGCTATTGCTGAACATCTCCAAGTCTAGCAACGAGTTTCTGACCATGGCCGCCTTTGAAATCTTCGAGGTCATTTTCGCCGGCATGGTTGATGAGCTCGCATCTGCAAAGCTCCCACGCTTGTTAGAGGTCATTGCCGAACTTCAGCCCTCGAAGAACGACTCGCAGCTGTTGCCTCCCTGGATAGCCGTCATCTCGCGTGGCTACGAGGTCTCCGCGCAAATCGAGCCTGAAGACACTTTCATGAAGCTTCCGGAACTCTTCACCATGATATCCGAATTTCTCACATCGTCCTCGCACAACATCCGCATTTCCGCTTCCGAGTGCTTGATTTCCTTCCTTGTTAATTTGATACCCGACAGCGTCATCCTTGAACCCTCCATATACGACGAAAAGACGCTAGAGAAGGTGGCGAAGATTGCCCAGGACTTGCTAAGTGTCAAGTACCAGGCCGCCTGGATGGAAGTGTTCAACATGCTGTCCGCTATGTTCGAAACACTGAGGTGGCAGGCAGACCCAATCCTCAAGCCTGTGCTGAGGACCGTGGGAGATCTGCGCAGCAACGAGAGCTTTGCAGGCAAGAAGGAAGCAGATGCTGTCATCTCGAGAGCTATAAGCGCCATGGGCCCAGAGGCCGTTCTTCAGATTCTGCCGTTGAACCTTCCGCGACCGCCACCGGGCCAGACTGGACGAGTGTGGATGCTACCTTTACTACGAGACGCAGTGCACAACACCAAATTGGCGCACTTCAGATCCGAGATGGTACCGCTAAGTGAGCAACTTTACAACAAAGTCCTCGAACATGGCACGCGCGAGAAGACTATGGAGATCAAGGTTTTCGAGACAGTGGTCCAGCAAATATGGTCGGTACTGCCAGGCTACTGTGATTTGCCTCTTGATCTAAGCGAGGCGTTTGATCAAGGCTTCTGCGAGATGCTGGCGAACTTGCTATACGGACAAGCGGATCTGCGCACGGATATCTGCAAAGCACTCTTGAACTTGGTCGACAGCAACAAGGCCATTGTGGAGCTCGAAGGCGAAGATGATTTGCTTGCACAGGCCCGAATTTCCAAGGCTGACGCGAAAAAGAACCTCGACTACCTGGCCGGATTTGCAAGCAACATGTTGGCTGTTCTGTTCAACGTCTACAGTCAAACGCTGCCGCAGTATCGCGGCACTATTTTGAGGACAATTAATGCTTACCTCAGCATCGTGCCCGAGAAGGAATTGATGGAGACCTTTGAACGTGTTGCGACTAATCTTGAGGCATCGCTGCCTGCCGAGGGCCCACAGACACAAGCAGACAAGCAGAAACAACCACAAGGCCCGAACAAGATGCCGCCCATGAGCCACACCCTGATGGATCTGATCATCACAATTGCACTCTACCTTCCGCGAGACAGCTACCGATCGCTATTCCGCATGGCTGAGGTCATGATCAACAAAGACAAGGATCCACAGTTACAGAAGAAGGCTTACAAGCTTATACCTCGTCTTGCGGAATCCGAGCATGGTAAAGCAGCGCTAAAGGAACGTAATGGTGAGCTACAGCAGCTTCTCATACAAAGCGCGGAGAAGGCCTCAGCACCAGCGCGCCGCGACAGACTACATGCCATCTTCCAGGTCATTGAGTCTCTTCCACAGAGTGATCTTCACTTCATCCCTTCGATCCTGTCTGAAGTTGTCATTTCAGCTAAGGAAACCAACGAGAAGGCACGAGAGGCGGCTTACAACCTTCTTGTCGCCATGGGCGAGAAGATGGCTGAGGGAGGCCAAGTTGTCCAGACCAAAGTGCCCAACATGCCGGCCGACGCACCAACGGTAGAGGCATCGCTCGAAGAGTACTTTACCATGGTATCGGCCGGTCTCGCAGCATCCACTCCCCACATGATCTCTGCATCTATTACCGCAGTGACCCGCATACTCTTTCAGTTCCACTCTCGCATCTCAAATGAGACAATCAACAGCCTGCTCGAGGTCATGGACATCTTCCTTCAGAACCCTAACCGGGAGATCGTGCAGAGTGTGTTGGGCTTCGTCAAAGTTGAGGTGATCTCGCTACCAGAGTCGCTTGTGCGTCCCAGGCTTAAGTCGTTACTGTCGAATCTCATGGTCTGGAGTCACGAGCACAAGGCACACTTCAAAGCCAAGGTCAAGCACATTGTTGAACGCATGGTCCGCAAGTTTGGTGTGGATGAGGTCGAGCGTGCAACTCCTGTAGAAGACCGCAAACTCATCACCAACATTCGTAAGACACGCGAGCAGCGCAAAAAGAAGAAGCAGCAGGCCGAGGAAGATGGTGAGGAAGCGACCGAGAAGCCCAAGGGCAAGTTCGAGAGCGAATACGACCAAGCCGTTTACGGCAGCGACAGCGACGACAGCGAGGGCGACTCGGAAGACGAGTTTGTCAAGAGTCAAAGCAAACAGCAACGCGGCGGTGCGAAGGGTGGCAAGACATACATCGTTGAAGACGAAGATGAACCCCTTGATCTCTTATCGAAACGCGCACTGGGTAACATATCATCTACCAAGCCACTGCGTCAACGCAAACAGCCGCAGAAGAAGATGCCAGTACGCCGAGACGAAGACGGCAAACTCATCCTCGGCGCATCGGACGACGAGAACGACGCGCCCAAATCGAAGAAGTCATCGAAGAGCAAGGACACTGGTGATGACGACGAAGTACTCATGGACATTGACGACTCCAACACCACTCTCGAAGCCGGCATCAACGCCTACGTCGACGCAATCCGCGGTCGCGATGCAGCACAGCGTGGTCAAAAGGGCAAGTTGAAGTTCAGCAACAAGCGGACTCAAGATGACGATGACATGGACATGGACGACGACGGTGCGGACGCTGCTCAAGCCAGGAAGGCCAAGTCTGGTTCGGGCATGGGCAGAGGCGCAAAGAATGGGAGACCGGGAT